>Ga0114932_10001609_pt1 | contig 25321 bp, 27 predicted proteins | sample 2SBtaG_2_FD_87286 | JGI IMG/M metagenome (GOLD analysis project Ga0114932, IMG submission 87286) | Deep subsurface microbial communities from Kolumbo volcano to uncover new lineages of life (NeLLi) - 2SBTROV12_ACTIVE470 metaG | ecosystem: Environmental > Aquatic > Marine > Volcanic ...
AGAAGAAGCTGGCGTCCAGCATGAGACCGAAGTCCCACTGATACCGATATCCAGCAACTACATCAACCATGAGGGTCGAATGATCTCCATAATCACCACCGTAACCCACACCGCCGGACAGACAAATGTCGCCGCCGCCAGTCGGAAAACAAATAGTAGGAGCAACAGTAAACCCGGACGTAGACGAATCGCGGTTAAGACTCCACGCATTGAAGCGCGAGCCCACCTCGATCTGAACCAATCGGCTCCGAATCTCCGTGATAGCACGTCGATTCGCAACGATTGCCGCGGCGTTGTCCGCCATCTTATTCACAACGTCGTACTTCTCGAGCATACCGTCAATGAGATCATTGACCGTCGTACGCATTTGAAGCGTAAACTGCCCTTTACGAATCTGACTCAGCTGATGGTTAACACGACTAACCGTGCCTTGCATCGTTTCCAAAGACTCTCGCATCTTACGAAGCTTCCCGTAGATCGATTGCAACTGCACCTTGGTAACGTAAGTCGTCTCCAGGGTCGTTGTGATCTCCGTGATCTTCTGCTCGAATCCGCGACCTCGCGCCGTGAGGCGAGAAATCTGAACCCGATTGTCTCGACCGATGCGACCCTGAGCTCGCAGTCGCGCATCCTGTCGTCCAAGACGACGGAATTGCGAACGGAGCTGTGCAGCATGGTGATGAAGACGACGCGCATAACGCGCCATCAGCTTCTGCTGCTGGGTCATGGGCTTCACCGCTGGCGCACGCCCATCAACGGGCTGCGCGGAAGCAATGGAAACACCGCCGAAAAGGAGAGAAAGTACCAAACTGATCTGCAATGCTGTTTTCATGAATCCTCCAAGAACTCTCTGTTCAATTTACAAATTGTCAAAGTCCGTGCGTGCCACCGTGGCACATCCTGAACGAACCATTCGCTCAGCTGTGCTGGAAGGCACAGATGTTGAATGACATTATCATGCAACATCTATGTTCCAGCTTCGATTACGACTCAGAAATAACGATCTATGTATATATATGAGACTTTCTTTCGTGCAAATCAACCAAGTTGTTTCCGACGAACTGAAGTTCAGAGTATCAATCTATTATTTCTGAGTTGTAATCGATATCTAGTAAAAATACCGAAGCGGTTTGATGAACGCACTCTTGAGAAGGAGGAGACCCAAGAGACATCATCAAACCACTTCGGTATTATTGATCCGCATATAGATTACTACATGATGTAGCAACTCCTCCTATGTGCGGAACCAGACGGTTTCGATCATTTAAACAACAGGTAAGTATAGCACGGATTCACCACTTTGTCAACCCCCCCATGTGCTTATTTAAGTCATTTTACTAAATTTAGGACAATATATTTGGCTTAATTTGGATATATATAAAAAGCTGTTACGCAATGCTGACATACCCATATCTCAGGATAACTTTTAACACAATATATTCATCTTGCAAACCCCACACGAGATCACACACAAGTGATCAAAAAATGTCTTTTAAAAAAATAAATCCTGTTGGATAACACATGCCGTAGCACATATCACCAACAGGATTCGATTGCGCGTTACAGTTGGCCGAACATTGCGTCGAGCTGTCGATTCGTCGAGGTCCTGCACTGAGCATGACCAGGATGCACGTCGCAGTTCACGCCGTCATTGGCCTTACGAACCACCGGAACGATCGGTCGCCCTTCCTCGTCCTTCGCGAACGGAATGGGAAACTCCTCATCGACGTCTTCCATATAGACATTCAGACGACCCGCAGCGGCTTCATCAGCCTTTCGAGCCTCGACAAGCGGATTGACCGCCTTGCCGATTTCCGTCGCGAGACTCTCAGACGTCAGATCGCCCGAAGACGCAGACGGCTTTGCATCGCCACCAGAGTTACTCTGCCAAAGCAGGGCACCACCGATAAGCATCGCAAGTAGAACCGCAGCAGCGACCCACGGACGCGCATCGAAGGAACTCTTCGAAGACGAACGATCAGCAGTCCCGCGATCGGGAGTCGGCTGACGCACCGCACGACGCTGTGCCGGAGCACGACGACCATCCGTATCCGGACGAGCCTCGCGACCACGATCGACGCGCTGACGAGCAGCTTCGCGACGACGAGCGTCTTCAGCCTGACGCCGACGCTCTTCACGCCGACGTGCAATAGCAGCCAGACGCTCAGCAGCACCAGCGTCGACATCCAGAGCAACCTCAGGGGCCGCTTCGTCAACGATTGCAGGCTCTGCGGGGGCTTCCGGCTCGGTGGCTACTTCCGCAGCCTCCTCACCAGCCTCAAGCTGCGACGCGTCGACATCACTGCCATCCACATTGCCGCCGCCAAAGAGATCATCAGAATCGACGTTCGCCGGATCCTCGACCACCGCAACGGCGGTCTCTCCAGCGACCTCGAGCTCCTCCGCTGCAGGCTCGGTCTCCTCAGCCTGATCGGCCGAAGCACTCTCCTCACCAGCAACATCGAAGATGTCTTCCTCGAGCTCCTCGACCGGATCGGTCGTCTCACCCTCGGCTTCACCCTCCACCTCATCGGCGTTATCGCCTTCGCCTTCGGCGTCGGCGTCGGCGAGGTCGAAGCAATCCTGGAACGCAGCTACGCGCGCCAGATCAGCCTCCTCCAACTGATCGGCCTCGAGCTGCTCGACCGCAGCCCGTGCCTGACTCAGGTTCTCAGCATCGAACGCAGCCAAAGCCGCATCCCGCTCATCACCCTCGTCCATGTTGTACGCAGACAGGTAACCGTTCAAAAAAACACGCAAATGCTCAGTCATCTTCTTCCTCCAGAAACGTTATTGAAACACTATCTCGAATTGAAAGGACTCTGTGTGCCATCGGGCACTCGCACAAAACCGAGTGGTCTTGTGGCTGTGCCGTGCACAGAGAACATATGACAGAACGTATCATATACTCTCCAATCACGATCACGATTATTACGAAACCATAGTAACACATATCCAGCCTTTTGTCAATACCTCACACTAAACAACTGGCTAAATTAGGCTGAAAATCACTAATTTTACTGGATATTGGTGTGTTATTTTTTTATAACAAAAAAGGCGATATCCGTAGATACCACCCTATATATTGCCTATTTCGCTGCTTGCGCTGCGAGATAAGCCTTTGTGTTAAATAAACGATTGTGTCGATCAACATGTTCAGTAAGTTCAGCAGGAGTAAACCCAGCAAAATCATCCAGATACTTAATCGAATCGACGGTCAGAAGTGCGCCCGGAGGAGCCTGATGATCCGTCGAATCTGCAACAGGAGGTACACGTCGATAATCCTCGCGCGGATCATGCGGAAGCGCACGATGCGGCATCCGCTCAACAATGACAGGGCCATCATCCCTCTGAGAAAGACGTAATCCATCCAAGCCTTCCATGGCCTTATTCAAGACGCGATCAGCAATTGCAGCCTCATCGACATCAACCCCTTTCTCAACAATCGACTCAAGTTGAGCAAGCTGAGCAGCAATCGGATCGACCAAAAGCTTCACATCAGCCTTTTTAAACAAACGAGGATGACGAGACGCATGATCCAAAACCTGAGCCTGAATCTGCGCAACCAACGTCCGTTCCAACTCATTCACATCCGAAATCGTTGCCATTCCCTCTCGAGCCTCAGCAACAATTCCCTTCCTCAAAGCTGCAACGTCAATCTCAGGCCTTACAACCCGAGGCACCTCAACAACCCGCGAAGGAACAACCGGCTTCACATCGACAGGATCAACCGCCTCAGGAACAACAGACTTCAGTGCTGGATCAACCACAACAACAGAAGGATCAACAGAATCCGGAATAGACTCTGTCTCATCCGAAGAATCCTCAAGCAAAGGAACCACGTCCGCAGGAATAACTGCCACCTTCGGAACATCGACTTTTCCTTCAGTCGAATCAAGCACAGGCTTTACAGCCTCCACCGGAGGAGGAACATCAGCAACCTGAGCCGGAGCCTCAGAAGCAGAAGGGTCATCAGCCTTGAGACTTTCGTCACCAGACCCACCCTCGCCATCAGTATCCATCAGACCGCCAGTCCCCTCACCTTCAACAGATGATTCAACACTCGCCACCTCAGGACTCAAGACCTCAGTCTTGACACCATCAGGAGCATACGATCGAACCAACAAGACGCCAGCAACGACAGCAGCAAGAACTAGCGCAACCATCCCCCAAATCTTACCCTCTGTACGCCTTACATTGACATGCTGCTCCATGAGTTCCGGATCTTCCAGCGACTCACCATTCGGATCATCGTTATCGATCACAGGCTCTTGCGGCTTGTCAGAACCAGACCAAAACTCCACTTCTACAGGGCTATCCTCATCTTCAGGAGTAGGCGCAGTTGGGGGCGGAACCACCTCGGCAACACCAACAGGAATCGTCGGCGGACCCATCTCAGCAAGCGAAGCAGCCTCCACAGTCGACGGAGTCAACGCAGGAAACCCATCAGGGACATCCTCAGTCGATTGCTCTGGGGAATCAATCTGATCCAGAACAGGCGAGAAAATAAGCTTAAAGCCTTTTTCCTGACTTTCCAATCGACACAGTGTGAAATCAATTTCATCACCAGCTGCATCAAAAAGCATGACCTCCATCGGAATCGTATCCGGAAGATCATCACCAGCAAGACCATCCACCTCAACCATCGACACAGCCAGATTATCACTAACAGCATACCGGACAGAAGGATCACTCTTGTAATCAATGAGCACGTAACGCTCACATGCACCAGAGATCCTCAACTCAACAGCATGTGCAAAAGACTCACCCTCGAAAGGATGCATCTCCATAACAACACTCTGTGCCGTACCGACCGGAACCTGCAGACCATACAGGCCATCAGCAAAGGTCAGCTGAACGTACCGCACAACCTCATCCGGTTCTTCAACCGGAACGGCGACAAGCAAGCTGTCGCTCACCATGACACTCGGCAAGTCCTGAGGACCACCATCAGCACCATCTACGGCAGGCACGATCGCGAGCGAAGGCGCATCATCAACAGCAACAGGCGGAGATGACACGACCGAAGCCGAAACATCAAGCTCGTGCACATCAGCAACATCCAAGGAGACCGGCTGGTCAACAGATGTATCACCTTCATGGGGCACCTCGATCTCTCCCGTCCCCATCATGGGCGGATCAATCTGAGCATCAGCAGCGGAAACACCCACATCATCAGCCTCAGCAAGCGCCTGCGCTTGTAACCCACGAAACTGCAGCACAACAGCATAGAAAGAGACAATAGTCTCATAATCAGGATCATCCTGTGGGACAGCACCAACAACGTCATCCTGAAGCTCTGAGGTGAACTCAGGATTCTTCATGATATGATCAAGGTGAGCAAGCTTAACGCCCCCACCAGCATTCGCCCACAAATTGATACGCGAACGAAGTCTCGGAGAAATAACCTCAGACATCTCATTACCTCCAGGAAATTGAGTTGCAACTTCTCTACATAAATTGTAGTGATCAAAAATCCTTCCAGAATGGAAGGATAACATAGAAATCTACTCTATTTCGAGAGTTTTGTCAAGGGCTAGTTCATCAACTGAAACTCATCGTGTCTGCGGTTATGCGGCTTCATAAATACGTATATAACCGCAATCAGGACCCCAAACATCAAACCAGCCAGCGCTCGAAAAGCTATATTTGGACGAACGGGGTAACGTGACAATAATGGCGGATCAACCAAACGAATTTCAACCTGACCCGGCAAGTAATCCTGACCAGACGTAACCAACGCATCAGACACAGCACTAGCCAACGCTGCTGCGCGATCAGGACTCTGATCAAACGCAGATACAACTAAAACCCCACTCCCTGGAACAACATCTGCTTGAATTTTCTTAGACCACTCTTTTCTCCGCTTCCGCGCATCAACCTCAAACAACTCAGGTCGTATATTGTATGGAGATGATAAAACACGATTCTGGAATAATGTTGTCTCGGATACTTGAGATAGCGTGTTTCCCATCTGCTCAGCACTCTTCAAAGCAGTAAACTGATCAAACACCTCACCGGTCGATGAAACAAATGGCGTAATAAGCAGCCGCGCAGTTGCACGATACTCCAACGTTTGAAACATACTCAAGCCAGCACTCAGGATTGCAGCAAAAAAACCGACAATCAAAATGAATCTCCAGTGTGCTCCCAATAATGCTGATGGTTCGTTATATCTCATGCATCAATTATATACTATTTAGTTCCCATTGTTAACTCAGTTTCCAACTCCTCACCATTTCGAACATACACCACCTTCACAACCTGGCCAGGATTATATTGCAAAATCAATTCTGGAAACGACTTCACGATCCCAACAACATGATCATCGATACGCATAACAACATCACCATCTCGCAATCCAGCATCCCACGCAGGAGAACCAAACCGAACAGCGGCAATCCCCAAACGAGACGAACCCTTAAGCTCCACCCCAGCTTTAAACACAGAGAGATCAACTCCGGTCGCATCAGATAAACCAAACCGTGCACCAACATATGGATGCAACACAGAACCCTCAGTAGCCACATCTTTAAACGATGCAGAGAAATGATGCGCAGGAACGACAATGTTCTGTTGCTCATATCCAGCATCAACCCCCAACACCCCTACAACATTTCCTCGAATATCAAATACAGGCGCACCAATCAACGCGTCAGGAAAAATCCTGTCCAACACAATAACTCGATGATACACCTCTGCGTCATACACATCACGAGCGGTTGGCAGCGAACCAAACGGAATACTCACGCGACCCTCAAACACACCATTACTTTGCCCGACCACAAACACACGATCACCTGCATCAAATCGAGCATTGTCTACAACGCGAGGAGACGCAACATCCGAGATATCTATTTTGAAAAAGGATAATCCACTCGCAGGATCTGTCACCACTCCGGCACGATCAATAGCATGCAACTCTGAAGAGACTCGAACTTTTCTTGCTCGCTTCACCACATCTTCCTGAGAAACCATCCATCCATCAGACGTATAAGACAACGCAGACCCAACAACAACTCCACGAGCATCAACCAATGAGTTCGTCACACGAACCATATCCAAGAAAGGTGACTCAACTTCTGCATCAACAGCTCGTTTCACCTGATTAGACAACGGCAGTGTTGTAATTAATTCCGATAGAATACCTGGCAGGAAAAAACGCATGGCATACGTCCCTCCCGCAATACCAGCCAAAACAGAAACAACCAAAACCAACACAAACATCCACCGCATCCGCATGGCGGGATACACATCATCGGGTAGATGTGGAGCATTATTTTCTGACATATTATGTTTAAATTAATCCTCCTGTTTATGACCAGCGAGTGAAAAAGAGAATAACACCAATCAAAACACTCAGCTGCATTGCGTGCCGAATATACTGCTTCGGACGCACTTCGTCAAGAAGTCGATCTCGCTCAAAAACGATGTACAACGAGAGCGGAATAATCTGTAGCAAGCCCAACGTAAGCGCACCAAATGGTAAAAATTCAACAACCCAAAACAACTCGAACGATACAATAAACGTCGTAAGTGCAGCAGGCACAATTGTTCGAGGTGCAATGCGCAGCGACAAGAAAATTAAATACACAATCCCCGCATGCAAAGCTCCGACCAATAACGGCCAACCGATCTGCCTGACCGTAAAGAACAATTTTAAACTATGAAAAAACGAAGCTGAGAATAACATCAATAACAGACCAACCAAAAACATCGCAGAAACAAAAGAACGAGGTCGAGCACGAATATCTCCCCTACCCGTCGACAGCAATAAAAACAAAAAGGATGTAAAGATGGAAAATCCTATTGCACCAACATGTCGCAACCACACAATCTCAATAACGCTCACATACATTGTCATGAACATAAAAAGAGAAAGAAAGAATATAACGAGCACCCAACGCCGGACCAGCGCCTCCCCCACCTGCAACAACAAACGAAATGCCGTATAAATCAGAAGAGCGACAAAATACACCCAAATTAATATCTTATTACTGGTAAACAAAAAATAGAGCTCGAAAAAGCCCAGGTACAATAATCCCAATATGAAAGGATGTGACGCCATATAATAGTAAGCGGATTCTAAAACAAAACGTCCAACTCCGCAACAGCATCTCTATCAAAAAAACCACTTTCAAGCAAGCTTTCTAGCGTTCGAATTCGTTCAAGATGTAACTGAAAATCCTGCGGAGGAACAACTGTCGCAAGCATACGATTCTTTAAATTCTGCATATGAAAATTATAGTCGAACGTATTTTCTGCATCAATCGCATCAAGAAGCCCTGCTCGTGCATCAAAATAAATCATAGAAGCTGAAGAACGCACCTCATTCGCCGCAACAATCTCTGATGTTCCTGAAGCCTGAGATACATCATGTTGAATCGACCACCATGCATACGTCGCACTCACACTAACCACCGCAAACAAACCAACCCCCACCGTAATTTTTTGTAATTGCTCCTTGTTCATACAGCTCTTCGTTTAGTTTTCTTTTTTTCAGGCAAAGACAATGAATCCACAAACACCGAAAATACCGTCGCAACCGGAATCGCCAACAACCCCCCCAAAACACCAGCAAATTTCACACCCACTAAAATCGAAATAATACTTACAATCGGATTTATACCAACCGCTTTCTGCATAATCTTTGGCACAAGCAAATGATTTTCAACTTGCTGAATAATAATAAACAGCAATAACACCATCAACGCAGAAATCATGGACTGAGGCGAACCTGCAAACGCCACAAAAATTGGCGGCACCGCAGCGATCACCGGACCAAGATATGGGATAACCTCCATCACCGCCGCAAAGATCGCGAGCAACAGCGCATACTCAACTCCCAATATCAGTAATCCAATATATACCAACACCCCCACCAACACAGATAAAACCAACTGACCTCGCAACCAATAACCAAGCTTCTGACGAATACGTGCAACAAGCTGAGAAATATATGGACGATAATGATCAGGCGCCACTGCTTTAAAAAACTGCTTCGCCACATCTTCTTGCACCACAAGATAATATGTCAGAACAATCACAAGGACGAGAGAAAATATCCCACTAAACAACCCAGTCACAGTTGAAAAAATACCATTTGCTGTTCGCGCTATATCTGGTTCAAACGCATGCGCACTTGCTGTAATCTGATCGAGCACACCAAACTGCGTTGCAATATCACGAATAATAACCGCACCATTTAAAAATCGATCCCACAGTGAACCAAAATTCTCAACCAAACTCATTCCCTCATAAAGAATGATTGGAGCCAACATAGTAATGATCAAAGCAATAATACCAAACAATCCTAGCACCACAATCAAAACGGCTAATCCACGAGGAATACGATGCTTCGCCAACCAATTCGCAAACGGCTCAATCAAAGCAGCAAACAACAACGCAAGAAAAAACAGAAACAAAATGTCTCGAATAAACCACAAGAACCACAACAGCAAACCAAAGACGACAATCTTGAGTAAAGATTTCGTAGAAATCGTAATCAATTGTTCATGATACTGACTCATACCTCCTATACCACAATCACTCCACGTCGGACTTAATCCGATATCAACTTCATTATAACACAAAATCTTGATAAACGCTGACTAAAACTGTATCCTTCTAACCATGAAATCTGTCTCTAATAAAAAAGCGTTTCACGAATATGAGATCCTCGATAAATTCGAGGCAGGTCTTGTGCTACTCGGACACGAAGTAAAATCTGTAAAGGAAGGACAGATGCATCTCAAAGGTGCGTACGTCATTTTAAAAAGCACCGAGTTGTTCTTAGTAGCCGCACACATCGCCCCTTATAAGAAAGCATCAAACATCGAAGGGTACGATCCATACCGCACACGAAAACTTTTGCTGAACAGAAAAGAAATCAACAAAATTATCAAATCTACGTCAGTGAAAGGGTTGACAATCGTCCCACTTTCGGTGTATACAAGAAGAGGTAATATTAAAGTTGAAATAGGAATCGCGCGCGGAAAAACGCAAGCTGATAAACGAGCGACCGTTAAGAAACGAGATCAAGAACGAGAGATGCGCCGCGAGCTACTGAACTAAACACTGTCATCCTGAGCGTTTTAGTCGAAGGATCCCGTCGATACCAGAACACGCTATTTCACAACTAAACATTACTAGTCATTACGGGGATGCTGGGCTTCGATTTTAGATACTCTTCGTATGTGCAACCTGGGTGTGCGTGAACATCCATAATCAAATCGCGCGATACCATAACTGGAAATGTTATGAGTCGAGTGGAAAACGCTGTAGCGAAAGCTTTCGGCGCACAGAAACTCGCATCCGTTGTTGCCTAAAAGTGCAACTTCCATCCGTCCGTGTGCGCTCGGCATTCGGGACGCGGGTGTTATACTCCGAGTGTAGGATAGCTGGATATTCTGACAACTATCTGAAATTAATTAGAATGTAGCTGATCACATTTTTTGTTCATTTTTTACATGACCAGCGAAATCACAAAATGAATTATGGTTGTAGAGCATACTGGACACTGACTAAAAGACACGGGTTCAACTCCCGTCATCTCCATACTAAAAATACCACCTCATTTGGTGGTTTTTTTAATCTACGCGAGTTGAACCCTATTTTTATTTGGGTCCCGTCATCTCTTCTCATTTAGCACCATCCCACCTCAGTGAAATATATTACAACACAACCTCAACAAAAAGCATTGTAGCAGCAACCAGAACGAGCACAGCCTCCACAACAAGAGAAAAAGTATTGGAACCCTCATCCCCACGCCCCAATTGATCAAAGCTATCTCGAAGTGAATCTGCCTCCTTTTCATCAAAAAGTCCTGTTTGCATGATACCTAGCAGAGATGCCACATTCTTATATTTTACGGACTGTCGTGTTAAAAAAATATAATCCACCAACAGCTGACCAGCCCCGAAAAGCACTGAAACAAATAAAATACCAATTGCTCACCTTATAACAACAACATTAACACCCTCGTTCACTAAGTATTTCGTAGATAATTTTTTAATAGCTATAGCAAATGTAATCATCAGCTTCGCAAGCGTATCAAGTTTCTCATTCGCATATCTTGTCGCTTCTCGGGTGGTTGCAAGATATTCAGGACCAGCCACCCGAGCTATCTCCATCAATCCTTTCTTTTTTTGTTCATCCATAAGCCACATAAACTTACATAGATATTAAACACAAGAATAAGAACGATATAGCACCTATTCCTTATGGTCAAAAAAACCGAGCACATACGAGGCCCCACACTCTCGGAAATACAAAAACATACTCACTCCTCTCTCATCTCTCCTTCAACAGTTTCTTCAGTTTCTTTTTACACGCTTTCAAGCACTCATTCTGTTAACGCACACGCATATTTACTTCTCCATAATCTGAATAAGGTTCCCGCACGTATCATCAAAGATAGCTATCGTAACTTGATCCATCTTTGTTGGTTCCATCGTAAATGTTACTCCACGCTCTTTTAGTTTTGTGTATTCCGCTTGGATATCCACAACTCCAAAGGAAGCAGCAGGAATACCCTGTTCAAAAATTCCTTTCTGATATGCCAGTGCTGTCGGATTGTTATTTGGCTCAAGTAAAAGTTCAGTCCCCTCTTGGTCATCCGAAGATACTACCGTAAGCCATTTAAATTCACCAATAGGAACATCATGTTTTTTCACGAAGTCTAATGTATCGGTATAAAACTTTAAAGCTTTATCTTGGCTGTCTACAAATACACCCGTAAGTATGATTTTCATATGTATACTAATTCAATTCTAGATACACAAATACTTTTCTTTCGATGAGTTTACTGTGCAACAACAAAACCAAAACCTACTTCCCCTTCTCTCGTTTCGCTGCGCGCTTTTCCTTCAATGTCTTTGCTGGTTTCTTTTTTGCACTTTTTCGTGCGTCCATGCCTTTAGCCATATATTTTTGTTTATGTTAACTACTTACTGCCACCAGTATATACAACATCAGCATATAAACATAATCATCATTGACACATACCCATCTGACTGGTATTTTTAAGTGTGATCATTTCACAAAGGAGTATACAGCGTGCATAACATCCGTCCGTCTCTCGCCGTTATTGGCGGAATCATTATTGGAATCATTCTGTGTTTTCAATTACCCCTGTATGTGAATTCTCACCTATTCATGTGGTGCGGAACAACACTCATAGGAACGACTATCATGGTGGGTTTTGCCAATGCAGAATTCAGCAACAAACCAACACAACTACTGATGCTAACGTCATTCCTTATGCTCGCCGCAACATACACATCTGGCACACTACTAGCTGCATCCATATATAACACCATTGCATAGCGACCCTACGGGGTCTTTTTTATTACACCAATAACCATAACATCGAAGCATTTGTCAACCATCCAACGATACCCGTATGATATAAATATACTTGACAAAGTACAGAATTTCTGTAATTATAGGGAGTTCATTACAATTACATTGCATAACACATTTGGAGACTGACATGTCCACAATTCTCAGCACCGTCATCGGTGGAAATTATCGCATCGATGAAAAAATTGGTGAAGGGGGGATGGGGACCATATACAAAGGCCATCACCTCACACTTGACCGAACCATTGCGGTAAAAGTTTTACATCCACATCTCATTACAAACGAAGACATTACCAAACGATTTCATCGTGAAGCGAGAGCCGCAAGTCGACTGCGTCATGAGCATATCATCAGCATTATCGACTTCGGCAAAACTGAAGATGGTATGCACTACATGGTGATGGAATTCGTGACCGGAAAACCACTCGACCAGATCATTTACGAGATGGGAGTGATGAATCAACTTATCGTGATTCGACTCGCCATGCAGATCTGCCTCGCACTTGATGAGGCACACGCAAACGGCATCGTACATCGCGACATGAAACCTGAAAACGTCATGATCGAACGTCGTCGAACACACCCCATGTTTGTGAAAGTCGTGGATTTCGGCATTGCTAAAATTCTCGACCCAGAAACAGGCAACGCCAAAGGCACAAAACTGACGCGCGATGGATTTGTTTGCGGAACACCGGAATACGTTTCTCCAGAACAAGCGCAAGCGAAAGAACTGGATGGTCGAAGCGATCTATACTCGCTCGGCGTGGTTATGTTTCAAATGCTAACTGGTGACATCCCATTCAACGGGAACGCCCCTATCGACATCGCCATAAAACACTTGATGGAAAAACCCAAACCACCAAGTGAAAAAGGCATCACAATCGACAATGAGCTCGATCAACTCATTCTAAAGCTCATGGCCAAAGAACCAGACGATCGACCGGAGACGGCGCGCGACGTCTATGATTCACTCGAACGCATACTCGGTCGAATCTCAAGCACAAAAAAAGTAGAACGTGCGCAGACAGCCATGTCAGCGAAGCCAGTCACATCGACTGCAATAGTTGAAGCCATTCCCGTATACGATACACCTGCTGATTCGGGGAACGAAGTAACGAACGATAGCCCGACACAAATTACCAAAGGGACTCCGATACCACAGCAGAGTTCTGCTACGAGTATCAGCATGGATAGCTTAGCGAGCATCACAAAATCTCGCAGACCGCTCATGATTGCCTCAATTGCAGCAGTACTCCTCATTGGAATCACACTAGCCCTCTATCCAAGAGGAGAGCCGGATGATCAACAGGTGCATACTGCATCTGCCGCAGAAATCTACACCAAACAGGAAGATGTTGATCCAGTTGCAATTGCACCTAAAACACCAGACATCATTGAGTACGACGCAGGTGCAACCATGGACACGAGCGTTGCAGCACCTCCAGTAACTCCCAAGATCATCGCGAAAGCAATGCCACGAATCCTGCGAAATACAGAAAAGGAATTTCGACGTGTTCGACGAACCCCAAGTGATGCACCACCTGTATCTGTGACAGTAGCACCACCCGACGCAAAGGAACCACGCAAGCGTGTTCCCTACAAAACACTGATCACTCAGGCAACACAAGCAAAAGCAGCTTCCAAATGGAAACGAGCAATTCGCTTATTCAAAGAAGCTCTGAAGCAACGCAGATCCGCACGACTCTACAAAGAAATCGCGCGCGCATACCTCAAAAGCGGAAACAAAGCATCGGCATGCCGGTACTTTCGTAAGTACATCAACGCACACCCAGCTGGTGAAAAACGCGAAACAGCAACACAGCGCATCGCTCACTTCTTGAACCAATGCGGCTGATACACATCCCGTACCTATATGGTGCGGGATTTTTTAGTAAACCGCCGAAATCTCCGATTTTGTGACGGTTTACTATGCATGAAAGACCCACCACTTAGAATTTGAAAGAAACACAGACCTCAGCACCTTAACGTTTTATAAACCGCAACAGAACGAGGTCTTTCAGGCGCGTAAATCCGCCAACCCACAACGTTCGATTCTTTAACAACAAAATGCTATACTAACGCTCAGGAGGACATCATGACGCACACATACAAACCAACAGAACGAGCAATCAAAGATGACGGGAAAGATGGAGCACAACGCGACCTTGCACAATTAGAAGCACTCGGAAAAAGATTGCCAGGCGGTATGCCCGACGAAAAACCATCAGACAATCCTCTCATCTCAATGCGAGAATCAGAACCAGAACGACAATCACATCCCTAATCCATGGCCAAGGCCATGGTTTTTGATTACCACCGAGTATTCAGCGGCCTCCCCTCTTTAAACCCAGCCGGCGTCTGCACACCAATCACCGCACGTTCATGCAGTTCTTCCAACGTCCGCGCGCCAGCGTATGTACATGCACTACGCACCCCTGCTGTAATTTTATCCAAAATATCTTCTACACTCTCCTCTCCTTCTTTCAAGTACATACGAGAATGTGAAATCCCCTCTTCAAAAAATTGTTTACGAGCCTGCTTAAATGCATCGTCCTGCCGCGTTCTGTTATTCACCGCACGTGCACTCGCCATTCCAAAATTATCTTTAAACAAACGACCATCCATATCTCGTTGCATGTCGGCAGCGGATTCATATGTCCCCGCCATCCATGATCCAAAAAACGCAGCAGACGCACCAGCCGCTACAGCCATCACCACATCACGAGGATGTCTCACTCCACCATCAGCCCACACGTGCGCACCCATCTCTCGCGCCGCAGCCGCACAACTTGCAACTGCGCTAAATTGCGGTCGACCCATTCCGGTCATCATACGTGTTGTACACATTGCACCAGGACCGACCCCCACCTTTACAATATTTGCGCCAGCCTCAACACACATACGCGTCGCATCCGCATCAACAATATTCCCCGCCGCAACAATCGCACGATCCCCTAAAAAAGCACGAGCACGACGAACTGCATCAAACATCTTCTGCTGCGCACCATGAGCCGTATCTAACACAAACACATCAACACCCAAAGCCTGCAACCGCTCGAGTCGATTTTCAATGTCTGCATTAATCCCCACAGCAACCGCAGTCAGCAACTCACCCTTCTGATTTACAGCTGGCTGATAAATTGATGATCGAACCAAACCTTTCTCCGTAACAACTCCCATAAGTGATCCATCATGACCAATCACCGGTAACACAGGAATACGTCTATCGCGAATCACATCAAACAGCACAGCAGGATCCGCCTGATCAGTCATTGTCACCACATCTTTCGACATCACCTCAGCCAACGCGTTCCATCGATCGCGATCACGCGCATCCTTCTCCATAAACATACCAACAGGACGCTGCTGAGAATCCACCGCCACAACCGCACCGTGAGCACGCTTATGCAACAAGTTCAAAGCCTTTTGAATTGTTTCTTGCTCATCTAATACGACTGCCGTCTCTAAAACATGATGACGCGACTTCACATACCGAACCGTCCTCTCAATCTGTTCCATCGACATATCTTGCGGCAAAATCACCAATCCACCACGCCGAGTTACTGTCTCAGCCATGCGTCTTCCTGCAACTGCATTCATATTTGCAACAACCACAGGAACAGTCATCCCTGTACCATCTACAGGCGCAATACTCACATCCATCCGACTCACCACATCAGATTGCTGTGGAACAAGAAAAACATCTTCGTACGTCAACTCGCGAGAATAGTCTTCGTGGTGCAGAAATTTCATAAAAGTAAGTTGATTTTAGTCCAATATCTAACCACGATTTGAGCTTCACAACAACGTGTATAACTTGTTGACAGCAAAAAAGGTCCATGATATAGTAGCGGCGCCTGCAGAAGCGGGTTTTTGGTTTAAAATTAGCCAACTCAGTCATGAGAATTTCAAGACGTAGAAAACATCACGTTAAACCTTCAAAAACATACTTTCGTTATAACGATCGTATTCGCGTTCCTGTTGTTCGTGTGATTGATGCGGATAACGAACACATCGGTGAAATGCCAACCGCAGACGCTCGTAAGCTCGCAGATGAAAAAGGTTTAGATCTCGTCGAAATTAACCCAGCAGCTAAACCACCCATTTGTAAGATAATGGAATACGGTCAATTCAAGTATCAACAAGAGAAAATCGAAAAGCTCCGAAAAGCAAAACAAAAAGAAATTGGAGTGAAGGGAGTTCGATTATCTGCTCGTATCGGAAAACACGATCGAGACATCCGAAAAAAACAAGCTCTCAAGTTCATGAAAGCCGGACATAACGTTCGTGTGGAAATTATTTTGAGAGGTCGTGAAAAAGGACATGCTGATATCGTATACGGACTGATCAAACAATTCGTTACAGAACTTGAAGAGGACTTTGAACTCCGCGTCGAGCAACCAGCAAAACGCATGGGTTCAAAAATCGCAACTATTGTCGCACCAATCGGAGAAATTAAACCTGCAGAAGAAGCAGTTGAAGAAACCGCAGAACCAAAAAAAGATTCAAAAGAATAAACATAACCAACGATTGACGATTGACGATTAGCTATTGGCAGACTACAGTCAGTAGCGCAAAGTCAAACGTTAATAGTTTCTAAACATATGGCAAAGAAGGGAAAGACACGAAAAGCGTTTGTAAAACGCTTCGTCGTAAAAAAATCAGGAAAGGTCATCCACCGTACAGGCGGTCAGGATCATTTTAATGCACGCGAACCCGGTAAAGTTACGCGTCAAAAAAGAAATGATAAGACACTGACAAAAACAATTACTAAAACAATCAAGCGAGCAATCGCACGATAAATCATATGCCTCGAGTTAAACGTGGTACCCTCCACACCAAAACCCGACGTAAAATGTGGAAGAAAGTTAAAGGCTACATGTGGGGTCGAAAATCTAAAGTGAGATTGGCAAAAACAGCTATTCTCAAAGCCGGTGCATACGCATACCGCGATCGCCGAAAGAAAAAGATCAACAAACGACGTCTCTGGCAAATCAAAATCAATGCTGGTGCTCGTACACTTGGAAGCAAGTACTCAACCCTCATCGATGGATTGAAGAAAACTAACATTGAATTAGATCGAAAATCTCTTGCAACATTGGCACAACATCACCCTGATGTATTCGCCAAAGTAGTTGAAAAAACACAGGCGTAAGCAGACCATTGACGACATACACAACATCTGCTACAGTCGTCTCTTCATAAGTCCCTTGTAAGAGCTCAGCTTCCTTGCACAGTGCACCCTCCTTCACTGTGTAGGTCGCAAGTTGAGCTCTTACAGGGGGCTTTTTGTTATAAAAAAATTCCCCGAAGGGAATCACGCATGAAGCGAATAAAATACTGTCGACGTACGACTATCATGCCAGCGAGTTTTCTTAAAAACACGTCCTTGATCAACAAGTGAATTGAGCACTGGAAGCAATTGCTCCAAATGCACACCACACAACTCAGAGCCGATGCGATCCACATCCGGAACGGCATAGTGCGCAATGACACGCACCACACGCACATCGAGCGGCTTATCCTCAGACCACGCACGTCGAACGACATGAGGTCGATTACTATGCCACATATACAGCAACAACAAGCCTGCAGCAACTGGAATCACGAACTCCATATACACCTCCACAAAAAAGATCTTAGACAATCCTAACAACCAGAATCATTCATGTCAATAAAAAAACTCCGGACATGCCGGAGATAATTACGCTGTAAAACGTTTCGTAACCATGATATCGAAGCCGAAGATACCACGAGCACCTTCACGAGCATAACCCGCGTCATCCACTAATTCATCACTAGCAACATGACAAGGTGTAACATTGTGATACAGCGTAGAATGCTGATCCGCTTGAAACAGACCCTCACCCACACCAAGCACAACACGTAAGTACTCTGTCTCACCATCCGGACCGTAAATGATACTTTTGCCAGATTTCTCTGTAAGTCCTTCTCTCTCTACCACAAGTGCAGATACAATGTAGTGAACACCATCCTTATGAATGCCTTCAGGTGCCATCGCAGACGGTTCACCAGGACGAGCAACTTGCCGCATCTGATGAAAAGTCATAGAGATTTCGGCAACATCAGGATCAACATCCTCAACCATCTCGGCAACACCAACCAGGAGCTGCTGAAACAATTCATGTGTAATGAGAGTCAGACATGCCGGATCAAAGATGCGTTCAAGACAGCGAACATCGCCCTCAGGAACATCCTGCTCAAAACCCGTCATCTCCTCGTGTTCAATATGCCACTCTCCCTCATTCCACAACGGCATGCGTTCTTCGCGAGAAAGCGCAAAGCACGCAACAGACCGCTGACGATACGAACGAATTTCTTCAAACTCACGCTTTTGTTCATTCGTAAGCTTTCGAAATAAGCGCAGGCATTCACGAAGCGTCGTGTCCCCCTTGTAGTATCGAGGCAAAAAATCTTGCAACAGCCACTGCGCATCATCAGGCAGCGCCCGAACTAACAAATGCACCTGCTCTCGCATCACATCATACATATCCCAACTGAGTCTTCGAAAACTCGGGGACAAGGCGGCAATGAAAGCATCAACATCAATGCCTAATGTCGCAAGCGTAAACACGCGCACCGGACACGTCACAGGAATACCTGTTCGAGCCGTAATATCTCGCTCAGTTAATTTGTATTTAATCGGACCCTCGTGCAGAGATGTACTCACTCCTGACTCCTTCAGTTGAAAAGAACTTCATATGAATCTAACAAAAATTTACGTACATGTCAAGACCGAAACTTTTTTAAAATCATCACATCAAAACACACCGCATACCCAACAATAATTGACGATATCACATAGCTATGCAAAGATATCACTATCGAAATCACCGGAGCCACCATGACAGCAGAAGCAACTGAAGCCACCATCGAACAAGTTACATGCAGCGATGAAGAAGACATATATATACTCAAACTTCGTAAACGACGTGACGGAAAATCACTCACAACCCACCACATCGAACCCACAAGTCGAGATGGCGATGATACCAAAGAAAACCTCACAATTTGGCATCGAAAATTCCACGAAGCATGGCATCATATGTTTATAAACATGACTGTCGAAGAGATTCATAGATTTATTGATGTCATGAATATTCCAGATAAGATTCGCACTAAGAAGGATATTCGAGATATACGAAACACCATTATCAACGGCACATTTCAAGAAGTTTCATAGAGCCCACGGGCTCTTTTTAATTCAAATTTTGACGTGATACAATATATAACTATGACTAAAAAAATCCTCCCCATTGCATTCGTCGTACTCGCAATAATCCTTACTTTTCATTTCACACAAAAACCTCAAAACGATCGAAACTGGACAGATGATCAGAAAATCCTCGCTTCAGCAGAAATAACCGAAAACACCATCCACATAAAAAATATCAGAAACAATACATATCGATCAGAGTCAGATTTTGATGTAGCCTATTACGATAAAACATTCGATCTCTCAAGAATCGCATCCGTCGATTATGTCGTAGTACCACTCGCCGATTGGCGCGGCCCTGCACACACACAACTCTCATTCGGATTTGATACCAACAATGGCACACGAGAATACATTGCCATTTCAGTTGAAATCAGAAAAGAAGTTGGAGAATCATTCTCACCCTTCAAAGGCCTCTTTCGAAACTACGAACTCATCTACGTAGTTGCCGATGAAAACGACGTCATCAAACTACGCACCAACCACAGAGATAATAACGTCTTCCTCTACCCCATCAAAGCTGAACCAGAACTAATCAAAAAAGTATTCCTCTCGGTGATAGACGAAGTAAACCAGCTTAAGACCACACCAAAATTCTACAATACTTTTTCAAACAGCTGCGCTACAAATATCGCTAAACACGTTAATCTCATCAAACCAGGACGTATTCCCTTTTCGTACAAAGTTATACTACCCGGATATTCAGATGAACTCGCATACGACTTAGGGCTCATTGATACCACCGTATCTCTCGAAGACCTACGAAAAACACACAGCATCAGTGAGAAGGCTCGATCACTATTGGAAACAGATAATTTCTCTACAGGAATTCGAAAATAAAAAAACGGGCGATATTCGCCCGAGACAAAACTACTCTTCCTGCACGGCAGCCAAAATGCCAGATCGACGTCGCGGTGGTGCTGTTTTACGAGGCAAGACACGCCTCAACAACACACCCGTGCGCTTGGATTTCTGCTCATGAGGAGAACCACTCACCACCTGAGTGACAACCGCTCGCTTATCCTCATACGACCAACCACTGCAATACTGATCAACAACAGTCTCAGCATCACTCAACGGCGCATCATTATCAAAGTACATCTTGCTAACGATTTTGAACCACGCAGTACGAAGAACATTCTGATCCGCAACATCGTCAGGATCCAACGCATGCAACTCGCCACCATCGATTCGCTCAAGTATCTGATCAGTCACACCATCAAGCCGAACCAAAACGCTCGGCACATCACGACCATCTCGTCGTTCCGTAAACACGAATAACGAACCAACATCTCCGCGAAGAAACGCCTCCCGATTGTCTGATGATGGCGGAGGAACAGCACTATGCTGAACGCTTTTCGCTTCATCAAGCTCTGCCCGCAGACGTCTTACTTCCCGCACGCCAATGAAAATGACAAACGCTGCCACAAAAAGAACAAATACAAATAAAACTTCCATTTCACTTTCTCCCCTTTCTAAGATACCGGAATGGTACCGCTCAAAAACAAACATGTCAAGAAGGAACGCAAACGAAACTACGTTTTCTCAGCGACACACACATCATCAGGACCCCACTCGGTCACGCCGCATTTCACACAACATCTTGTATTCTGATCCGTGTACGGACCGAGATTCGACATATGACGTGATGAAATAACCGACTTCTCATCACGCGCATTTGCAGCATCAATAAAGCCCCTCACAACATCATCAGGAACACACCCATCCTCCATGCCAGACCTCCCAGTAAAAAAGCGTGAATGCACTAAGATAAACATGTAAATAACTGAACTCAAAATACGTCGCAAACCGCACCATGTCAATACTAAACCACCCCATATACCCTTGACAAACACACCAATTTTAGTTAGTATACCTTTTCATTACTGAACAAACATACATGATCACGCACTTCATAAAGAAACGCATTCTCAAACACTTCTACGCCGTCGAGCTCACAAGTTTTGAACGAGAGATGGCAGACGAAGCAGTCACTTTCAAATACGTCCCAGCCGTACGAACATCTTTGTCGTACGCTGTTTTACTATTGCCATCACTTCTTATTCTTGATACTGCGATTGTGTACTTAATGAGTATCGGAAGGAGCTGAAGTCAGGACTATTCGGCGCAAACGTAACTATCGACGAGTATGGAATATCTATGACTACAACACGAACAGGCGGCGGCGGGGCGCGAGTGTGGTTCTCGTGTCCGAAGTGCGATAAACGCTGCGGGATAATTTGCAAACACCCGATGTCATCTGAAATGGGATGTCGGGCGTGTTTAAATCTGGATTATCGATCGAGGAGGTATAAAGGGATGATTGAAAATGATGGATAAAAAAAGAACCCCGCCTCCGCACGTAGCGGATAGACGAGGTTCGTGTGACGCGCTCGCTCCCTAGCGCTTGATAATTGCTTTGCCGCTCTTGCTTCCAGGGTTGTATGTACCAGTGATTGTGTAGCCCACAGGACTTCGGAGTCCTTCATCCCTTTCGAAACGACCTCTGAATACATAGCCTTCATACGCCATTTCCCACATCCGCACGTTTACGCCCTGCGCCCAAGAAAAACCACCTTCTTTACAAACAAACGTAAATGTCAAGTCGGGACCAGTACCCCTAATCTTTGTGAAAAAACTCGTCATCATGTCGTCAAGCAGTGGCCCATCAACAATCTTAATCTTGCCAGTAATCGACTTAGGCGCAAGTCTCATCTCTACTCCTCCGCAACACAACATGAAAAGAAAAACTGATCCTAATATAGCATAAAAAAGGCCTTTTGTCAAGAGTAACAAGCAAAATAAGCAATAAAACCAACGATAATTGGTTCAAATCAACTAATAAGATAGAATGACAGTGCCCATGAGGTTAATCCTCACAGACGCACTGCTCTCTACAATTGAAATTAAGATGTCTAGTCAATCGACACAATTGATGAAAGTGAGTGATGTATGCAAATACCTCAACTTCACAAAATCAACCATATATCGACTCGTTGAGAATCGAAAGATTCCCTTCTATCGGATATGTGGAAGATTACGATTCAAGCAAACAGACCTTGATGAGTTTTTGAATCAGTGTCGAAAGAACGCCATCGTTAACCAGTAACTCTATGGCAGTGCGAATCATAGATAAACACTGGTATGTCGACCTCCGCTCTGACGGAAAAAGGTATCGCCGTAAAAGCCCAGAAGACAGCAAAAAAGGCGCACTCGCGTTTCAAGCTGTACTTCTTGGTCGGATAAGTCGCGGCGAACCGATTGATGGTACACCCATAAACACATGCCCCCTCTTCGGTGACTTTGTACAACAGTGGTTCAAAAGCTACGTCGTAGCAAACAATAAAACCAGCGTGCGAGTTACCAAACGAGACATCATCAAGAACCATCTCACTCCATTCTTTGGTAAACACCCACTTGATCAGATAACCAGCTGGATGATTGAGCAGTTCAAAACCAAGAAACAAAAGGATGGATTGAAAGCAAAGACCATCAATAACATTCTCTCTGTTTTAAGAACATGTCTGGCCTACGCGCACGAGTGGGAACTTATTGATAAAACAATAAGAATTAAAGCATTGAAAACCGTACCACCACCCACGAAGTATCTATCCATAGAAGAATTAAACCTTCTGCTGGAGGATAAGCAGGCTGGTGTATGGAATGACATGACACTCGTTGCAGCACATACAGGCATGAGATACGGAGAACTCTGTGGCCTTCATTGGGAGGATGTGAATCTACAAACCAAAACGATACATGTACGACTATCATTGGTTCGTAAAGAATTCACCACTCCCAAAAGTGGCAAAACACGCATTATTCCGATGAGTGAAGCAGTGTTCACGAAATTATCTCTTACGGACACACACGGACCACTTGTCTTCATGCGAGAAGATGGACGGCAGATCACCAAAGGAATGGGGTTACCCAACCTTCACAAGATCTGTGACCGCGTAGGAATAAAACGTATAGGTTGGCACACCCTTCGACATACCTTCGCAACAATGTTAGTAGATCGTGGCAGACCGCTTATGGTCGTCAAAGAATTACTCGGACACTCAACAATTAAGATGACCGAGCGTTATGCTCACGTACCAGAAACCTCGCTTACTCAAGCAGTGTTATGTCTTGATAACCTGGCATCTGAAGATAGTTTGGGCAGTATATGGGCAGTGAATTCTCAACGCCTAAAACTATGCGACACCCTCAGTGAGTCAAAACACTAATAGGGTAAACGAAAAACGCCCGTTAGGGCGTTAATCATCATGGCGGTGTAGATGGGTCTAGTACCAAGTTATTTCGTCTTTTGCAAGGGTTTTTGCATGGTTTGAAAATCATGATTTTGAGGCAGATGGGTCGGGGTATTTCTGAGAATATAAGACAAAATGAGACACCCTTAAAAAAAGAGAACTATCATCGAGAATATCATCAACCTTTTGAGATAATTTCATGCTGTTGCCATGTTGCAACAATCCGCGATAAGACTGCACTACCGGACTCAATTCATCACACCCTATCACACCTTTCAACATACGCCGTTTGGTTATAGTTCGTAAAATACGATAATCCGGAAAATGCACCCAACCAAGAAAATCAACGCCAGATGCAGTAGTCTCAATAGAGACTTTTCGCGGATGCAAATCCAATTTCAATGTGTCTTTTAAAAAATTCTCTATTCTCACAAGAATATATCTGATCCACATCTTATCCTGAGAAAACACCACAAAATCATCTGCATAACGAATGTAATATGTTGCCTTCAATTTATGCTTTACAAATTGGTCAAGCTGATTCATGTAAATATTTACGAGTAGTTGTGAAGTCAAATTGCCAAGTGGCAATCCCTTTTTTGGCTTGCCAGAATCAAAACTTGAAATAATGATATTTAAAAGCTTCAGGATGTCAGAATCAGAAATATATTTGGCAAGAGTCTTCGACAATACCTCATGATCAATCGACGCAAAAAACTTTCGCACATCACATTTCAACACCCAAACAGTACGCATATGATTGTGTGATGCGCGATAGCCAAACTCTCTAAATCTATCCAGTGACTTATGTGTGCCTTTTCCTGGTCTGCAAGAATACGAATCAGCAATAAACCTACGATCAAAAAATGGATAGAGTGCACGATACAATGCGCGATGCAATATTCTATCTCGCACAGTTGCCTTATGAATATTTCGCGGCTTCGGATCAGAGATATTAAAAGCGTGGCATGACGAATGTTGATACGTTTTATTTTTCAAATCATCATGTAGATCAAAAAGATTATCCATCAATCGTGATTCAAATATCTGTACATCTCTGCGTGCTCGCTTGCCTTTCACAAACTCGCTCCATGCACAGAGCAGGTTAGCCATTGAAATGATATACTCATAACTCGCATAACATTGAATCATATTCATATATGACACATACTACCCCCCCCCGAATCTATTGCCAGTAGTGCGTAAGATAAAAGACCTATATTTGTTGTGGTGCACGATACACAAGATACTTCCTAAATCGCAACGATACTCGCTTGGTCAAAAGATTGATAACACCTTCATAGACCTAATTGAAACAACCGTCACGGCAAGATTTTTGATAAAAACGGAAAAGATTCCATATGTACGTCGTGGAATACAAAAATGCGATACACTCAAGGTGTTCTTGCTAATGGTTTGGGAGACTAAAGCAATTGACAACCCAACCTATATTGCACTGTCTGAGCCA
>Ga0114932_10001610_pt1 | contig 25320 bp, 27 predicted proteins | sample 2SBtaG_2_FD_87286 | JGI IMG/M metagenome (GOLD analysis project Ga0114932, IMG submission 87286) | Deep subsurface microbial communities from Kolumbo volcano to uncover new lineages of life (NeLLi) - 2SBTROV12_ACTIVE470 metaG | ecosystem: Environmental > Aquatic > Marine > Volcanic ...
AATTGGTAAACGCACATTGCGGATCGAGGCGCGAAAAAGGCGAATGCACTGGCACCTTTGCGATGTGGCGCGGCCCGCCGCTATCGCTGACAGGCCAGAACCCGCTGAAATCCATTCTGATCGGCGGGCTGCGACTGAGGCTCGGCGACCAGCCGCCCATCTGCCAGTCGCACCGCCATCACGGTGGACCAATCTCCGTTTGCCGTAACCATCTCCGGCCCGTTACCGCAGTCGCGCATGCCGCCCGAGATGAAATCCTCGCCGATCCGGTGGTTGGTCAGGCCGCCCAGAGCTGCGACAAAGGTCAATTCACCACCCGCAAACCGCCAGACTTTCAGTTCGCGGCTCAGATGGGGTTTTTCGACATAGGCCACCTCGACCCGCCCGTCGCCGTCCAGATCGGCCGCCCCGACCGGGGCCAGCCAGCGGTGCGGTCGCCCGATGAACGGGGTGGCGGCCACCAGCCCGCTTTCGTCATAGATCGCCAGCCGTGCGCCCAGCGCAAGGTCGGTTTCCACCACCATGACGTGGGTCAGGCCGTCCTCGTCCGGAATGATCCGCGGCGCGAGGTCTTCAAAGACGCGGTTTTGCGGCAGGCGGATGGTGACTTTGCGGATGTCGCGCCCTTCGCAGCCCTCGCAAAAATCGACCGTCAGGACCAGCGCACCCCATTCCACCGCGTCGCCCAGGATGCCGTGGTCATAGCGCGTCGTCGGCTCGGTGTAGACGGCTTTGGTGATGACGTTGGGCGGCGTCGCGGATACCGGCGCACCCGCCAGCAGAACGGCAAGCGCAAGGCCCGCCACGCGGCGCATCAGATCTGTTTTTCCGGCATTCGCACGACCAGTCCGTCCAGATCGTCGGTAACTTTCAACTGGCAGGTCAGTCGCGACTTTTCCAGGTCGGGTTCCCACGCGAAATCCAGCATGTCCTCTTCCATCGCGTCCTTTTGCGGCAGCTTGCCGACCCAGGCGTCATCGACATAGACATGACAGGTCGAACAGGCGCAGGCACCGCCGCAATCTGCCTCGATTCCGGGGATGTTGTTGTCGCGCGCGCCCTCCATCACGGTCAGCCCGTTGGCAACCTCGACGACGTGTTCGGCGCCGCCAAATTCGATATAAGTGATCTTGGCCATGTTGGTCCTCGTTGCCCGGATCGCGGTCATCGGGTTTGTGTACACGCGGGATTTGAGGGTTGCCAGCGGGATTTTTGCGTGGCCGGTAAAACGCTTGTTATTCCGGCGTGATGTTCTATCTTTGTTCTTATGTCAAATGCCCATCCCCGCCCGCCGGACTGGCCCCGTCCGCCCGCCGCCCTGCCGCATTGTCGGCTGGACGAACCGGGCGAAGGCGCAATGGTAACCGTGGCCGGGCTGGTGCTGGTGCGCCAGCGGCCCGGAACGGCAAAAGGGGTGATCTTTATCACGCTCGAGGACGAGACCGGCATTTCCAACATCGTGGTCTGGGAAAAGACCTATGAGAAATTTCGCCGCGCCGTGATTGCCGGGCGCCTGCTGCGCGTGACCGGGCGGTTGCAGCGCGAGGGGATGGTGGTGCACATCGTTGCGGACCGGATCGAGGATATCTCGCCGATGCTGGATGCGCTGCTGGAACCGGCCGGGGGCGGTGCAATCCCGCAGGCATGACCCACAAGGCATCCGCCCATCCGGGCAGATGCCCGACCGGTGCACGGGGGGGCGGCGCAGGAAATGCCGCACGTTCACGGATTTTCCTTCCCCTGTCGCCCAAAGCCCGGTAAATTCACGGAAAACGAGACGAGCAGTATGAAGATCCCAGCATGGACCTGCGCAGCTTTGGCGCTTGCGGGTTGCACGGAAATGCAGTTGACCGATGTCATCGACGTCATCGATGTTTCCGCCAGCGACATCGCCATCGAAAGGCCGCCCGATGCCGTGGCCGGGATGTGCTACGGCAAGGAAATCTCGCCTGCCATCTTTGAAACCACGACCGAACAGGTGCTGGCCCGGGCCGCGCGCTATGGTGATGACGGCAGCCTTTTGGAACCGGCGGCGTATCGCACGGAAACGTTGCAGAAAATCGTTCAGGAACGGGCGGACATCTGGTTTGAAGTGCCCTGCGGGCCAGAGAAGGTCGGCGATTTCACCGCCTCGCTGCAACGTGCACTGGCGGCACGCGGTCATTATCGCGGTCGGATCACGGGCGAGCTTGATCCGCGCACGCGTCACGCCATCCGCAGTTATCAGTTGCAGCATGGTCTGGACAGCAACAAACTGTCATTGGCGTCGGCGCGGCGGCTGGGTCTGGTGGCAATCGACCGCGAGTCGCTTTGAATTCAGCCGAAAAACCGCAATCCTGCGCGGCGACCGATCATGGGCCCGCCGATCGTGGCGGCGATGATGTGTGGCCATAGCAGCCCGTAAAACGCCGCCCACATCAATTCGTCGCCCGGCAACCCGGTGAACGGCAGCGGATGCGCCAGATAGATTGAGTGTTCCGGCCAAAATGCCGCCAGATCGCGGTCAAACAACGACCAGAGCACGGTCTGCGCCCAATACGCCATCGCAAATAACAGCGCGCCGGCCAATCCGATGGCAGGGTTCAGCCGGCCACGCACCGCCAGCCAGATCGCCAGAACGACAAAGGCCGCAAAGCTGGCCTGCATGACCGGAAGCGGCCCGAAAAGCTGGTCCCAAAGCAACAGGAAGGTCAGAAACCCCGGCAACACGATCAGCGTGTACCGCCAGGCATTTCGCAGCAGATTGTCGCTGAGTTCGCCGCGCGACAGAGCTTTCGCGAACAGCGGCCAGACCAGAAACGCCAGAATCGCGCCGTTGCCAAACGAAAACAACATGCCCTCGATCGAGAAATGCGGCCCGAAAACGTGGTCTGGTCGCCAATATGCCGGTGCGAACCAGATATCGGCCAGCCCGGTGGGTGCCGCGAAAACCGCGCTCCAGAACGTGAATTTCCGCCGCGATCCTGTGGCGGCGACGACAAGCGTCAGCCCGACCAGCGCCAGAATGATCGAGAATGTCAGGTAAGAATACATATAATGCGGTTTCCGACGGACGTTCCGGCAGGGTGGCGGCTTTGCCGGTGTTTTTCAATCCGCTTCGTCGATTTTTTGTTGGGTGTTGATTTTGTATGCGCTCGGGTTCAGCGGTGGCGCATGTAGTTTTCCAGCCGGTCCAATCCCTCGACGATATCAGCGGTCGAGCCCGCATAGGAAAACCTTAGCGTCCGAGTGCCGCGCACCGGGTCGAAATCCAGCCCCGACGTCACCGCCACGTTGGCGCGTTCCAGCAATTCACGCGCCAGGGCCCGGCTGTCCCCGGTCAGATCGGACACATCGGCATAGATGTAAAACCCGCCATCCGGCGGCGCGATGTGGCTGAAACCGGCCTCTGGCAGCCCCGCCATCATCAAAGCGCGGTTTTCGCGATAGACGGCCAGGTTTGCCGTCAGTTCGGGCGCGCAGTCCATCGCCGCCAGGGCGGTGATCTGGCTGGCATGGGGCGCGCAGATGAACATGTTTTGCATCAGTCGCTCGATCTGGCGCATATGGCTTTCGGGCAGTACCATCCAGCCGATCCGCCAGCCGGTCATCGAGAAATACTTGGAAAAGGAATTGATCACGACCACGTCGTCGCTGATTTCCAACGCAGAAACGGCGCGGTTATCATATTGAATGCCATGATAAATTTCGTCCGAAATAAACCCCATGTCGCGCTGGGCACATATGCCGATCAGCGATTCAAGGGCCGCCTGGTCCAGCATGGTCCCGGTCGGATTGGCGGGCGAGGCGACCAAAAGGCCGTCAAGATCGGGAATGGCGGCGATTTCGTCACCCACCGGCTGGAACCGGTTTTCGGGTCGGGTCTGAATGCCGACCGGCACTAGATCGAGCGCTTTGAGGATGTTGCGGTAGCTGGGATAACCCGGTTCGCCAATGGCCACCCGCGAACGCGGATCAAACAGCAACACAAAGGCAAGCTGAAACGCGGCAGACGACCCTGCGGTCACGACGATGCGTTCCGGTGCAATGTCCAGATTGTACCAGTCGCGATAAAGACGCGATATCCGTTCGCGCAGATCGTGCCGCCCCAGCGCCACCGTATAGCCCAGTGGATTGTCGTTCATCGCGGCGACCAAACGGTTCAAAGCCTGTTTCGGCGCGGCGGTGCCCGGCTGGCCGACCTCCATGTGAACGATGCTGGCCCCGACCGCCTCGCGCGCGGCGGCGGCTTGCATCACGTCCATCACAATAAAGGGATCGACATCGCTACGGCTTGATATCCGCATGAATTTATTCCTAAACTTGGCGGTGAACGCATTTGTTTCAGGGGTCAGCAGCAAGGTCAATGGCAACCCGTCTCCGGCCCCGAAATTCCGCCCGCCGGATCATGTTCGCCGCCGCCGCAATCGGGTCGGCGCTTTTTGCGCCGGTGCAGGCAGGGGCGCAATCGCTGATCCGGGATGCCGAAATTGAGCAAACCCTGATCCGGATCACCACACCGCTTTTCAAGGCGGCCGGGGTCAATCCCAGTTCGATCGAAATCCTGGTGGTCAACGATCCTTCGCTGAACGCCTTTGTCGTCAATGGCCGTGCGATATTCCTGCATACCGGTCTGATTACCCGCCTCAAGACTATCGACATGTTGCAGTCGGTGATCGGGCACGAACTGGCGCATATCACCAGCGGCCACCTGGTGCGCCGAACGCTCAACCGGAACAACGCGTCAAGCGCGATCGGGATCGGGATGTTGCTGGGACTGGCCGCCTCGGTTGGTGGCGCGGGCGATGTGGCGGGCGGGATCATGGCGGGAACGGCCGGTTCGGCCATCAACACATTCCTTGCCCACACCCGGGCCGAGGAAACCACCGCCGATCAGATCAGCGCGCAATATATGGTACGCGCGGGAATTGATCCGAGCGCGGCACTGGCGGTGCTGGAGATTTTTCGCGGACAGGAGGCGCTTTCCACGGGCCGCCGCGATGCCTATGCCCGCACCCACCCGCTTAGTCAGGACCGCATCCGCGCCATCAAGGGCCAGATCGCCACATATGGGGGCCGCAAGACCAAGACCTCTGTCGAGCTCACATATTGGCACGCCCGCATGGTGGCCAAATTCAAGGGGTTTCTGGGCAATCCGACCTACGTGCTGCGCCACGTCAAGAAAAGTGACAAATCCGAAGCCGCGAACCTGACCCGCGCCATCGCATATCACCGTCAGGGCAACGCCGCCAAGGCCGTCAAGTACATGAACGCGCTTTTGCAGGCGCGCCCGAACGATGCCTATTATCACGAACTCAAGGGCCAGATCCTGCTCGAAGGTCGTCAGGCCACGGGCGCGGTCCGTTCGTACGAACGTGCCGTCGCGCTGGCCCCCAAAGAGCCTCTGATCCTGGCGGGTTACGGGCGGGCGCTGCTGACGCTCAAGACCACGGCGGGTGACAAGCACGCACTGGACGTTTTGCGCCGTGCCCGGTCAATGGATGGTCGCGATGCCCGGATGTTGCGGGATCTGGCGGTGGCCTATGCCAAATCGGGCAATAACGGCATGGCCAGCCTTGTCACCGCCGAACGCTATGCGTTATTGGGAAGGTTCCGGGATGCGCAGACCAACGCGCACCGGGCCGAAGGGTTGCTGCCGCGCGGCTCGATCGGTTGGCTGAGATCGCAGGACATACTGGCGGCGGCAAAATCCGTTTTGAAGAAGTAGGAACAGAACCATGCGCGCATTGACCGTAATCCTGATCGTCACGCTTGCCCTGCTGGCGGCCTATCCGGCCTATCAGAATTTCCGCACCGACGAGGAACAGGTTGCGCAGACCGCAACCACGACGCAGATGCCAGCCGAAGAACGCACCGCCTTTCGTCAGGAAGTGCGCGCCTATCTGCTGGAAAATCCCGAAGTCCTGATGGAGGCGATCAGCGTGCTGGAACAGCGCCAGCAGCAGGCGCAGGTGCAAAGCGACCTCGATCTGGTGGCAAGCAATTCCGACGAAATCTTCGACGACGGTTATTCCTGGGTCGGCGGCAATCCGGATGGCGACATCACGCTGGTCGAATTCAGGGATTATCGGTGTGGGTACTGCCGCAAGGCCCATAGCGAAATCAAGGAACTGGTCGAAAGCGATGGCAACATTCGCCTGGTGATCAAGGAATTTCCGATTCTGGGCGAGCAATCGACGATTTCCTCGCAAATTGCCATCGCGACATTCCAAAGCGCGGGCCCGGAAAAATACCGCGAGGTCGGCGATTTTCTGATGACGTTCAACGGCAATCTGACCCCCAAGACGATCGCCGGCATTCTGGAACGCTTTGGCGTCGATGCGGAACCGGTTCTGGCCGAGATGACCGGCGGCGGCGTTGACGTGGATATCGCCCGAACACGGCAATTGGCAGAACAGCTCAAGATCAGCGGCACGCCGACCTTTGTTTTGGGCGGCGAAATGCTGCGGGGCTATGTGCCGCTGGAAACCATGCGCAGCCTCGTCGACCAGGCCCGCGCCAAAAGCGGATAACCCCAAGTCAAAATTACCGAAAGAATTCCGGCCGTCCGCGCTTTTCTCGCCCGGTATTTGTGTATATCAAGGCGCGAGGGCAAGCCCGTGCCATGCGCGGGCGGAACCGACCCGGGGGAACCATGGCCAAGAAAACTCACGATTCCGATGTCGCCTTTGTGCAGGCGCTTGCGGAATTGCTGCGACAAAACGATCTGACGGAACTCGAAGTCGCGCGCGAATACGGCAGCGATGACACCCTGAACGTGCGGGTCGCGCGCCAGGTTGGCGCCGCGCCGGTAACGCAGGTGGTCACCGCCGCCCCCGCGCCCGTGGCGGTTGCGGCCCCCGCGGCGGCAGCGGTGGTCGACGAAGACCCGACCCAGCACGCCGGTGCCGTTACCTCGCCCATGGTGGGCACCGCCTATCTGCAACCCGAACCGGATGCGCCGGAATTCGTGAAAGTGGGTGACAGGATCACCGAGGGCCAGACGGTCTGTATCGTTGAGGCGATGAAAACCATGAATCAGATTCCGGCACCGCACGCCGGTGTTGTCAAACGGGTACTGGTCGAAAACGGCGCGCCGGTCGAATTTGGCGCGCCATTGATGATCATCGAATAGCCCGGGCGAAATGGCGATGTTTTCAAAAGTTCTGATCGCCAATCGCGGCGAGATCGCACTGCGCATCATCCGCGCCTGTCAGGAACTTGGCCTGTCGACGGTCGCGGTCCATTCGACGGCGGATGCCGATGCGATGCATGTCCGCATGGCCGACGAAAGCGTTTGCATTGGCCCTCCGTCAAGCGCGGACAGCTATCTTTCGATCCCCTCGATCATCGCGGCATGTGAAATCACTGGGGCCGAGGCGGTGCATCCGGGCTATGGCTTTCTGTCGGAAAACGCCAATTTCGTTCGGATCGTCGAAGATCACGGCATCAAATTCATCGGCCCCACGGCGGCACATATCGATCTGATGGGCGACAAGATTACCGCCAAGGAAACGATGAAGAACCTCGGCGTGCCCTGTGTTCCGGGCTCGGACGGTGGCGTGCCCAACCTGAAGGAAGCGCATCGCGTTTCCGACGAATTGGGGTTTCCGGTGATCGTCAAGGCGACCGCGGGCGGTGGTGGACGCGGCATGAAACTGGCGCGCAGCAAGGCCGATCTCGATCTGGCGTTCCGTTCCGCAAGGTCCGAGGCCAAGGCGGCATTCGGCAACGACGAAGTCTATATCGAGAAATATCTGACCCTGCCGCGCCACATCGAGATTCAGGTGTTCGGCGATGGCAAGGGCGGTGCCGTGCATCTGGGCGAACGCGATTGCTCGTTGCAGCGGCGGCACCAGAAAGTCATGGAAGAAGCGCCCGGCCCGTCGATCGACGCGGCGACCCGCGCCAGGATCGGCAAGCGCTGCGCCGATGCGATTGCCGCGATCAACTATGAAGGTGCCGGCACGATCGAGTTTCTGTACGAGCGGGGCGAGTTCTATTTCATTGAAATGAACACCCGCCTTCAGGTCGAACACCCGATTACCGAGGCGATCTTCTCGGTTGATCTGGTGCGCGAGCAACTGAAGGTCGCGGGCGGCATGGGCATGACGCTGGTGCAGGACAAGCTGCGCATCATCGGCCACGCCATCGAAGTGCGGATCTGCGCCGAGAAACTGCCGAATTTCACCCCGTGTCCGGGCAGGATCACCGCGTTCCACACGCCCGGCGGGCTGGGTGTACGGATGGATGCAGCGATCTATCAGGGCTATTCGATCCCGCCATATTACGACAGCCTGATCGGCAAACTGGTGGTGTTCGGCCCCGACCGCAAACTGGCACTGGCGCGCACAAAAAGAGCGCTGCGCGAGCTGATCATCGACGGCGTGGACACCACGGTGCCCTTGTTCGACGCCCTGTTGGAGGAACCCGACATCGTGAACGGCGATTACAACATCCATTGGTTGGAAAACTGGCTGGAAACGCATTCCGACTAAGCTTTGCGAGCGATTTCAATGGCCGCCGACGATCGCTTTGACATCACGCCGGAGCTGCTGTTGCGCGGATATGCGCGCGGCATATTTCCGATGTCCGAGGGTGGTTTCGCGGACGAGGTTTTCTGGGTCGATCCGCAATTTCGCGGCATCATGCCGCTGGATCGGTTTCATATTTCCCGCTCGTTGGCGCGGGCCATCCGGCGGGCGGACCATGGCGTTCGGATCAATGTGGATTTTGCCGGAACTGTACGCAATTGTGCGGATCGCGCGGAAACCTGGATCAATCCGGAAATCGCCGAACTTTACGGCGCGTTGCATCGGGCGGGATACGCCCATTCGCTGGAAGTTACCGTTGACGATCAACTGGTTGGCGGTGTTTACGGAGTCGCGCTTGGCGGGGCCTTTTTCGGCGAAAGCATGTTCTCGCGCAGGACCGACGCCTCGAAAATCGCGCTGGCCTACCTTGTGGACCGCCTGCGCGCCGGGGGATTCGTGTTGTTTGACGTGCAGTTTCTGACCGATCATCTGGCCAGTCTGGGTGCAGTTGAAATCAGTCGGGCCGAATATCATGCCCGGCTGCAGGCGGCCTTGCGGGAAACCGGAGATTTTGCGGCTCAGCCGTCGTCGGCGGTTTCGGCGGCGGGGATGTTGCAGCGCAGCACCCAGACGTCATAACGCGGGTGATCCATCGCCGACAGGGCGGGCGAGGAAGCGATCATCCAGCCCTGAAACCGCGGCTCTTCTTCGCGAACGTCGCGGATGGTCAGATATGCAAATGCGTCGCTGGCGGGGTTTTCGGTCGGATAGCGACATTCGCCCAGCTTGATTTCCAGCCGCTCGAATTGCAAAGTCTGACCGGCTGCGATTTCGATATCCCGCAAGTGACCGTTCATGGTGTCGAGCCCGCGCAGCACCGCGCCGTCGGCGACCGTTACCGGGATCATTTCCTGCGCCCCGACACCGGTCGCAGCGCAGAGAAACAGGCAGGCAAACCTGATCCGGCTCATTCGTTGCCGCCACCGACGAATTTCATCAACAGCGTGATGACGCTGATCGAGCCCTGCGTGTTTTCGATCTCGTCGCCATCGCCCAGATTGTCGGGCGCACCACCCGGCACGATTTCGACGAACGAGCCCCCCAGCAACCCCTCGGACGAGATCAACACCTGCGTATCCGTGGCCAGTTCCAGCGAATCCGGCACCGAAAACCGGGCCTCGGCCCGATAGGTCGCCGGGTTGAGCGCAAGGGCCGTCACTGCGCCGATCTTGACCCCGGCCATCCGGACATCGGTACCGACCGAAATCCCCTCGACCGAGCGGAAACTTGCGAACAGCTCCATCCGCCCGCCGGATTGCTGCTGGCTGGTGGTGTTGAAGGTGAAGACCAGAAAAACCGCGGCCGCCGCCAGAACCAGCCCGCCGATCAGGGTTTCGGTGGTGTTTTCGCTCATGCTGCTACTCCGGCTGCCATGCCTCGTAATCGGATCGATCCGCGGGCCGCTCCGACCGGAGAGAGCCGGCGGGCGCGTAGGCCAGCGCGGTGCCGGTCAGGTTTTGCTGATGCGGTGTTTCCCATGTCTGGTGCGTCAGGGCCGACTGCCCGGGGTGGTCGGCATAGGTGTGGTGCAGCCAGCCATGCCAGTCGGGCGAGACCCGGCTGGCGTCGCATTCGCCGTCATAGACCACCCAGCGGCGCGCGCCGTCGCGGGTCTGGTAAAACCGGTTGCCGTCGGCATCGCTGCCCACCAACTGCCCGCGCCGCCAGGTGAATAGCTGCGTGCCGATGGTCTGGCCGTCCCACCAGGTGAACAGGCGTTTGATGAATTTCATGGCGGACCTCGTAACGGTTCCCGATCATATGGACCGGAAGCGGGGCGAAGGTCCAGCGATCTTTGCGCGAACACGTGGGCCAGGGCGGAGTCCGAAAAATACGGCCCTTTGCAGGGCAATTTCCATCAGCCCCTGCGGGGCTGCCGCGCCGCGGCGCCGAAAGCGTGCGAAATGTCCTGAAAAATCGTACCTGCGATCAACTGGCGGTCGCGCTGGCCTCGGGCCGGTCCGAATAGATCATCAGCGGTTTGACCTCGCCGTTGACCGCCTCGTCGTTCACCACGACCTCCTCCACGCCTTCCAGCCCCGGCAGGTCGAACATGGTGTCCAGCAGGATATCCTCCATGATCGAACGCAAACCCCGCGCGCCGGTCTTGCGGGCAATGGCGCGCTTGGCGATGGCCTTCAGCGATTCGGCGGTGAATTTCAGTTCGACATCTTCCAGTTCGAACAGGCGCTGATACTGCTTGACCAGCGCGTTTTTCGGTTCGCTCAAAATGGTCACGAGCGCGTCTTCATCAAGGTCGGTGAGCGTCGCGATCACCGGCAGCCGGCCGACGAATTCGGGGATCAGGCCGAATTTCAGCAGATCCTCGGGCTCCAATTCAGTGAACATTTCGCCCACGGTGCGGGCTTCTTCGTCCTTCACATCGGCGCCAAAGCCGATGGCCGAACCGCGCCCGCGCTGGCTGATGATTTTTTCAAGGCCGGAAAAAGCCCCGCCGCAGATGAACAGGATGTTCGTGGTGTCGACTTGCAAAAATTCCTGCTGCGGATGCTTGCGCCCGCCCTGCGGGGGTACGCTGGCAACGGTACCTTCCATGATTTTCAACAGCGCCTGCTGCACGCCTTCGCCCGACACATCGCGCGTGATCGACGGATTGTCGGACTTGCGGGTGATCTTGTCGACCTCGTCGATATAGACGATGCCGCGCTGGGCGCGTTCGACGTTGTATTCGCTGGCCTGAAGAAGCTTCAGAATGATATTCTCGACATCCTCCCCGACATAGCCAGCCTCGGTCAGGGTGGTGGCGTCGGCCATGGTGAACGGCACATCCAGAATGCGTGCCAGGGTCTGGGCCAGCAGCGTCTTGCCACAGCCCGTCGGGCCGATCAACAGGATGTTGGATTTCGCCAGTTCGATCTCGGACGTTTTTGCGGCGTGGTTCAGGCGTTTGTAGTGGTTGTGTACCGCCACAGACAGAACCCGCTTCGCCATGGTCTGGCCGATCACGTAATCGTCCAGAACACCGCAGATTTCCTTGGGCGTGGGCACGCCGTCGGCGGACTTCACCATCGAGGATTTGGTTTCCTCGCGAATGATGTCCATGCACAATTCGACGCATTCATCGCAGATGAACACGGTCGGGCCCGCAATCAGCTTTCTGACCTCGTGCTGCGACTTGCCGCAGAACGAACAATAGAGGGTGTTCTTGCTGTCGCCACCGCTGGAATTCGCCATTTGAAACCTTACCCTTACTCAATTCCGAACCGGGCCTTAACGACCCCTTTTTGAACTGCTTCGCCCAAACCTATGGCAGAACGTGGAAACTGACAATTCTTTTCCACATTCTGCGGGCTTGGCCGTCAACGGATGCGGAATTGCCGCACCGGTCATTCTTCTTCGGAAGCGGCGGCGCGGTGATTCACGATCTCGTCGATCAGGCCCCAGTCGCGGGCGTCTTCGGCGGTCATGAAATTGTCGCGGTCCAGCGCACTTTCGACCTTTTTCAGCGCCTGCCCGGTGTGTTTGACGTAGATCTTGTTCAGCCGGTCCTTGAGTTCCAGAATCTCGCGTGCATGCAGCGCGATGTCGCTGGCCTGCCCCTGAAACCCGCCCGAGGGCTGGTGCACCATGATCCGGCTGTTGGGCAGGGTGAACCGCATGCCCTTGTCGCCCGCCGCCAGTAGCAACGAACCCATGCTGGCCGCCTGTCCGATACAAAGCGTCGAGACCTTGGGCCGGATATATTCCATCGTGTCGTAAATCGACAATCCCGAGGTCACCACACCGCCCGGGCTGTTGATATACATGGATATTTCCTTGGTCGGGTTCTCTGCCTCAAGAAACAGAAGCTGCGCCACGATCAAGGTCGACATGCCGTCATGCACCGGGCCGGATACGAAAATGATCCGTTCCTTCAAGAGGCGTGAAAAGATGTCGTAAGCGCGTTCGCCGCGGCTGGTCTGTTCGACCACCATCGGCACAAGCGTGTTCATGTACGTTTCGTAAGGGTCTCGCATCCGGCCTGCCTTTTCGCTCCGCTCGCCCTTCTTAGCCGAAGGGTGCTGAACAGAGTCTTAGTGACGCGCACGAAGCGGTGCAAGAGGCGGCGGGCCCGATTTGCCGCGCCTGACGACCGCAGGTTCGCCACCGGCAAACGCAGGACCGGCAAAGAGGGTTTCGCGCGCCCAGGCGTTTCGCCGGGCCGAGCGCGTTTTCCCCGGAAACAGGGGCACGGAGCGCGGCCCGTGCGACGCGTCACGCGTGACAAATTTATACACGGTAACGCTTCTTTATGCACGGTAACGCTTCGCCTTGCGGTATTATCCACGCGTGCGCAACAAAAGCGGCGGCGACGCGGTGAAAATTTTGCATTTCCGACACACAGCTTTTGCGAATTTCGCGCGTGTGCCCCATTGTTTCAAATGCACATTGCATAATGCCGGCCTTCCGTGGCAGGTTTGAACCACTTTCGAAATGGGGATTCCGATGAAAACGCTTCAGACTACAAAAATGCTCGCGACGGCGTTGGCTGCAACGCTCACATTTTCGGCGCCGGCGCTGGCGCAATCCGTTACCGTGTTGGGCGGTTATATCGGTGGTATGACGGTCGAATTCGGGGGTACCAACTTCGATGCGGCCGGTGTGCTGGGCCTTAACTTCAGCCACGCGCGCGACGTTGGCAGTTGGCGCGGTCAGATTGACGTTGTTGGCGAAACCACCGGCCCAATCAACTACGATGGCACCCGGGCATTTGGTCAGCTTGGTCTTCACCTTTCGCCGGGCGTCATCAGCTCGATGAAGATGGGCGGGTTCGCGGCATTTCAGATCGGCCACCAGCTTAATGAAGGTGCCGGTGCGCGGTGGATGTTGGGGCTCGAGGGATCGCGCAGCAATGGAAATGGCACATTTTTCCTGCAAGCCGGGATTTCAAATCATATCTATGGTGCCGATGATCATGGCGAACCGATCAACGCCGGTATCCTTCGTGCCGGGGCACGGTTCTATCTCAATCCGTCGCGCGTCGTCGGATTTGATGTCACCGGTTTTACCGCCCACAACAACGCGGGTGACAACGGTGATCCCATCGCGGTGGCGATGGCGTCGATCTATTACGAACAGCAGCTTTCCGGCAGTTCCGGATGGTCGATTTTCGCGAATGGTTCGATGATGAACGACCACGACTTTTCCCACAGCGCGAGCCCGGTGAGAGAAGCCGAAGTGCGGATTGGCATGCGCTGGTCGCCCGGCAGTGGCACAATTCAGGACCGGGACGCGAATTACGCATGGTGGGGACTGCCTGAAACCATTCGTCACGGTGGCTACGTCGACTCCGCATACGCACACTGACGGCAGATATATTCAACAAAAAGGGCCCCGGTCGGTGACCGGGGCCCTTTTTCGTTCTGGTGATCGCGCGACGCGGCGTGGCGCGGCTCAATCCTCGCCCAGCGCCTCGACCGCTTTTTGCAGGTCTTCCTTGCTGACATCCCTGTCCGACACATCGGCCAGTTCAAGAATGTAATCGACCACCTTGTCCTCGAACAGGGGGGCGCGAATCTGTTGCAGCGCCTGCTCGTTTTTCTGCATGAATTCATAGAACTGCTGTTCCTGCCCCGGATATTGCTGGGCCTGGCGCATCATTTCCTGCTGCATGTCGCTTTCGGACACATCGATCTTGTTGCGAATGCCCAGTTCGGACAGGAACAACCCCAGGCGCACCCGCCGAACCGCAAGTTCGGTATGTTCGTCGGTGGTTTCAACGTCGGGATGGTCGTGGCCTTCGACGTCGGGATTTTCCTCGTGCCATAGCTGGTGCGCGATCTGACCCGCCTCGGCGGCGACCATGCTGGGCGGCAGTTCGAACGTGACCGCGCCGGCAAGCGCATCCATCAGCTTGCGTTTCAGAACCTGCCGCGCCGCGCCGGAATATTCGGCGCTCAGCCGTTCGTTGACCTGGGCTTTGAGCGCGCCCAGATCCTCGGCCCCGAATTGCTTGGCCAGTTCGTCGTCGATCGTCGCCGCGGCAGGTGCCTTGACCGCCGTCACCGTGCATTCAAACACTGCGTCCTTGCCGGCAAGATTTTCCGCCCCATATTCCGCCGGAAAGGCCACCTTCACTTCTTTTTCATCGCCGGCCTTGGTGCCGACCAGTTGTTCCTCGAATCCGGGGATGAACGAATTCGATCCCAGAACCAGCGGATAATCTTCGGCTGCGCCGCCTTCAAACGCCTCGCCGTCGACCCGGCCCAGGAAATTGATGACCACCTGATCGCCGTCTTTGGCCTTGGCGCCCTTCTTGCGATCCTCGAAATTGTTCGCGGCTTCGGAAAGGTTTTTCAACGCGTCGTCCACGTCCTGGTCTTCGACTTTCGCGACCAGTCGTTCCAGACTGATCGTCTTGAAATCGACCTCGGGCACGTCGGGCAGCGCCTCGTAGTTCATCGCAAGCTCAACATCGTCGCCCGCTTTCCAATCCTGATTGGTCATCTGGATTTCGGGCTGGCCCGCGGGCCGGTCGCCGCTGGTTTCAAAGTGGTTCCGCATGGCCTCGTCGACGCTTTCCTGCATCGCATCGCCCATCACCTGATCGCCGAATTGTTTCTTCATCATCGCCATGGGCACCTTGCCCTTGCGAAAGCCCTTCATCGCATAGGTTGGCTGGGCCTCGGCGAGTTTTGCATCGACCTTGGCTTCAAGCTCGGCGGCGGTGACGGTGATGGAATAGGCCCGTTTCAGGCCTTCTTTCAGGGTCTCGGTGACCTGCATGTCGTTCGTTCCTCTTTTCTGGTGCGGGCGGAGGGACTTGAACCCCCACGCCTTGCGGCACTAGAACCTAAATCTAGCGTGTCTGCCAATTTCACCACGCCCGCGAAAAACCGGGGCCGCCGCGCGGGACCGCCCAAAATCCGCGCCGTTCTAGCAGAGGATTTTTGACGGCGCGAGGGGAAAACGACGCGAACTGCATTTCGCAATTCAGGTCGCCCAGGGCTTGAACGCGGGTCTATTGAAACCCGGTCTGCCCGCGTCAAATACCCATCGACCGAAACACTTTCGGCAATTCCCCTGGCAGGTCTTCTGCTATTAGTCCCGGCCCGAAATTCAACGCGCATTCCACATGCAGCCAGGCTGCGGTTTCCGCCGCCGCCATCGGTGCAAAGCCGCGCGCCAGCAATCCGGTGATGAATCCCGCCAGCACATCGCCCGACCCGGCGGTCGCCAACCATGGCGCTGCCCGATTTTCATGCGCGGCATTGATCGAACAACGCCCGTCCGGCGCGGCAATCACCGTGTCCGGCCCCTTGAGCAGCACTACGCAACCCGCCCGCGCCGCCGCCTCGCGCGTGGCGTCGACCTTGGAATAGGCCGGCCCCCGGACAGAAGGCGCGTCAAGCTTGTCGGCGATATCGGGGAAAACCCGCCGGAATTCGCCCGCATGCGGGGTCAGAACCACGTCTTTGTGAAGCATGGCCATCAGGCCTGCTTCTTTTTGGCCCAAAATACTCAAGCCATCCGCGTCCAGCACACACGCCCTTTGCGATTTCAGCGCGACGGGAACCAGCTCCTGCGCCCGAGCGGCCCCAAGTCCCGGCCCAAGGCACAGCGCATTGATTCGGTCATCCCGCAGCCACTGGCCCAGCGCCGCCGCATCCTCCAGCGCCCGGACCATGATCGCGTCAAGCCGGGCGGCATTTTCGGCCAGCGAACCTTCCGGGCAGGCGACCGTCACCAGCCCGGCACCGATCCGCAAGGCCCCCCGCGCCGCCAGACGTGCCGCCCCGCCTTGGCCCGAAGCACCGGCAAGGATCCATGCGTGGCCGTGGGTGAATTTGTGAGCGCGGCGGTCCTTGCGCAGTGCATGAATCGTTGCCGGCGAAAGAGAATAGATCCTGACGACCTTGGGCAATTGAATCCACCGCGCCAATCCGGGGAAAGGCAAAACCGCCAATTCGCCCAAAAATGGTTTCCAAACAACTGTTTGATCAATATTTCCAATCAAAGGCGAAAATCAACCCGTCCTTTGACCCGCGCGCATTTTGGTGCGCGGACAAGACGCTGAATGCGACCGGGAATGGGGCTTCACAGACCGATGTCCTTTATGACGACCCTGCCGCAGCTATCGGGTCCGTCGGCCAGGACATGGCCAATCTTGCCGGCATGAAAGGAAACGGTCAGGTGCGCCGTGCCAGCGAAATCCAAGGATTGATCATCCCCCAGCCACTTGCCGGAGTCCGCGCACATTCCGCTTGGCATATCTACCGCGATAACTTTGGGGCGATATTCGTGTCTGCGCCCGAGCGCGCTACGGGTGTTCAGTGTCATTGATAGATGGCCGAACCCAAGGAACGGGCGGTTCAATCCTATCCCAAACAGGGCATCGACCATAATATCAACGCCTGAATGTTCGTCCGGCCAGCCGTCAAATGCTTGGTCTGTCAGCTCCCCGACTTCCCCCATCGCCCGCCAACGCTCATAATTCGCGTGCGCATCCGGCGGCAGCCGTTCCGCATCGCCGTACAAAAAAACCTCCACCGCCCAGCCGCGTTCCTTCAGCAACCGCGCCACGACGAACCCGTCGCCGCCATTGTTCCCCGGCCCGCACAGCACCACCGCATGGCGGTCGCCCTGTGCCAGTTCCGGCCATTCCTCGAACATCGCCGCCACCACGCCCGCACCGGCCCTTTCCATCAGCGCCAGCCCTGTCACCTCGCCACGATCGATCGCCGCCTGTTCGAGGGCCTTCATCTCGGTGGCGGTCAGCAGTTCGGTCATGGCTTCTCACTTTGATCAGAAAACAGGCAACGTGCTCAAAAAACAGGCAGAAGCCCGTGGTTGGTCCTGCCGCCCAGCGCCTTGTCAGCCTAACCAATTGCGCCCCGGCAATGAAAGTGCTTTGACGCCCTCGAATATTGCATCCGTAGGGGAGTCCACGTCATGAAAAAGATCGAAGCGATCATCAAACCTTTCAAGCTCGACGAAGTGAAAGAGGCCCTTCAGGACGTTGGCATTCAGGGCCTCAGCGTGATCGAGGTCAAAGGGTTCGGCCGCCAGAAAGGTCATACCGAGCTTTACCGCGGCGCTGAATACGTCGTTGACTTCCTGCCCAAGGTCAAGATCGAGGTCGTTTTGGCCGACGATCAGGTCGACGGCGCCATCGAGGCGATTGTCAACGCCGCCAAGACGGAAAAAATCGGCGATGGCAAGATATTCGTCAGCCCCGTTGAACAAGCCATTCGCATTCGCACCGGGGAATCCGGCGAAGACGCGCTTTAACCGAACACCAACTCACCAAAGGAACACCCCATGAGCGATATCAAAACCGTTCTGAAGACAATCGCTGACGAGGATATCGCTTACGTCGACATCCGCTTCACTGACCCACGCGGCAAACTTCAGCATGTCACCGTCATCGCCGATCAGGTTGACGAGGATTTTCTGGAGGAGGGCTTTATGTTTGACGGCTCCTCGATTGCTGGTTGGAAATCGATCGATCAGTCCGACATGAAACTGATGCCCGACTGCGACAGCGCCTATGTCGACCCGTTTTACGCCGAAAAGACGCTGTGCCTGCATTGCTCGGTCCACGAACCCGACACGGGTGAGCATTACGACCGCGACCCGCGCGGCACCGCCGAAAAAGCCGAAGCTTACCTTAGATCCTCGGGCATCGGCGACACGGCGTATTTCGGGCCGGAGGCCGAGTTTTTCCTCTTTGACGATGTGCGCTTTTCCAACTCGATCAACAAGGTCAGCTACGAAGTTGACGCCATCGACGCCTCCTGGAACACCGATGCGGAATACGAGATGGGCAATATGGGGCATCGCCCCGGCGTCAAGGGCGGCTATTTCCCGGTGAACCCCACGGACGCGTCGCAAGATTTGCGCAGTGAAATGCTCTCGACCATGAAGTCGATTGGCATGAAGGTCGACAAACACCACCACGAGGTTGCCTCGTGCCAGCACGAACTTGGCCTGATCTTTGACAGCCTGACCACACAGGCCGACGAGTTGCAGAAATACAAATACATCATCCACAATGTCGCCCACGCCTACGGCAAGACCGCAACCTTCATGCCCAAACCCATTGCGGGGGACAACGGCACGGGGATGCATGTCAACATGTCGATCTGGAAAGACGGCAAGCCGTTGTTTGCAGGCGATAAATATGCCGACCTCAGCCAGGAAGCCCTGTGGTTCATCGGTGGCGTTCTGAAACACGCCAAGGCGCTGAACGCCTTCACGAACCCGGCAACCAACAGCTACAAACGCCTGATTCCGGGCTTTGAAGCGCCGGTGCTGCGCGCCTATTCCGCCCGGAACCGCTCGGGCTGCGTTCGTATTCCGTGGGCGGAAAGCCCCAAGGCGAAACGCGTCGAAGCACGGTTCCCGGACCCCGCCGCAAACCCCTATCTTTGCTTCTCGGCCCTTCTGATGGCCGGCCTTGACGGCATCCAGAACAAAATCGACCCAGGCGAGGCCAGCGACAAGGATCTTTATGACCTACCGCCCGAGGAACTGGCTGACATCCCGACCGTTTGCGCGTCCTTGCGCGAAGCGCTTGAGACCCTTGAGGCCGACCACGACTTCCTTCTGGCCGGCGACGTCTTCACCAAGAGCCAGATCGAAGGCTACATGGCCCTGAAATGGGAAGAGGTTTTCGCGTTCGAGCACACCCCGCACCCCGTTGAATTTCAGATGTATTACAGTTGCTGACACCAACCTGCGGATAGTCGCTACCCGGTTTCGCCGCGGCGTTCAGGTGCCGTGATCCCCAAGCGCACGACGGACAAATCTTTGCCGTTGCCGGGGGCGGCTGGGCCTCGGATCGTGCCGGCGGCTTGAGCGCGCCGAAAGGAACACGGTGATCGGCTTCACCGTATCAAGCGGCCCTGTCGCCGGATTGCGCATCGTTCCGGGGGCCGCACCGGACGTTCGCGTATTCATCGGAACCGCGCGTTTCGGGCGCGTGCGCAATGTTTGGCTGCAGACGACAGCGTACGCCCAATGGCCATGGCGGCGACCACGGTTCACAATTTTTTTTGTCGCATTCCGGATAGTTTCTGTCGTATATTGGTGACGTCGCGATCCGCTCCATCGTACTCTGGCGGACGCATAATCAGGGAGATATCAATGCAAATGAAACTTTTCAGCGCCGCGGTCCTAGCTGGCGCAGTCGCCTCGTCTGCAGCGTTTGCAGAATGTGGCGACGTCCAAATGGCGGAATGGAACTGGGCCTCGGGTGAGCTGATGGCCAACGTGGATGCTTTCATTCTGGAAAACGGTTACGGCTGTAGTGTCGAACTGGTGCCGGGCGCCACGACGACGACATTCGCGTCGATGAACGAAAAAGGTCAGCCGCAGGTCGCGGGTGAACTTTGGATCAACGCCGTGCGTGAACCGCTGTTCAAGGCGTTCGACGAAGGCCGCCTGCACAGTGCGGTTGCCGGTCCGATCACCGAACTTGGCGAAGGCTGGTGGGTAACGCCCGCGTTCAAAGAAGCGCATCCCGATCTCGACACGGTCCTCAAGATTCTGGATCACCCGGAAATGTTCCCGGACAGCGAAGACCCCTCCAAGGGTGCCTTCATCGGCTGCCCGGCGGGCTGGGGTTGCCAATTGGCCAACGCCAACCTGTTCCGTGCGTTCGACATGGAAGCCAAGGGCTGGAAACTGGTTGATCCGGGTTCGGCCGCCGGTCTTGACGGCTCGATGGCCAAAGCGGCCGAACGGGGCGAAAACTGGCTGGGCTACTATTGGGCCCCGACGGCTCTGATCGGCAAATACGGCATGCAACTGGTTGATTTCGGTGTACCGTTTGCCGGTGCCGAAAACTGGGACGGTTGCATCGTGAAGCCGGAACAGGAATGTGCTGATCCTCAGCCCACGTCCTGGACCAAATCCGAAGTGCACACCGTGATCACGGATGACTTCGCGAAATCCGGCGGCGTTGCAGTCGACTATCTCAAAAAACGGATCTTCCCGGGTCCGATCATGAACGCCATGCTGGTCTACATGGCCGACGAGCAGGCCGGTGGTGCTGATGCCGCCGTCGAGTTCCTGCGTCTGCACGGCGATCTGTGGAAAACTTGGGTAAGCGAAGACGCAGCCGCGAAAATCGAAGCGGCACTGTGATCTGAAGCGATCCGGGCCCGCCGATGGATTCCATCGGCGGGCTCATTTTTTTGAAATGCCAGGGGGAAAGTAAATGGCCGAAAACAGTATTATCGACTGGGACAAGCTCTCGTTGATTCATCCGCCGGTGATGGGCCGGCAGGATTTGCGGGATGTCAAGAAAGCGATCGACGGAACCTTCCGCGATTTCACCCGCGCCAACGGCGAATGGATCGAATCCATCTTTGATCCGTTGAAATGGTTTTTGCTGTGGCTCGAAGATTTGTTCCTGGCAACACCCTGGCCATTATTCATGCTTGCCGCCGGCGGACTGGCCTATCTTGGTTCGCGCAGTTGGAAGCTGGCAGTCGGTACCATGGCCGCGCTGCTGCTGATCGGCTGGTTTGACATGTGGGAAGACACGATGACGACGTTGGCCATGGTTTCGGTCGCGACGATCCTGTGCATCGTCATCGGCATTCCCATCGGCATCTGGATGTCTCGATCCGACCGGGTTCAGGCGATGATCGTCCCCGTGCTGGATTTGATGCAGACTATCCCCGCCTTCGTGTACCTGATCCCCGTCGTGATGCTGCTGGGCATCGGCAAGGCCCCGGCGCTGCTGGCGGTTCTGGTCTATGCCATTCCACCGATCGTGCGCCTGACCAATCTGGGCATCCGGCTTGTGGACAAGGAAGTGTTGGAGGCCGCGGACGCCTTCGGTTCCAGCAGCCGCGAACGATTACTACAGGTGCAGATGCCGCTTGCGCTACCGAACATATTCGCCGGCGTGAACCAGACCATCATGATGGCGCTGGGCATGGTGGTGATTGCCGCCATGATTGGCGGTTCCGGGCTGGGTACGCCGGTGTTACGGGCGATTTCCAACCAGTATCTGGCGCTGGGCGTCTTCAACGGGCTGGCCATCGTGAGCATCGCGATCGTGTTCGACCGCGTTTCGCAAGCTTACGGCAAACGGTTGCAAAAGCACCGGGAAGGGGGCCACGGTGTCTGATTACAAAGTAGAAATCCGCAACCTGTACAAGATTTTCGGCCCCAACCCGAAGGCGCAGGTCGAAAAGGTCATCAACGGCGTCGGCAAGCCCGAATTGTTGGAAAAACATGGCCATGTGCTGGGGTTGAGCGACGTCAACATCAACGTCCCGCAGCGCCGGGTTCAGGTCATCATGGGCTTGTCGGGTTCCGGCAAGTCGACCCTGATCCGACACATCAACCGCCTGATCGAACCGACGGCAGGCGAAATGATCGTGGACGGCAAGGACGTTCTTTCGATGTCCGACACCGAGTTGCAGCAGTTCCGCCGTTTCGGGGCGTCGATGGTGTTCCAGAAATTCGCGCTGATGCCGCACCGGACCATCATGGAAAACGGCATGTACGGGCTGAAAATCCAGGGAATCTCGGCCAATGAGGCGCGTCCGCGGGCCCAGAAATGGCTGGACCGCGTCGGCCTGACCGGGTTCGAGGATCATTACCCGGCGCAGCTTTCGGGTGGCATGCAACAGCGCGTCGGGCTGGCGCGTGCTTTGGCGACCGATGCCGAAATCCTGTTGATGGACGAGGCGTTTTCGGCGCTGGACCCGTTGATCCGGATGGACATGCAGGACGTTCTGCTGGATTTGCAGGAGGAACTGCACAAGACCATCATCTTCATCACCCACGATCTGGATGAAGCGCTGCGTATCGGGGATGACATTGCGATCTTGCGCGATGGCCTGGTGGTGCAACAGGGCTCGCCGCAGGAAATCGTTCTGAACCCGGCCGACGATTATGTCCGGGACTTCATTCAGGACATCAACCGGGCGCGGGTGCTGGAGGTCGGGACGGTTGCAGATGCCAAGCGCAAAGGTGAAGGGCGCGAGATTCCCCACGACACGCGAATTGAGGGCGCCTTGCAAATTCTCAGCAGCGCTCACGAGGAACTCGCCGTCGTTACGGAAAACGGCAAGCGGATCGGCACCGCGACCCTGGACGAGATGATCAAGGCAATCGCTCGTCCCGAAGGTGACAAAAAGGGGATCGAAAGCTACCGGTGAACCGGGGTTTTTTGACAGGATTGCGGCCCGGTTCGCCGGGCCGCCTTCGTTTCGGGGGGCGTTCAGGTGTGTGACACGCGCCGCATATCACGAAAAAGCGATGATCACGTTAATTTTACCCGCCCTTTAATCGAATCGGGCGACACTTAGGTGATGAACGGAGACGCATCATCGGAACAGCGCGTTTCCCATCACTGTCCCTCGTTCCGCACTTGCGCCCGCCGGCACCCCCGCTGCGGGCGCTTTTTTGTGGCGCCGACGCCCGTGGGCGGGTAAATCGCCCGGATGAGCCAACGCCCGCCCGACGACCTGCTGCGCAAGATCCTGAAGGAAAGCAAAACCTTCGCCTGCGTGGGCGTTTCGATGAACCCGATCCGGCCGTCCTATTTCGTGGCCCGCTATCTGACGCTGAAAGGCTATCGCGTGATCCCGGTCAATCCGGTCCATGCCGGCGAAACCCTGTTTGGCGAGGAAATCCGCCCCGACCTGGCGGCGATTCCCACCGATATTCCGATTGATGTCGTTGACATATTTCGCCGCTCCGAATTCGTGGTCCCGATCGTGGAACAGGCAATCGCCCATCTGAGCGGTCTCAGGACGATCTGGATGCAGGTGGGCGTCATCAACGACGAAGCCGCCGCGCTGGCCCGGGCAAGCGGATTGCAGGTGGTCCAGAACCATTGTCCGAAGATCGAGAACCAGCGGTTGTTTGGCGAGCTGAGGATGGCGGGGTTCAATACCGGGATCATCTCGTCCAAACTCTGACAGGGGTTTTCGTAAAACAGCGGATGCTCTCAAAACACCGAATATTTTCCCTGAAATTCTTGTGCGGTCAGCCGGTTTCGTTCGGATTTGGCGGCAGGGTATCCGGGATGCCGTTCGCGCAAGTTCCGGACCGAAAGCATTTGCCACAGGTTCGGCAATCCCCTAGCTTCGCCCGCGACCCGCAACACTCAGGAAAGAAACGAAATGACCGACGGCCCCACTTATGGTTTTGACACGTTGCAAATTCACGCTGGCGCGCGGCCCGATCCGGCGACCGGCGCGCGGCAGACACCGATCTATCAGACAACGGCTTATGTTTTCCGCGACGCGGACCACGCGGCGGCGCTGTTCAACCTTCAGGAAGTCGGCTACATCTATTCCCGCCTGACCAACCCGACGGTCGCCGTTCTGCAAGAGCGCGTGGCGACGCTGGAAGGCGGAGTCGGTGCGGTCGGCTGTTCTTCGGGGCACGCGGCGCAGATCATGGCGCTGTTTCCGCTGATGGGCCCCGGGCTGAAAGTTGTGGTGTCGACGCGGCTTTATGGCGGTTCCGTCACCCAGTTCAGCCAGACGATCAAGCGTTTTGGCTGGACCGCAAAATTCATCGATTTCGACGACCTTGCCGCCGTACGTGCGGCGTGCGACGACAATACCCGCGCGATATTCTGCGAAAGTATCGCCAATCCGGGTGGCTATATCACCGACCTCGACGCCATCGCCAAAATCGCGGATGGCGCGGGTGTGCCGTTGATTGTCGACAATACGTCCGCGACCCCGTACCTGTGCCGTCCGATCGAACATGGCGCGACACTGGTGGTGCATTCGGCCACCAAATATCTGACCGGCAACGGCACGGTCACTGGCGGCGTGGTGGTGGACAGCGGTGAATTCGACTGGTCGGCCAGCGGAAAGTTCCCGTCGCTTAGCGCGCCCGAACCCGCCTATCACGGGCTCAAGTTCCACGAAACCTTCGGCAATCTGGCCTATACGTTTCATTCGATCGCCATTGGTCTGCGCGATCTGGGCATGACAATGAATCCGCAGGCGGCGCATTACACCCTGATGGGCATTGAGACGCTGAGTTTGCGAATGGCGCGGCATGTTGAAAACGCCGAGAAGATCGCCGCGTGGCTGGAAGGCGATCCTCGGGTAGATTACGTGACTTACGCGGGTCTGAAATCTTCGGCGTCGTATGACAAGATTGCCCGGATTTGCCCAAAGGGGGCCGGGGCGCTTTTCACCTTTGCCGTCAAAGGCGGGTACGACGCCTGCGTCAAACTTGTGAACGGTCTGGAAATATTCAGCCATGTCGCAAATCTGGGCGATGCGCGTTCGTTGGTGATCCATGCGGCCTCGACCACGCACCGGCAGTTGACGACGGAACAGCAGGTCGCGGCCGGGGCGGCCCCGAATGTGGTACGATTGTCGATCGGAATCGAGGATGCCGACGACCTGATCGGCGATCTTGATCAGGCGTTGACCAAGGCCACCGGGCGGTAAACCGGACACCTTGGCCGCGCGCCGGTGCTGGCGGAAGCGCGACAATTTTGCTCAATAATTCTACCGCCGATTCCGGTCTGGTTGCGACCAGCGACCGGCGACGATTGCCGCGCGAACCGATTATTTAGCCAAAACATGAAATAAAGTTAGCATCGCAAAAACAAAGACATGACTCGGATCTTATCCGGAAAACCGGTTTACCGGATGACCGGATGACCGGTGGATCGGTCGACTGGTCGACTGATTTTCCGGTCTATCGGTGCACCGGTCTTCTGGCATACTGGTTCACTGGTTCACTGGTTCACTGGTTCACTGGTTCACTGGTTCACTGGTTTATTGGTTTACTGGTTGACCGATGG
>Ga0114932_10001611_pt1 | contig 25290 bp, 22 predicted proteins | sample 2SBtaG_2_FD_87286 | JGI IMG/M metagenome (GOLD analysis project Ga0114932, IMG submission 87286) | Deep subsurface microbial communities from Kolumbo volcano to uncover new lineages of life (NeLLi) - 2SBTROV12_ACTIVE470 metaG | ecosystem: Environmental > Aquatic > Marine > Volcanic ...
AGGGCTTTCGGACAGCGTCGCGCACGCTTTCCGATGCCCCGCATCGCGACAGCGCACGCTCCTTGCCGAAAACCCTGGAAAACCGTCTCTATGGGTCATTATTAGTGCAACTTGGTATTAGTCGTCACGGACACGGAATTGGCCCGGCCCGTCAGCCAACCGCTGACCAGTGCCCCGGTGCCAACCAATCTGCCGCAGGGCTGGGCGTGGCCGCGGCCGGCCGGTGCCGGTGCGATCGGCGGGCCCGGTCCGCGGCCGGCGGCGTTGATGCATGCGTCGGCGGGACGCGCCTACGGCGGAGCGGTCCCCTTACCTAGCCTCGATACCAGCCGCCACGGCGGCGCGGCCTATATGCCCGCCGTCCTACCGCCGCCGCGTCCGGTGATCGCCGCGCCCCGGCCCGCAGTCCGTTCAACGCCGGCGATGAAACCGGTGGCAAAGCCAAAGGCCTTGCCAACACCCCAACCTGCGGTGAAACCCCTTGTGGCGAAACCAAGTGGCGCCGTGACGCCGCCCGCCGCCCGAACGGTCACCGCGAAACCCGGGCCCGCCTCCCTTGCGACGACGGCCGCCTATATGGGCCCCTTATTGGTTCTGTTCATTATCTTCCTGTGGTTTGCCGGCCGGCCGCGCGGCCCCATGAGGCGGACGGAATGACCTGTTTTCCGGTTGTGTCGGCGGCAATTGAAGAAGATGTTCCGATCCAATCTCGGAATGTGGTTACCGGTTGGCGGCATGAAAACCTGGTTTTTGGACGGCGATCACCTTTACCCTGTCACCATCGTATTGACAGCCGAGGTCGGCAGACCTTTGGTACGTGAGGTGAAATGTTTGGTCGCCGAAAACATCTAGAGCATACGGCCCGCCTGGACGCGCTGACCGCAGCGGTCGAAAGCATCGATCACTCGCTCACCCGTATCCTTGACTGGCTGGACGAAGAACGCGAAACGAACCGGCGCGATGCCGCCGAACGCGCCGATCAGACGTTTTCCGTGCGCCGCGAACTGATGGACTTGCGCGACATGCTGCACCGTCTGCCGATGGCGGCGTTGGCGGATTTTCTCAACGACCGGCGGCGTCTCGCGGACGGCAGTGATTTCAACCATGAATTGGCCGCCGTCTGCTGGGCCCTGGAGGCCGACCGGTTGGCGGAACTTGACCGGGCCATGCCCGACGCGCTCACCGGCGCCACCGCCGAACTGCTGTCCATGGACGGTTTCCATCTGGCCCGCATAACACCTTTGGTGGATGCCCTGCACCAACACCTCGACCAGACCTTCCGGCCCGACGAGCGTCAGCATCTGATTACTGAATTGATCGCCACGACGACGGCGCCGGAAGATTGGTCCGAAAAACTTGCGGCCCTGCGCGCCGAAACCCCCGATTTCAATCTGAACCTCCCCGACGCCGTGGAAGAACAGTTGCTCGACATTTCGGACTTGCTTCACACCGACGACGATTCGATCCGCCGGCTGCTGCGCGAGGTCGAGATGTCGGACTTGGTGGCCGCCCTTTCCGGGCAACCCGAGGCGGTCGTCCAACGGGTGCTGCGGGCGATGGCCCGGCGCTTGTCGGAAATGGTTGGCGAAGATATTGAGTTGGCCGGTGACACGCCGCCGGCCGAGGTGGCGGCGGCCAGGCGCCGGGTCAATTTCGCCATCCGCCGGCTGCGGCGGGCCGGCGCTATTCATCTGGGCGCCGAGGTGGCGGTCATTGACGATGATGAGTTGGACGACTTGCTGGCCGAGCTTGACGCTGATGATGACGGCGGGGCGGCACGCTAATGGCGGCGGCGGGGTGAGAGTATGCTGGGGGCCATTGCCGGCGACATTATCGGGTCGATCTACGAATACCGGTCCATCAAGACGACGGATTTTCCGCTGTTCGGAAAAGACTGTGAGTTTACCGACGACAGTGTCCTGACGATTGCTGTCGCCGATGCCCTGATGGGTGAGCGGAATTTTGCCGAACGTTTCCGGACCTACGCGCGGCGCTATCCCGACGCCGGCTATGGCGGCATGTTCAAGGGCTGGGTGGCGGCCGACGGTGCCGGGCCCTACAACAGCTATGGCAACGGCTCGGCCATGCGCGTCTCACCGGTCGCATGGATCGCGGAATCCGAAGACGAGGTTCTGCGGCTGGCCGCCGCGACCGCCGATGTCACCCACAATCACCGCGAGGGGATCAAGGGCGCCAAAGCCACGGCCCTGGCCGCTTGGCTGGCCCGACAAGGGGCGAAACCGAAGGAAATCGGCACCGCCGTCAACACCGCCTTCGGCTATGATTTGGAAACCCGCGTCGACGATATCCGGAAGACCTACCGCTACGACGTCACCAGCCAGGGCTCGGTGCCACAGGCGCTGCGCTGCGCCATTGAGGCGAAATCCTATGAGCACGCGGTGCGCATGGCGGTTTCCCTGGGCGGTGATGCGGATACCCAGGCCTGTATCGCCGGCGCCGTCGCGGAGGCGCGGTTCGGCCTGCCCGGACGGATTGCCAAGAAGGCCATGACCTACCTGGATGACGATCTCCGCGACGTTGTCGCCCGGTTCCGCCGGCGCTACGTAAAGACCGGCCTGCGCCGCCTGTTGGGTCTTTAACCATCACGCCGCCGGTTTATGGACCCTGCGAATTGAGATAGGGTTGGAACATGCTGGATCAACGCACGTCCATCCACTGGCTGGCCATCGTCGACGACGGCGACCAGGCGGCCGCCTTGATCGACGCCACGCGGGCGGATGGTGATGAGGTTATTGAGCCGATCCCCAAGAGCGCCCTGGATGTCGATCCCGAGGCGGAAATCTGGGCCCGGTCGGACAATGCGGGGCCGCGCCTGCCGTTGGGTGAGCCGCCACCGTTCATGGTGCGCTCCAGCGGCCGCACGCCCCTGCAATGCGTCGTCCTGCAATCCACCGACGACAACGGCCGCCGCCAATTGGCGAGCGCCTTTCCCTTCGCCGTCGCCGGTTCGCGGGTGCCCTTGGAAATTCGCTCGGTGACGCCCTTGGCGGACGGTGCCGGGGCGATCATCACCGCCGACTACCAAGGTGCCGAGCTGACTTTTTGTGATCCCATTTTCTACAAGGACAAGAGCCGCCTGCGGATCGGCGCCACCGCTCAGTTCACCTTGGCGGCCATCGCCTTCTGGGTCGATCCCGTAAGCGACGAAAATTTGGCCGCTTGGGACGTCAGCGCGGACATTACCCTGATCCAGCCCGACCGGCCCGGGCAAGAGGATGAAACCGTGGAGCCCGATTGGCAGCGGTTTTACGGCACGGTCAAAGGCGTCGATCACGCGGAACTGGACGGGCGGCCGATCTTGATCCTGGACGTGCCGGTCGTCGATGGTGAGCCGGACCTCATTTTGTCCGTCTATGCCGCCCCGAAGGCGCTGGCCGACGGCTTCGATCCGCGCCCGGGAGATCTGGTCACCGGCGCCGCCTGGGTGAGCGGCTATCTGGCCGGGTCGTGGACGCACATGCCGGGCGGCCTGCTAAGTTATTTCAGCCGCATATAGCCGACCGACCGAACCGATTGAAGCGGGGACCGCCTTGTTCAAGAAATTGCGAAACCGCCGAACCGTGAAACGTCTCCAGAAAGAGTACGAGGAGCTTTTCGGCCAGCCATTCCCCGATTGGATGATCGATGGCGCCGACGTCGCGGAAGTTATCCCAGAAAGAGGCGGCGGATTGCTGATCGGCGACGCCGCCGCCCAGGCACGGCCGGCATTGGTCGGCGGCGACGTTGCTGAATTCGTCGACGACGCCCCGAACGGATATCTGTTGGTCGGCATGTGGGGACACGGCGTCAACTCCCACGCCTACTATTACTGTCATGCGGAGCCGGCCGGCCGGGTCTGGCTGAGGCTGCCTTTTGGCGGCGTTTATATGGACAACGATGATACGGCGGCCGCGATCCCGGATTTTTTCACCCGCCTGCATGAATTCCGCCAAACCCTGCGTGCCCGCCACATGCGCTACTTGATTACCCACCATTTCTCATCGGGTGAAATCCTCATTGAAACCGCCGACGGCCGCCGCGCCCATCATTCGGGAACCTTCCTCTATTACCCGGAATTCGAGCGCTATTTTGCCGATATCCTATGAACGCGGCCACCCGGAGAGCCCGATGATCGTCGTTTTCGACATGGACAATACCCTGACCGACGACTTCGGCGGCGAAATGCGGCCCGGTATTCCGGACCTGCTTGGCCGCCTGACGGACGACGGGTTGACGTTGAAGCTGTGGACCCATTCGACCCGCGATCGGGCCAACGACATCCTGGCCCTGCACGGCCTTGATGGATTCTTCGCCGAGCGCCTCTACCGCGAGGATTACGACCCCCAGGGGCTGGGCGGCCAGCCCAAGGATATCCGCCGCATGGGCGGTGAGTTCCTGGTCGATGATGACCCCATGCAGATCGACTACGTCACCTCGATCGGTCTTCGCGGGTTTCTCGTCACCGCCTACCGGGGCGGCGCCGACCCGGACCCGAAAGAACTGGGCCGCGCCTACGCGGCGATTACCGAGGCGCCGAACTCGCGCTGGTTCAGCTGGCTGAGGCGGTCCTAACGGGCGCCGTTTATTCTTTGCCGTCTGATCCGTCCGATCCCTGCCGCCGCCGATCACGAATCTTATGGAACCACGCCGAGAGCGCGCCAGCCACCAGGAAAACGGTGCCGAAAATGGCGATCGGGACGACGCCGTGCATCGTCACAATCACCGCCAATCCGCCAACGCCGACAAGGCCCGCCAGCACCGCCAAGGCCAGCGCCACGCGATCGCCGCCGCGTTGGCGCGCGCGCACCACGAACAGCAACGATCCCACGAAACTGGCGAACACCGCGAAAACGACGACAACAGTGATGGCGCCTTCTGTGGTTTCCTCATTAAGCGCGGTGACGATGATCAAAAATAAAAGAGAGGCCGCGATGCCCAATGCCGGCTTCCAATCGCCCGCTTCGGCGGCTTTGGCGGCCTCGTCACCCAGCCGGTCCATTTCCCGCGACTGGCGGCGCACCGCAAGTACCACGAACACGATAATCCCCGCCCAAATGGCAATGCCAAAGGCAATGGCAATGATGGTGTCCGACATCCTCACACTCTCAAAAATTTGATGCCCTGGTGATTAGTATCGGCCAATTCTATCACGTCACGGGCCCAGCGGCGCCCGGCAAAAACCCGATACCGCAGGGATATTATATCAAACCGATCGCCAAGGCGTTAGCGCAATCACCGCCCAGCGACGACAGCTGGCGTCGCCGAGGCCTGAATTATGTGGCATAATCAGCAATGTATTGGCTTGCGTTTGCCATGCGGCCGTCCCGCGCTGGGGGCGGACGATTACGCGGAGGACTAGGCGTTGCTCTCCGAAGACCTGTTGATCTGGGATTATCTGACTTATGCGGGCGGCGCCGCCGGTGTCGGAATCATTGTCTTCGGCTTGCTGCGGCGAAGCTCCGCGCTGGTTATTCTCGGCTTCGTGCTGCCGAGCGGTGCGCTGGCGCTCGGCGCGTCGCAGACGGTGGTGTTAAAATTCGACGTCGTCGTCGTCGAACAACCGGGCGGCACCATGACCTGGCGCACCGTGCGCCAGTTCGTCGGCGGCGAATACACCTTCCGTGATGGCAGCCGGGCCCGCATAACGAAACCCGCAGGCGGCCCCATCGGCACCGTTGTCGTCAACGACAGTGACCGCCGGCTACAGATCATTCGTGTCTCCTATACGTCAACGCCCCGTATCCCCGGTCCCGGCGGTCGTCACCTGGTGGCCGACATCGCGTCGGGAAAGACCGGCACGTCGCTGGAACGGGTCGAGCACTTCGGACCCGAGAACGAGGGGCCGCCGGAAACGATCAAATCCCTGTCCAGCTTCGATACGTTGGATTGGCTGGCCTGGTAGCCGGAAGTCAGGGCTCAGGCGCGAGCCCCAATAGCGCGGCCACAGTTTTCAGATCGCCGCCGTCACCCTCGGCATAATTGACCCAGCAGGTGCAGAATATCGCATCCGGCAGGGCGCCCTGGGAAAACCGCAGGCTCAGGGTTGCCGCCGTATAGTTGAGCACCATGAGTGTCTTGATCAAAACCCAGTGGCCGCCGTCATCGCTGTCTTCGCCGGTGCCGCTTTCGGCATCACCGCTTTGCTGGATTTGGAATTTCCCAAGGTCTGCGATAGACCCCGGGTCCGCCGCCATGGCGATCAGGTCATCACGCGAATAGTCAAAGCCCATCCAGATATCGCGGTTCGGATAGACGCCCTGATCCGGTATCTTTCCGTCATAGGCGTCAACCGCCGCGAAAATATCCTCGATGGTCGCATCGGAGAGGACACTGGTCGACATGGCATCGCGTTTCATGTCGATGAAGCGGCAGAGCACGTATTCAAGCGCACCCTTGGCCGGAAAATCCGCGGCAAACCCGATGTATCGAAATTCCGGTGGCGGATGCTCAGGCATGGCGTTTTCCTTGCCGGGGGTTTTTCGGGCCGGGCCGTTTTTCCGGGTTCATTCTGATCCATATTTAGCCCATAGTGAAACGGGTTTCCGGGAATTTGTCGCGACGCCGGCCAATGCCCGGGAGCCGAATAAAGCCGAAGGGGAATGAATATGGCCCGTGTCGTTGAAGAAACGCTGCCTCCCGGCAGCCATCTCGAAGACCTGGTGATCGAGAAGGTACTTGGCCAGGGCGGGTTTGGCGTCAACTATCTGGCCCGTGCCACGACCCTCGATGCCGACGTCGTGGTCAAGGAATACTACCCCCAACAATTCGCCCAGCGCAGCGAGGACGGCAACGTGGAACCGGGGCGGGCCGACGGCGACGAGGCTTTTTTTGCCGACGGCCTGGACCGGTTTCTTGAGGAAGCGCGCGCCCTGGCCAGAATGACGCGCGGCGAAGATGCCTTTGGGGTGATGCCGGTTTTGCGGTATTTCACCGCCCGTGGAACCGCCTATATCGTCATGCCTTACGTCGAGGGCCAGTCTTTGGCGGACCAGATCAACTATACGGGACCTCTCGAGGCCGATGCCTTGATGGTCTTGACCGAACGGTTGCTGGACGTGCTTCAACGTGTCCACGATGAAGGTTTACTGCACCGCGATGTTACGCCGGGCAACGTCTTCATACCGAACAATGGTGAGCCGTTGTTGGCCGATTTCGGCCTGGTCCGTTCGCTGGGCGATCCGCGCAAGAGCCATTATCCCATATTCTCCGAAGGCTATGCGGCGCCGGAACAATACTCAGTCACGTCCAAGCAAGGCCCTTGGACCGATATTTACGGTCTCGCCGCAACGCTTTATGACGCCGCCGGCGCAGGCACGCCGCAATCCGCCGCGGGCCGGCTGCTCAATGATCGTCTGGAGCCGCTTTCCGACGTTGCCGGCCGCACGCTTGATCCGAATTTTGTTTCGTTTATCGCCAGCGGGCTTGCTCTTGATCCATCGGCGCGGCCGCCGACCGTCGCCCAATGGCGCTCCATCCTGACGGCCGGCGCGGCCCCCGGTGGCGGACCCGGTGCGGGTGGTGGCCACGCCGTTTTGGACGAAGCCTGGCGGCAGCTTGCCGGCGGTGACATTGACACCGGCCGCGCACTGCTGGGCGATCATTGGCAGCAAAATCCGCACGACACGGAAGCCGCGGCCATGCTTGCCGTTGAGCTGTTCCGTCCGCCCGTCGATTACGGCCCGGCCATCCGCCACCAGAATAAGGTCATCAATGACTATGGCGCGGAAGCCGTGACCATCCCGTTGGACATTATTTCGTCGGTTGAATGGGGCAGCCGAGGTTCACTTAATAAATTGCTCCGCCGGCTGAAGCTTTCCGATCCGCCGACCAGTGTCCACGGCGCTTGGATGCTTGCCCTGGCCGAACTGTACGTCACCGACGACCGCCTGCAGATCGAGATCATCGACGAACCGGCGCCCACCATTGTCAGCGACATCATGACGGGGGCGGCCTATCTGGTGCGCGGCTGCCCGAGAGCCGCGAACTCGATATTTACCAAGGTGATCGCCGATCCTGACAGCGTCCTCAAACCCTATAAAAAACGGTTCCGCAGTTTGAGCGGAGAACGTCAAAAGCAGCTGCGCCAACATGTACTGGAGGTCGCCATGCTGGGTCAGTTGTTGGCCGACCGTGAGCTTGGCCGGGCCGGGAAATCGGTTGCCGGGTGGCAAGCCCTGCACGCGCTCAGGCCCGGTTGGCCGATCGGATCGGAGTTCTTGGTAGCCGAGGCACGTCAGCTGGCCGACGGCACGGCGAATGCCCCGCCACGCCCGGGGCCCGACCGGGACCCGGATATCACCGACGAGCGGGCCTGGGGCGGCATGGTCTTCCGGGACATGGAACGTGAGAAAAATTATGCCGCGTCGGAAAGTAGCGGCCGGCTGATGGATGCCGTGAAGATCATCTCGGTCCTGGCCTTGATTGCGGCCGCCCTCTACTTCGCCGGGTGAGCCCATGACGGACAGCGGAAATCGATTGCCCGCCGGCCACGTTTTGGACCACTACCGGATTGTTTCCGTGCTTGGGCAAGGCGGCTTCGGGATCACCTATCTCGCTGATGATGAGAACTTGCAGGCGCCGGTTGCGATCAAGGAATACCTGCCCGACGGGTTGGCGCGGCGCGACGGCGACATGGAGATTTCCATCCGCGGCGCGACATCAGTGGAGCTGTTCAACTACGGCTATGACCGTTTTCAATTTGAGGCAAAGATTTTGATGAGCTTCCGCGATTCCGCCGGGGCGCCCAATGGTCATCCCAATGTGGTATGCGTGCTCGACACCTTCGAAGCGCTGGGCACGGCCTATATGGTCATGCCGTATCTGGACGGCGAGACACTGGAAGACAGAATGCGTGATCAAAGCGGCCCCGGTGCGGCGGACGACTTGCGCGATCTGTTGGGTGGCATTCTTGATGGCCTTGAAGCAGCCCATGGCCGTGATCTACTGCATCGCGACATCAAGCCCGGCAATATCTTCGTCACCAACAACGGCCGGCCGATTTTAATTGACTTCGGCGCCGCCCGATTTGCTCTTACTCAAAAGCGCCAGGCGCTTACATCCATCGTCACTGACGGCTACAGTCCCCAAGAACAGTACGACCCGGACATCGGTGCGCAAGGTCCGTGGACGGATTTTTACGCGCTCGGGGCGACGATCTATCACTTCGTCATGGGGACCCCGCCGACACCGGCGCCGGCTTTGGCGGACGGCGAGGAACTGCGGCCCATCACCGGCGTCGATCCTGATATTCGTGATGCCGTCAGCTGGTGTTTGATGCAACACCCCGACGACCGGCCAGAGAACGTTGCCGCTTTGCGTGCCGTCTTCGAAGGCCGGGAAACGGGGGCCGGCCCAGGGTCGAACACGGGGCCAAGCACGGGGTCGACCATTCGTGGCCACCGCCGTGACGGTCTGGTCAAGGATCTTTGGCAGGCGTTGCAGCGCGAAGATGGCCGGTTCTCAGGACTGCTGAAAACATTCGAGGCCGCCTTTCCGGCCGCTCAGGAAACCCCGGCGTTGCGATTGCTCAGCCGTGTTGACCGTTATGGCACGCCAAACCTGGATGAAACGGAAGAATTGGTTGATGGCCCCTGGCGGGCGTTTTTGAACGCCGAGCCCCCGGAAGGCCCTTCAGGTGAATATGTCTGTACCCTGGCCGCCTTGACCAGCCCGGACCTGGCGGAAAGCGCCGCCTATTCCATTTCCGACCCCACCGTCGGGACGGAGCTGGAGGAAGCGATTGGCAAAATGCTGGCCGCCATTCAATTGCTGCGGGCAGAGGATGTGCGGGCCGCGGCCCAACAACTCAAGCAAGCCGTCAAGGGACTTGAAAAAGCCTTGGCCTACAGCTTGGACGGCGCCGCGGGGCGGCGCCGCGAAGGCTTGCTTCAGCCCTGTCTCAACCGCTGCCAACAGGCCTTGGCGTTACTGGAATAAAATGCTCACCGGACTTTGTGGATGATGGCAAAGGTATCGGATTGGCAGCGCGGACAGGTGCCGTCGTCGGTCGGCACGGTGCCGGGAAGATCGCCGAATATGGGCATCATGGATGAGTCCCGCTGACGCACGAACATCGCCATCAGCCAGCCATTGGAAATTTTAATGCCGCAATCGGCGCAGCGGATGTCTGCCTTTTCCAAGACATTTGTATTCTGGCCGTTTTCCATGTCGTGGCCGATGTGGCTGACGAACATTTCGGCCCCGTCGCGGCGCACCAGTAAGCCGGTATTTTCCAGCGATTGGAGGACGGCCGGCAGGATGAAGTTCATGGCGCCGCGCCGCGCGTCGGCCAAGGGGATCATTTCGCCGTCAATCTCGATCTGCGGACTGGCCGACCACGGCAGGCGGCTTTTGGCCAGCAGCGAATAGGCGATGTAGGCAAAGATCGCAATCCCCGCCCAATACCACGCCGTTCCGGTGGCGTATCCATACGCGATGGAGCCGACCGCGGCGCCCAGCAAGGCGGCCGCGTACAAAACCCGGACCAGCCCGGAACCGGACATGGTAACGGCACTTTGGTGAGGGCGTTCCGACACGATGAGAGACTTTAGGCGTTTCGCCGCCGCAATGACACCCGTCGGCGAATTTATTGCGCTATCGGATAAACCTACTCATAGGGAAGACCGACATAATTTTCCGCCAGCGACGTCATCGCCGCCTTGGAGGAAAATAGGTACTCCAGGTCGGTTTTCTGTATGCGCTGATCAAAGCCGGTGGTGTCGTCGAAACGATGCAGCATATTGGTCATCCACCAGGAAAATCGTTCGGCCTTCCAGATCCGCCGCAGCGCCTTCGCCGAATAGTCGGCCAGACCGGCCTCATCGCCGTTTTGGAAATAATCGATCAGGCCGCGTGACAGATAGTAGATGTCCGATGCCGCCAAATTAAGACCCTTGGCGCCGGTCGGCGGCACGATGTGGGCCGCGTCCCCGGCCAGGAAAAGCCGGCCGTGGCGAAGCGGTTCGGCAACGAAACTGCGCAACGGCGCGACACTTTTTTCAATCGATGGCCCTCTCACCAGGGCGGCCGCGGCGTCATCGGGCAGGCGGCTTGTCAATTCGTCCCAAAACCGGTCATCGGGCCAGTAATCCGGATTTTCGTCGACAGCGCACTGAATGTAATAGCGGCTGCGGCTCAGGGAGCGTTGCGAACAGAGCGCAAATCCGCGTTCATGATTGACGTACACCAGTTCATGCGACAGCGGCGGTGTGTCCGACAGAACGCCCAGCCAGCCAAACGGATAAACCCGTTCGAAGTTCCTGAGCACGTCCGCCGGCAGGGCGGTGCGGCTGACGCCATGATAGCCGTCGCAACCGGCGATGAACTGGCAGTCGAGACGGAATTCTTCGCCGTCTTTCCGATAACTCAGCGAAGGTGCCTCCGTGTCGACGTCGTGAGGCGTCACGTCGGTAGCCTCATCGACAATGATGCCGCCCATGGCGTCGCGGGCATCGTACAGATCCTTGGTGATCTCGGCTTGGCCATAGACGCAGACCTGATCGCCGCCGGTCAGCCCGGTCAGATCGATGCGGTGTCGCGCCCCGTCAAAGGCGATGTCGAAGCCATCGTGCCACAGGGCTTCCTTCTCAAGGCGCCCGGCGACCTCGGCCTCGCGCAGCATGTTGACCATGCCGCGTTCCAGGACACCGGCGCGAATACGGCCCATCACATAGGCGCGGCTTTGGCGTTCCAAAATGACCGTCTCAATGCCCTGCAGGTGCAGCAGTTGCGATAGCAGCAAACCCGACGGGCCGCCGCCGATAATTCCGACTTGTGTCTGGCTTACATGTGTCATGAGTCTAAGCCTCCAAGGTGCTGGCTGGTGCCCGTATCAGGCGTTAAAGGACTTCTCAATCCTGTCCATGGTCTGCATCGCCGGCAGGCACTGGGCGACGCTGCCGTTCGGTTCACGGCCGTCCTTGATGGCGCCCAGGAACTCCCGGTCGATCAACTCAATACCGTTGCTGGAAACCGCGACACCGCTCAAATCGACGGGATTGTCCTCGCCGTCGTAGAGATCATCGTAACGCGCCACAAAGGTGCCATTGTCGCAGATGTAGCGGAAGTAAGCACCGAAGGGGCCATCATTGTTGAAGGACAAGGACAAGGTGCAAATGGCGCCGGACGGCGCCTTCATGCCGATGCTCATGTCCATGGCGATGCCCAATTCCGGATGCATGGGCCCTTGCAGGCCGAAAGCGTCCGTGGCCGCGCCGCCTGTTTGGTACTGAAACAGATCGATCGTGTGACAGGCGTGATGCCACAACAGATGATCGGTCCAGGTCCGGGGCTCACCTTTCGCATTGATGTTTTTACGCCGGAAAAAGTAGGTCTGAACGTCCATCTGCTGGATGTTCAACTCACCCGCTTGGACCTTATTGTGAATCCATTGGTGGCTCGGATTGAAGCGGCGCACGTGGCCGGCCATGGCGACCAGACCGCTCTCTTCCTGGGCGCGCACCACGGCTTCCGAATTAGCCAGATTGTCGGCCATGGGAATCTCAACCAACACATGCTTGCCCGCTTTCATGCAAGCGATGGCCTGCGCGGCATGAACGGGCGTCGGCGTCGCCAGGATCACCGCGTCGACATCGTCACGGGCCAGGCTTTCATCCAGGTCCTTGGTCCAATGGCCGATGCCGCGTTCCTTGGCGAAACCCTCTATGTCATCGGGCTCACCGCCGACCACGGAGGAGACCGTGACCCCGTCGATGGCGCCCAGGCCTTCCAGGTGCTTCATACCAAAGGCGCCGGCGGCGCCCGCTACGCATACTTTCATGTCATCTTCTCCTTGGCGGCGGTGCGATCTCACCACACACCGAATAAGTATCCCCGGTCCTTGGCCGTGTCCGTTTGTCTCTCCACGGCGTCGAAGGGAATTGTCGTGCGATTGCGCCGTTGCCGCAACCAAAGCATGAGCCGCGCCTCAAGCGTCGCGCAAACGTCGGCATGGGCGTCCGATGTGCCCAGGTCCTGCAATTCCTTGGGGTCATTGAGGCAATCGAAAAGCTGCGGGTGGTATCCGTCGTAACTGACATATTTCCATTGTTCCGTGCGGACCATGAAGGCCCGGGCCGCGTCAGGCGCCCGGTTCAAGGTATGGCGGGCACCGCGAAAGGCGTAATCGGCCTCGCTGAACACGGCGTCGCGCCATTCGCCGTTGGCCCGACCGCGCAGCACCGGCACCAACGATCGGCCTTCCAAAACGTGGTCAGCGGACGGGCCGCCCAGGGCGTCGACGAAACTGGGAATCAAATCGATGGCTTCGACGAACCGGTCGTCGGTCGTTCCCCGCGATGCATCGGCGGCATGATCGGGGTCGTAAACAATCATTGGAATGCGTAAGGATTCGTCGTGAAACATCTCCTTTTCGCCCAACCAATGATCACCCAGATAATCACCGTGATCGGCGGTGAACACGATCAGCGTGTCGTCCATGCGGCCGTTGTCGTCAAGAAAGGCGATCAGCCGGCCCATATGATCGTCGATTTCGGAAATCAAACCCATATAGGCCGGGATGACGCGGCGGCGCACTTCCTCGCGCGAGAAATTGACGCTTTCCTCGTGGCCCATGAAGGCATCGATGACCGGATGCGGCGCGATCCTCTCCGACTCGTCACGATTGGCCGGCAAGATATCGTTGTCGCCGTACATGTTGTGATAGGGTGCCGGCGCCACGTAGGGCCAGTGCGGCTTGATGTAACTGAGGTGCATGCACCACGCCTCATCACCCATGTCGGTGATCGTCTGCATGGCGCGCTCGGTCATATAGGCGGTTTCCGAATGCGCCTTATCGACACGTGCCGGCAGGTTGGCGTAACGCATCTGCCAGCCGCTGAGAATCTCGCCGTCCGGGCCTTCGGCGGCATTCGCCACCGTATGCCACGGGTTCTCACCCTCATACCCGTGGGCCCGCAGGTAATTATTGTAGGCAAGATTGGGATCTGCGATCTGGTCCGGGTGCAGGCCGTCATCGCGTTCCCAGGGTTCGAACCCGCACTGGCTGGCCAGCACGCCCTCGAAGGACGACGGATCGACGCCGAGGCGCTGCATCCCCTCGCGGTCAGCCGCCATGTGGGTTTTCCCGATCAAACCGGTGCGCAGGCCCATGGTTCGCATGTAGTCGCCGAGCGTCCGCTCACCGATCCTGAGCGGCACGTTGTTGTAGGTTGAGCCATGCGATTGCATGTAACGTCCCGTATAGAAGGACATGCGCGACGGCCCGCAGACCGGCGCTTGGCAGTAGGCGCGGCTGAAATTGACGCCGCGCGCCGCCAGGGCATCGATATTCGGTGTCTGAATCGACGGATGACCGGTGCAGCCCAGATAGTCGGCCCGCAACTGGTCGCACATGATGAACAGAATGTTCCGGACCTTGCCCATGGGGGAAGCCTCTTTGTTCGGGTTGCGGATGGCCGCGCCAACCGGGCGCGGCCAACCTTGGGATTTTACTTGGCCATCAAATGGGCCGGAATTTCCGCGCCGGCTTCCTTGTAGTATTTGGCCGCACCCGGATGCAGGGGCGCGGTCATATGGTTAAACGCGCTTTTCATCTGGATGATCTTCAGCCAGGGCGCGACGGCATGGACTTCATCCAGGTTCGACCAGAACGCCTTGGTCATCTTATAGACTGCGTCGGCATTGACGCCCTTGTGCGAACCGATCCCCACCCAAGACGCGATCGACGTCACTGGTTTCGTATTGACGGCATTCTTGCCGTAAACCTTCGGATCGATCTGCTCGCGCGAGCGGCCCGGCAATTTCATCTGCTTGGCGATGGCGGGCACCTTGAAGTTGGCCTCGGAAAGACCGAAGAACCGCACTTTGTTGGTCAGCGCAATCTGGCTGATGACCGGGCTGGGTGCGTTGGTGGGATTGATGTAGACGTCCAATTGGCGATCCTGGAAAGCCTGCGCGGCGGCGCTCCAGCCAAGCTTCACCGCGGTGAAGTCCTTGCCGCTCTTGAGGCCCGACATGGCCTCGACCATGGCCGTGGCGATGACCTTGGCCGCACCGGCCGGCGGGCCGACGAACACCTTCTTGCCCTTGATGTCCTTCATCGAATTGATGCCGGAATCGGCGAAGGCCATGATGTGGTAGGAGCCGATGGGGAAGTTGACGATGGAGCGCAGGTTGGCAAACAGCTTCGGCGCATCCTTCACCTTCTTGTACATGGCCAGACCGTTCTTCATGAAGTGGTTCAGTGATTCCGCCGACATGAAGAAGTCGATTTTGCCACGCGCCGCATCCAGGGCATGGCGGGTGGCGACACCGGTGGCATTGACCTGGATTTCCGTGTCCTTGACGTTGGTATTGACGATTTTGGCGAAGGTCGACATCACCACATAGGGGGTGGAGCCGGGACCTAGCGTCGACATTTTATAGAAATCTTTGGCCTGGGCTTGCGTCGCCAGCCCGGCCATGCCGAGGACCGCAAGGCCGCCGGCGAGGGTTTTCAACGTGCGTTTCATGGGTATACCTCCTTGTTAAGAATTCACGTCTGCGAGGCCGCCGTGCCGCCACGGGCGGCAAAGCGGTGGAAAAGAATGAGTGCCAATCCGACCCCGAACCCGGCAATTTCCGTGCTCAGCATGGGGATCAGTGCGGCGATGCCGGCACCAAGGCGAAGGCCCCGGTCCCACACCGGCAGGCGGCTTTTGTCGAAGCCGGAAAGCGCCGTCGTGAACAGCCAGATTGCAGCGCTCAGCCGGGCGACGATCCACAGGAAATCGACCATATTGAACTCACGGACCAGCACCAGCGACGGGTTGTAAATGACCACGAACGGTATGATGAAGCCGATCAGTGCGATGCGAACGGACGTTGCCGCGACATTCATGGGATTGGCGCCGCATATAGGCGCGGCGGCGTAGGCGGCCAGGGCGACCGGCGGGGTGATCGACGACAGCACGCCGTAGTACATGACGAACAAGTGCACCAACAGCACGTTGACGCCCAGCTTGGCGATTGCCGGCCCCATCACCAAGACGATGATCAGATAGGCCGGCACCGTCGGCAGACCCATGCCGAGAACCAGACTGCCCAACATCAACAGGACCAGCGCGATGAACAGGTTGTCGCCCGAAAACGACAGCACCAGGGCGGAAAACCGAAGCCCCAGGCCGGTCAGGTTCATGGTGCCGATAATGATGCCGATGGCGCCAACCGCGACCATGATCACAGCCACCGTCTTACCCGCCTTGGCCAGCGTTTCGATCAGTATGGCGGGGTTCTTGCGCAACTCTTCATTAAGGATGAACCCCGTGACCACACCGGTGACCGTCGCCCAGAAGCCGGCGACCGCCGGCGAGCGGCCCATGATCAAAACACCCAGGATGACGGCGATCGGCAGGAAGAAGGTGAGCGACTGTATCCATTCGGCGCGGCTGACCGTCTCGCGCTCCTCCGGCGGAATCGGTTGAATGCCGCGGCGAACGGCCTCGACGGAAACGGCACAGAACAGGCTGCCGTAATAAAACAAGGACGGCACCAGTGCCGCCGCGCAGATGGTCAGGTAGGGAACACCGGTCAAATCAGCCATGATGAAGGCGACAGCCCCCATGACCGGCGGCATGAACTGTCCGCCCGTCGACGCCGCGGCTTCCACGGCGCCGGCAAAGGAATTCGGAAATCCGCGCTTCGAAATCATCGGCATGGTGAAGACACCGGTGCCGACGACGTTGCCGACGGTGCTGCCCGAAATGGTGCCGAACAGGCCGCTGGCCACTACCGCCGCATGAGCCGGCCCGCCGCGCAGCTGCCCGGTCAGGCTGAAGGCGATCTTCAACAGCAGGGCGCCTGCGCCGGTGCCTTCCAGAACCACGCCAAAGACGACGAACACGGCGATCATGTTGGCGACAACCGAGACCGGCAGCCCGAAAACGCCGTCGAAGCTGTACCACATGGTCCGCAGTGTCTCTTCCAGGCCATAGCCGGCGTGGGTGAAAATGGACGGCAATGATTTTCCGAACAGGCAGTAGATCAGGGACATCACGCCCAGGATCAGCAACGGCATCCCCATGGAGCGGCGCGCCAGTTCCAGGAGAACAATCAAGCCGGCGGCGCCGACAATGATGTCTTCCTGTGTCAAATCATATAGGCCCGTTTCCAACTCATCGTGAACACGGAAAAACCAGGCTGTGGCGATAACCATCGCGGAAATCAACACAATATCGACTATGGGTAATAGTGATTTCTTGGCGGCCGACGCGTTTTCGCGGGCCTTCAGCGGGCTTGCCAAAAGCAGAATGACGGCGGAAATGCCGACCCCGACGCTGCGTTGGTATAAATCTTCGAAGGCGCCGAAACCCGCCGTGTAAATGGCCAGCGCCGACAACACAAACCCCAGCAGCCAAGCCAGGCGAACCCGTGTCGTTTCCAGGATGGCGACCATATGCAACACTCCCGGGCACCTTCCGATGCCTGCCAAGTCCTCTCTCCGAACCGTTTGCCGGTCTTCTTCACTACGCCGCATCATGGGCGAGACCTGCGTCCGGGGAAAGATCCGCATGTCACTAGGTGAAACTTGGAGAGGATGGTATTATCGCGCTCATGGCCAACGTCAAAACCATTCGCGCTCTGGAGCGCGGTCTGACGGTGCTGCGCCGGCTGGATGAAAGCTCCGGCGCGACCCTGCACGAGCTGCATTTGATGACCGGCCTTTCGAAATCCACTCTGTTGCGCATCCTGAAGACCTTGGAACAGCAATCCTGGGTCCATTGCTCCATCGGCGACGGCATTTACCGGTTGGGGTCGAACGTCCGGGCCGTCGGCAGCCAACTTCGACGGGAGCATGAGATCGCCGAATTGGCGACGCCGTTGTTGGAAGATCTGTGCTCAAAGATTGCCTGGCCATCGGACATCGCCTTTTTTAACGGCAGCACCATGGAGATCATGGAGACGTCGCGCCTGAAATCACCGTTCCTGGTTAACCGCGAGGTCATGCGCATTCGCCCGCGCATGCTGTGGTCGGCGCTGGGTCGCGTTTATCTGGCGTCCTGTCCGGATCTGGAACGTGAAGAAATTCTCGCCATGCTGCGCCGCTCGCCTCATAAGGATGATCGGGCCGCCGAAAACCGCAACTGGATAGATCGGTTGTTGACCGAAACCCGGGATCAGGGTTACGGGGTCCGCGAGCCGGGATATTGGGTTAACCCCGTCGATCTGAATTTTGACATGAACGCCATCGCGGTGCCGGTGATGGTCAGCAACCAGGTCGCCGCGTGTATCAATATCAATTGGATCGCCGGCACCATTTCAACGCAAGATGGGGCCCGGAATTTTATGGCGCCGCTGAAAAACGCCGCCGATGAATTGGCGCAAAAACTGGCCAGTCGATGACGAACCTGATCCTTGGGCCGCGGCCTAACCCCACACGTCTTCGGCCGTCTCGACGATCATCCGAAGCTTCGCAAACTGGGCGTCGGCGGTCAGCTCATTGCCCTCCACCGTGCTGGAGAAACCACACTGCGGGCTCAGGGCCATTTGGTCGCCGGACATGTATTGGGCCGCTTCATCGATGCGCTGTTTCAAATCATCTTTCGCCTCCAGTTCCGGGACCTTCGATGACACCAACCCCAGCACAACGGTCTTGTTTTTGGGCACGAACCTCAGCGGCGCGAAATCGCCGGAGCGTTCGTCATCGTATTCAAGGAAGTATCCGTCCACGTCCAGTTCGTTGAACAGAACCTCGGCGACCGGCTCGTAGCCGCCTTCGGCAACCCACGATGATCGGAAGTTGCCACGGCACAGGTGAATGCACACCGCCATATTGTCGGGCCGCGAGGAAATGGCATCATTGATAATCCGGGCATAAAGGCGCGGCAGTTCATCCGGGTCTTCGCCGATCTCACGGGTCCGCTCACGCATCTTCGGGTCGCACAGGTAGGCCAAGTTGGTGTCGTCCAACTGCAAATAAGTGCACCCGGCATCCCCCAGGGCCTTGATTTCCTCGCGGTAAGCCCGCGCCAGATCGGCAAAAAACTCCTCGATATCGGGATAGACCTCTGCGCTGATGCCTTTCCGGCCACTGCGAAAATGCAGCATGGTCGGCGACGGGATGCAGAGCTTGGCGGTGCGATTGGTCTTGCTTTTCAGGTAGGCGAAATCCTCGACGGCGATCTGGCGGATGCGTTCCAGGCGGCCGACCACCTCCATGCGCGGCGGCGCGAACTCGCGCTCCTCGGCGGCGTTGCGGAACTTGATGGGGATGCCGCTTTTGACCACCACGCCGTTCAAGTGTTCCAGTAAATCGATATGAAACATCTCACGGCGAAACTCGCCATCGGTGATGGCCTGCAGTCCGGCCTCTTCCTGACGGGCGATGACCTTGTCGATTTCCGCGTCTTCGATGTCATGCAGATCTTCGGCGGAAGTATCACCCTCGGCGCGTTTCGCGCGGGCCTCCAGGACCTCCCGCGAGCGCAGCAATGATCCAACATGGTCGGCCCGAAACGGCGGTTTACCCGATGTGTTCATGTGAGTCCTCCGACACCTTCAATACCGCAAGGCGGTTGCGTCGCCAATCCGCCAAAGCCTAACATGAACGACGAAATCCCGATGGATTTGCTTGGTCGACTTATTCCATTCCGATTGGGGATCGCCTACGGAGCCAACCAGTTTTTGAGACATGTCAACCGCACTATTCATATTTCGCGTATGCTATTCGAAATTGGCATTGCCGATTTAGGCATTTTCCGGTTGGCCTTATGATCGGGATAAATGTTAGCATACCGAACTAAATTGAGAATACCGAACGAACCAAGGGAGGAGTTCATGAATATGATGAGCAAACAGATCGGGGCATTGGCGCTGGCGGTTTCGGCGGCATGTCTTATGAGCAGCGCAACGATGGCGGCGGAGTTTGAATTCAAGCTTCACCATTTCCTGAGCCCCAAGGCGCCGGCCCACAAGGCGATGCTGGCGCCATGGGCGGACCGTATCCAAAAAGCGTCCAAAGGCCGGATCAAGATCACCATCTATCCGTCCATGACCTTGGGCGGCAAGCCGCCGCAACTGCCGCGTCAGGTGCGCGACGGCGTTGTCGATATGGCCTGGATCGTCAATGCCTATGCGGGCGGCACCTTCCCGCGCACTGAAGTGTTCGAACTTCCCGGCGTCCACCAGGGCTCGTCTGCGGCTGTCAACCGCGCCATGTTTGAGATGTACGCGGACTACCTGAAGCCGGACTTCAAGAAGCTGTTCCCGCTGTTCCAGCACGTGCACGGCGGCCAGGCTATTCACATGGCCGACAAGTTGGTCCGCTCACCGGCCGACATGAAGGGCCTGAAAATCCGCATTCCATCGCGTACCGGTGCATGGGTGCTGGAGGCGCTCGGTGCCAGCCCGGTGAAAACGTCGGTGGGCGAGATTCCCATCGCGCTTTCCAAGAAAGTCGTCGACGGCGCCTTGATCCCGTTTGAGATTATCCCGCCGCTAAAAATCCAACAGCAAACCAAGTATCAGATCGAAGGGCCGGGTGGGAAGCGTTTGGGCACCACGTCTTTCCAGCTGGCCATGAACACGGCGCGTTGGAACGGCCTGCCCAAGGATATCCAAAAGATCTTCCTGGATAACTCAGGCACCGCTTGGCACGAGGAAGTTGGCGCCATCTGGGATGGCGCCGAGGCCGTCGGCATCGGCGTCGCCAAGAAGGCCGGCAACAAGCACATCCAGCTGAGCGCCGGTGAATGGGGCAAGTTCGAAATGGCCGTCGCCCCGGTGGTCGCCCGCTGGATCAAGGAAATGGAAGGCAAGGGCATTCCGGGTCAAAAGCTCTACGACAAGGCCCGCGAACTGGTCACCAAATATACGAAGAAATAAGACCGCATGTCCGATCTGAATAACGGCCGATGGGCAGGGCATATCAGCCTCGCCCATCGCGTTATTACCGGCTGGGCGCTGTTCGGCGGACTGGTGCTTATCGCCGTCGTGCTGATCAACGCCTATTCAATCCTCGCCGGCGCCATCATCAACAAACCCTTTCCCGGCGATTTCGAACTAACGGAAATGGGCGTCGCCATCGCCGCCTTCTGCTTTCTACCCTACTGCCAACAGACAGGCGCGAACGTGTCTGCTGATATCTTCACCATGAAGGCGGGGGCGACGGCCATCGCCCTGATGAAGGTGCTGGCGGCGATTGCCGCCGTGGGCTTCTCGGCGCTGTTGATCTGGCGCATGTGGTTCGGATTGCTGGACTATATCGAATACGAAGAAATCACTGGAATTCTGAGCATCCCGCTCTGGTACGCTTTCCTGCCCGCAGTGTTCTCATTGGTGCTTTTGCTGGTCGCGGCAATCCTGACGTTTGTCGATGAGGTGGCGGCGATGCGGGCCCCGCGGTAAGCTAAGCATGGACCAAAATCTTCTCTTCGGCATTATCGGCGTTGCGGCCCTGATCGGGCTGATCGTCATCCGCATGCCCATCGCCTATGCCATGATTATCGTCGGCGGGGTCGGCATCTCCGTGATCAGCGGCCCGATGATCATCCTCAGCCAACTCAAGGATTTGGCCTACGGGCAGTTTTCCGTTTATGACCTGTCCGTGGTGCCCATGTTCGTGCTCATGGGCGCCATCGCGTCCCGAGCCGGGCTGTCGCAGGATTTGTTCCGCGCCGCCAACGCCTGGTTCGGCTGGATGCGCGGCGGCGTCGCCATGTCGGCTATCGCGGCGTGCGCCGGCTTCGGCGCGGTTTGCGGATCCAGCCTGGCGACGGCCTCAACCATGGGCCAGGTCGCTTTGCCGGAACTGCGCCGCTACAACTATTCGGGCCAATTGGCGACGGGCACGCTGGCCGCTGGCGGGGTGCTGGGCATTCTGATCCCGCCGTCCGTGGTGTTGATCATTTACGCGATCATCGTCGAAGCCAATGTTGTCACCATGTTCATGGCGGCGTTCATACCCGGCTTGATGGCGGTGGGGTTGTTCATCGCGACCATCGCCATTTACGTCACCGTGCGGCCGGACAGCGGCCCGAAGGGCGAATTTCCCGGCCGGGCGGAGTTTCTTGAGGCCACCGTTCGCATCTTACCGGTGCTGGGTATTTTTACGGTGGTTATCGGCGGCATTTATTTCGGCTTCTTCAACCCGACGCCGGCGGCGTCTTTCGGCGCCCTGCTGGTCGCCCTGGTCGGTATCGTGCGGCGTGAAATCAACCTGCCGGCGATGAAACAGGCGCTTTTGGAAACGGCCAAGACGACCGGCATGATCTATCTGATCTTGCTGGGCGCCGAGATGCTGAAAATCTTCATGGCCCGGGGCGGCGTGCCGCAAGCCATGGCCGAATGGATGATCAACGTCAATCTGGCGCCCATGACCGTCCTGATCCTGTTGCTGGCGGCGTTGATCGTGCTTGGCTGTCTGATGGACAGCCTGTCGATGATCCTGCTGGCGATCCCATTCTTCTGGCCGGTGATCGTTGAACTGAACGGCGGCGACGCCGTGGCCGCCGCCGACGCGGCTTTCGGCATGAACGCGGAAGACCTGAAAATATGGTTCGGAATCCTGGCCCTGATTGTCGTCGAGCTGGGCCTGATCACGCCACCCGTGGGACTGAACGTGTTCATCATTTCCGCCATGGCCAAGGATGTGCCCATGTCGGACACCTTCATCGGCGTGGCACCATTTTTCGCCGCCGAGATGATCCGCGTCGCGATACTCATCGCTTTCCCGGCCATCACCCTTTGGCTGCCGTCCATACTGACCGGTTAATCTGCCGTTTCGCGGACCGCTGTCAAAATCTCATCCAGCTTTCTGCCGTCCGGATCGGCCAGGGCGGCTTCCCGGGCTTCGGCAAGTGAGGCCGCCGCGCCGGGTGTTTCTGGATTGGCCAGCGCCGGAAGAATAATCGCGTCGCGCAGGCTTTTGAAATTTCCCTCGCCACGGCTGTGCGTGTCGCCATAGCCCTTAATCAGGCGCGCCGATCTAGCCACTTCCAGGGCCAAGGCTTCGTCGTGTTCAGCGGCCCCGGCGATATCCTTGAGCCAGGCCTCTATGGCTTTCTGTTCGCGGGCGTAGCGGTAGGTCCGCCTGCGCCACCGGCGCAATCCGGCCAGCACCGACAATCGCAGCGCCCCGCCAATCCGATCCGTGCGCAGGGACAGGGCCCAGTTCCACGTCGCCACCCTGCCGTGCCGGGCGGCCCGGGCCATCAATCGCACCCCCCAAGCCGCCGGCAGAATATCGGCAATCTCCGCGACGCCCGGTTTGAACAAGTCGGTCACGTATACGGGTTCGCCGGGTGCCGCACCGGCTTCGCGGCGGATGCGGTCCATGCGCGCCGATTTCAGTTTTACTTGGGCAACGCGAATGACGTCCTCGTAAGTCATGCGGACGGCAAGATGGCGGGCGACCGCGTTGAGAATATCCGGCGAAAGATCGCCAAGTGCCGTCAAGCGATCAACGTATTCGGTTGCATATCGCGCGTCCTGATAAATCACCAGACGGGGCATGGCATGGCCGAGGGTTTCGTGAACCGCCGCCGGAAGTTTGGCTTTCGCCGTCTCCAGAAGATCGCCAAAGGGATCCGCGGCCGCGGGCTGGTGCGCCGCATCATCGCCGCCGTCAACATCGGCATCCGCGGCGGCCGCGAGACCCGCGTCAAAGCCGCGCAGATTGATCTCAACGGCTTTGCCTTGCCGCGTGATCGCCTGACGGAACTCATCGGCCGCCAGGGGCAAGGTGCCGGTGCCCGCCAACGCGCCCAACAATATTGCGCTGAGCGGGGCGCCGGCCGCTTCCGCAACTTTTTGCATGTCGAAGGCGCTCAAATGCCGGGCCTGGGCCCGGGCGGCGGCAAGCACCGATTGCGAATCATGGCGTCCATCGCCCATGGCCATCTTCTCCGCCGTGGTGAAGACCCGGTGGGTGGACGCCAATAGGCATGTCCGTTCCGGAGTCACGTATCCCTGTGAGATGATCCGGCCGGCTTCCAGCAACTCACTGGCAACCACGACATCAACGTCGCCCGGCACGGCGGTCAGCGACAGCACGGGCTTGCGGCCGGCCAGATCGGACCAGGTCTCGGGCCAGATCTCCAGATAATAGGTGGTTGCGCCGGTCCGCTGGGCGACACCGGGAATGGAGGTGCTTTGAACGGGAAAACCGCGGGCCTCGGCGGCGCTGACAATCCAACCGCAAAGCACGCCGCCGCCCTCGCCGCCCAGCGCGCCGATCAACAGAGCAATCGGCCTGACGTCGCCTGGCGCGTTCACGGTGCGTCTCCCGCGCCGCGCAGCAAGCCCGATACTGCCGTATGCACGCGGTGGCTGAGGCGTTCCCAGGGGCCGGCGTTGCGCACGCGCTCGGCCTTGTAGAAGGACGGGCAAAGCACCGCAGCGTGCGCCACCTCGCCGCACAATCCGCACCCGACACAACTCTCGACCACCGTCGTCACCGGGTCGTCGCGCAGGGGATCGGCGGGTGTTTTGATGGTCAGGCTGGGACAACCGGACAATCGGATGCAGGCGTGATCGCCGGTGCATACTTCCTCATCGATGCCGTAACGCGGCATCACGACGCGCTCGCCGCGTTCCAGTTGCTGGGGAATTTGGGCGCGCAGCCGGCGCTGCCGGGCCAGTTGGCATTCGCCGTCGGCGATGATCACCTTGAGGCCTTTTTGCGTCGTCGTCAGGGCTTCGCGCAAGGTCTCGATCATCCGCGAAACGCCGTAGGTTCTGATCGTCCTGAGCCACGGCACGCCAAGGCCCCGCAGGACCGTTTCGATGTCCATGCCGGGGGCTTCGCCGTGCGGACCCATGGCGCTGCTGGGGATGAACTGCTGGCCGGTCGCCGAGGTAAATCCGTTCTGCATGATAATCAGCACCGAATCGCCTTGATTGAGCATCGTGCTGGCGACGCCGGAACTGAGCCCGTTGTGCCAAAAACCGCCGTCCCCCATGATCGAAATGGAGCGCCGTTTCTGGAACGGCGCCACGGCGGCGGCGCTGGCCAGGGACATGCCGTAGCCAAGGATCGAATTGCCCAGGGAGAAGGGCTCGAAAGTGGCGAAGGAGTGGCAGCCGATGTCGGCGGCGATGTGAACCTTGCCGATCTCGCGCTCCAGAATCTTGATCGCCGAAAACACCGGCCGTTCCGGACAGCCCGTGCAGAACTGCGGCGGCCGCGGCGGCAACGGATCGCCAAGAGAGTCGGCGGCGGCGCTTTTGATACCGGCAATCACCGGCGCCGAATACCCGGGGCCGGGGTTTACGCTGTACATTTTAAGGAACGCATCAAGGCTGTCTTCCAGAATCTCGGCCGTGTATTCACCGGCGGCGGGCATAATGTCCTTG
>Ga0114932_10001612_pt1 | contig 25289 bp, 24 predicted proteins | sample 2SBtaG_2_FD_87286 | JGI IMG/M metagenome (GOLD analysis project Ga0114932, IMG submission 87286) | Deep subsurface microbial communities from Kolumbo volcano to uncover new lineages of life (NeLLi) - 2SBTROV12_ACTIVE470 metaG | ecosystem: Environmental > Aquatic > Marine > Volcanic ...
GGGTCAACAGTTCCTTGAAAATGCACCTCGCGTCCATTAGGGGCAAAGGCTTGCATGGTAACAAAAAGATCGCAATCAACTGTCGACGATGAAACGAACACTTTAGCTGCCATTGGACCGGTTAACTCTGTATCTTGTTTGAGAGGAGGAGACATCCAAGTAACCCCGCGAGAAAGAGCACGCATTGTTTTAGATGATTTACGACTAGAAGTTTTCCAGTCGAGTTTCCCGTTGCCACTAGCGTTAAAATACAATTTTGTCCATTGAGTTCCTCTTAGTGGCCATGCACCTTCTTTGCGTAACTCGAATTCTTTTGAAAATGGTCGACGAACATTTACCCAAACTTTTGGTTCGCGGTTCCAGCCATTCTTCTCGCCTTTTAAGTAATAATCAAAAAAGCGTTTTTGTAATTCCATGCCATAGGCTAAATAAAACCATTCTTCATGGCGGCCAGGGTGCGCTTCCAGCCATTTTTCCTTGGACGCAGCTTGAGTAAAAGCCTCGAAATTGCCGCGTGGATGTAAGCCAAAACCGGCCCAACTAGCAGCACTTAGAAACGGAACTTTTACTTGTGACCAATCAGGAGAACGTGATCTATACCAGTCATCATCCATTTCGCGAACGCGAAAATTTTCCAATGAATCACTACGGTTTTCTGCCAGTTCATCAGAGCTAAGACTTGCTGGTCCAGTTGCACGTGTTTTCATCCAGTGATCTCGTGGGCCCTTCGTATAACCATGTTGAACATTTTCAACCTGACGTGGATACCATATTTCCATAAATTTATTTGATAGAATTCCGCCATGCCTCGCCCACTCGCGGTAAGAATCAGCAGCTCCTTCCCATGGAATCATAGCTTTTAAAGCTTTAGGTTGCAGTGCTGCCACATGCCACTGATTAATTGCATAGTAAGATACACCGTTTAGACCAACTTTTCCATTTGACCATTTTCTCGCTCCTGCCCACTCGATTGCGTTAGCAAAATCTTGAGTTTCACGAGGTGAAAAAATATCTAAGTAGCCTGGAGAGCGACCAGCACCACGAGAATCTAATCGCACGCAAGCATATCCCCATGGTACCCATATTTCAGGGTCAACAGTTTCCCATGTTAGCCAGCGATGTTTTGAACCTGACAAAACATTTGGATGCATTTTAAGCAGCGAATCCCAAAGAGGTTTGTAATGTTCCTGGTATTTAACGCCTTTGCCATAGGGCCCACCCGCCATAACAATTGGTACTTTTTTATTTGTATTGGGACGGTATACATCGGCACGAAGTACAACACCGTCGTCCATTCTAATTGGCAGATCACGTTCTATAATAATGTTGTCGACTATGGTTTTTGTTGGCATCAGTTCCCCCTAATTAAGCCTATCGATAGAGAATTCAAGAATTATTTTATTAATTTGTTGTCCTAATGATTTACAAAATTTATCGTTAAGTATCGTTGATGATTATCGTATATTTAGTCAAGACTATTATTAATAAGAATTTTTTACAATTTACATTTATGACATAGTTTATATTTGTATTTATATAAAACTTTTAGGTTATTGGTTAATTAATAAAAAATATTTTAAAATTTACTTTTTAGAGTTAGCCAGTAAAAACTGGTTCTGGTTGAGTTAAAAAATGATACAGGATTTGGTAGGCTAGTAGATAATTTTTTTGTTGAAAACTAGCATGTGATATACCTGGCATAACTTTAAACTGCTTGTCTGGGTTGGGTAGTAGTCTAAAAAAGTCCAAGAGATCATCCATAGAAGCTATTCCATCCCATTGGCCTCTCATTATAAGAGTAGGCATAGTAATATTTTCTGGATTAACTATTGGTAGATTTTTGCACATATCGACATAAGTTCCATTAGGTATGGAATCATCCAAAGCGCAAATTGCTCTAGCAAAGGAATCAATTACACTATTTTCTGCGGACCCTTCGTGATCGCGAAGAAATATTGAGCGTACGAAATCGTAATCTATTTTTCGCCTATTACTTCTAATAAATTCAGGAAGCTTTTTACGTCTGTTTTCTAAAGTTGGGCTGTCTTTACCAGTCCATACCATTGCGTCTAAGGCTAGCCTAGAAACCTTAGATGGATTGTTTTGTGCAAAAAGACTTGCACGTAATGCCCCTGATGATATGCCATACATGTATAAATTATCTATACAACGTAGTTCAAATATATAATCACAAGCAGCAGCTATATCATTAGCGCCATTGGATATATCAAAATTCGAATCTCTATCTTTATCTGAATGACCATAACCTTCCATGTCTAAACACCACACATCAAACCCTTGCAGTGCAAACCAATTCATAGCTGACGAATAAGGACGATCTTCAACATGTAAATCAAAAGTTGGCTGTGATGCCATCGAAGACCCGTGTATAAATAGCAGTGTATGCTTTTTATTTAATGGAGAGCTAATAAATTTTTCCCAAAGAAAAAGACGAATATTTTCCTTATACGTCCAATGTTCAATTCCAATAACTTTATTTTCATCAAGATTTAAGTTTTTACTCAACTGGCTGCTCCTTATGCATACAAGTATTATTATTTTGCTATCTTGGTAGAAAGTTAGATAAAAGAACTTAAGGTTTGTATTTATAATAAATATGTTATCTCATTTTAATGTTTTTTTGCTTTTAAGGGGTTTATCCTTAATACTCTCTATAAATTTGCTGATATATATATCAAGGTTAGATAAAGGAAAAAGTTATGGCAACTAAACGTGATCAACAAGTTATAGCAATAGAGGAACATTATTTTGATCCTGAGCTAACACAGCATTTTTCGTCTGCTGATGAGGTTCCAAGTGGGTTGCGACAGCGTCTTGAGGATGTTGGAGAATTGCGCCTTAGAGAAATGGATGAAGCGGGTATTGATATACAGGTTTTATCTCATGCTCCCCCAGGAACTCAGCGTCTTGATCCTGATTCTGCATCCTTATTGGCTGCTGGGGTAAACGATCGATTGGCATCTATAATTAAAACTAATCCTCAGAGGTTTGCTGGTTTGGCATCATTACCAACCCCCGACGCTGCGGCAGCTGCTGACGAACTTGAGCGTTGTGTTAATCAATTAGGTTTTAAGGGGGCTATTATCCATGGTCTAACTAATGGCACTTTTTTTGATGATAAGAAATTTTGGCCAATATTTGAGCGTGCTGCATCACTTGATGTACCAATATATATCCATCCGGCTCTTCCGCATCCAGCGGTTGTAGACACGTATTATCAAGACTATTTAACTGATTATCCTGGGCTGGAAACTGCCGCGTGGGGTTTCACCGTTGAAACTGCAACTGCTGCTATTCGAATAGTTTTAAGTGGTGTGTTAGAAAAGTATCCTGGGATTAAAATTATTCTGGGTCATCTGGGAGAGGGGATTCCATTTTTACTATGGCGCATTGATCATGCTTTATCTCGGCCTGGAAATAAGAGTTTATCTTTTAGGGATGTTTTTAGTGAGCATTTTTATGTAACAACCAGTGGTAATTTTTCTGATCCTGCACTGCTATGTAGTATACAAGAAATGGGAGTCGATAGAATTTTATTCTCCGTCGATTGGCCGTTTGTGGCCAATGATCCAGGAGTAGAATGGATGGAGTCATTACATCTGAATAACGAAGATAAAACGAAAATTCTTAGTGAAAATGCTAAACGAATTTTACATATCTCTTAAAATATTTAATGGCTAATAATACTTTCTCAGTACTCTAGATAAATCTAGATAGGAACCTTGGTAGTTTTTAATAAATTCTTATTTACGGTTTGCTCTATAATTTAGCCATAAGCTGAGGAAGGCTCTCACCATTATTAGCCATTTCTTCCTGGTGTTTTTTTATTGCACTTAAACGTTCTGGAGGTATGGCCACTTCCTTTATAAAATTAGGTCTCTGCTCCAGTGTTTCGTGCCAGTTATTAATGTTTGAATATTTTTCAAAGGGATAGCCTAAAAGTTTAAGTCTATATGTGTTTATCCACCACATAATATCTAGGGCCGAGAAACCTTCAGGTAGAAGCCATTTATTATTACCAAGGCGGATGTTTATTTCTTTAAGGTGCGGCTCAAAAGATTTTATGGCAGCTATTGTTTGATTTTTGGGTATACCATCAACGGCCATTTTTCGCCAAAAATCCACCTCGATTGATTTTCTTTCGTCAGTACTACCATTGACATAACCGGATCCAGCTATTTCATATATATCAAGGGCATCTGGATCTTTACGAAGTAATTCGTTGGGTGCTAAATAGCGAAATGTTAAAGCACGAAGATGTAAGTGAAGATCGTCCTCAACCTTGGCTAGATGGTCCATATAAATAATTGAGTCATTGTTATTTGGGAAAAGTTTTGGGCCTTCAAAAGAGTTGTCTATATAACGCATTATATCGTTACTCTCTATGTGAACCTCACCGTTATGGACAATTACAGGGACTAGACCACGTGGATTAATGCCTAAAAACCAATGTGTAAAATTTTCATGTGTCATAAGGTTTATTGGATGACTTTCCCATTCAACTCCTTTCTCTGACAGAAGAATTCTGGTTTTTTGTGAGCATGACGAGCTCTGGAAGTGAAATAGATTTAGACCCTTCCACTCAAGGACCTCAGTAGTGAGAATGTCGGAGGGGAGTAGTTTGACCATTAGTATTAAACCCTAGCTTATTAATAATACGTTATTTTATTTCGACAGCTTTTCCGTCTACCTCTTTTAACTTTCCATAATGTGTAAAAGTGTTTGTCATGTACCAGTTAAAAAACTCTCTATAGGTTTGAGTCGGATATTTTGGCGGATTACTTTTTGATTGACAGGTGGGTAAGCACTCTCCAACTGCCTCGAAGTTAGGGTTTACGAAGCAAGCTAATGAATACCTATCATTTTTGCGTGGCGGAACCACTCTATGTGGAGTAGCTCTAAAGCGGTCATTTGACCATCGTCCGAGGAATTGTCCTGCGTTAACAATTAATGCATCATCCGGGATTTCTGGAATAAACCATATACCATTATTGTCCAGAACCTGCAGACCTTCTTCGTTTGCTGGAGGTAAAAAAGTCATAAAACCAGTATCGGCATGCGCATTTACTCCCATCTCATCTCCATCTTTATTTTCCTTGGGAGGATACTTGGCTACCCGAAAATAAGTATAATTTTGATTAAACATAGAATCAAAATAGTCGGCTGGTAGGTCTAACGAAAGTGCCCATAAAGGCAATAGTTTTTTTCCTAGTTTTGTAATGGTTTCTAAGTAGTTTTCGGCCGATGCCCTAAATCCAGGTAAAGTTTTTTCAGGTAGCCAAGGCATCTTACCATAGAAAGGGTCACCAGCCTTTACGTGAGGATTATCTTCGGGAAAATCAGTAGCCACAACAAAACACTCTACATTATCTAACTTACGGCTTTCGTGGTATTCAGAATGTGTTGTAATAGCAGCATATGCGGGAGCATAACCCTTTTGATCTGTAGTAATGGGTACGCTCATTTTAACTTCTAGTGGAAGGTCGTGAAAGCGTTTGGCTTCCGACTCCATTTTTCTTATGGTTTCTTTCGGTACACCATGATTTATTATGCACATAAACCCAACCGACTGCCAAACATCTCGCCATTTATCGACAAGATTATATATGGCCTTATCATCTCCTTTTATTACGGGGCCAACGTCAATTATAGGTAACGGTCGTCGCTCTATTATTTTGTCTGTGGCAGTATGTTTAGTTTGATTTAAACCATTCATAGCATTTCTTTCTATTTATTTATCTCATATTTAAGATATTACTATAGCAAAGGTGATTGATTATATTTGTAGCCTGAATAATATTCTATTAAATCAATAAAAAGTAATACATATATTCAACTTATCATAAAACTTTCGAAAGCCAGTCTATCATATAGGAGCGATATTGGAATGCATGATTATGACAACAATGGACACCATCCTCATCTAAAGCCAAAGTAGCTTGGTCAGGAAGGGAATCTGCTATTCGTTTTGCCTGTTTCCAATTGAATATCTTATCTTTTTTTCCGTGAACAACGAGTGTTGGGGTTTTTATTTTTGTTATGCAATCATCCAGAGTGGCCTTTCCCATTAAAGATAACGCTTCTTTTTCGTTTTTAGCTCCAGTGGCGTGACGAAACCCGTCACGAATTAAAAAAGGCATATTAGAAAAATCACTGAGGTCATAAGTACCCCCAAAAACTACAGTAGCTGCTATTTTTTTACTATACGCCGAGGCACGCATGACATAATAACCACCTAGGCTGCGTCCGAGAGTTCCAATTCGTTTGCTATCAATTTCGGGTCTTTGGGAGATTGACTCAAGTACCGCTAATATGCAGTCTTCATAACCCTCTTTTAGAAATGCATCCTTGTGAACCTCTCCCTGCCCAGGCCCATCAAAAGCAAAACTTGCAAGCCCCCTTCTTATACACATTTCTGAAATAGTGTTAAAATCTTCTTTAGTAGAATCCAGGCCCGGAACTAGTAAAACACAAGGCAAAGGATTAGATGTATCCTTGGGCAAGCGCAAGAATCCGGGTATTTGTATGTTTTTGAAAGTAATCTCTAGCCGCTGGGCAGGGGGGTTTAATAAAGGGGCTGCTTCTCGAAATGCAGATACCTTACATTGTTGTAATTTAGTTTTTAACTCTGGAGTATTAAAGGCAACTATTTGTCCACAGTGGTAACTTAAACTGGCTCTTAATAGAGCTTCGCCAGCACTAAAATTGTAACCGTCCGCCTTTCTAGTTTTAGCAAGAGAAAGATAATTATCACCTATTTTAGACCAAGCGCACGGCCATTCACTCCATCCACTAACTTTTCTATGCACTCTGAGCACATCATTAGTGTCCACCCCATCGGCGGTGAGACGCGGAAGCCAATACTCAAATAGATCTTTGCTATAGTTTTCTATATTTCTGTTTTTAGAAATTACATTATTTTTTTTATGGACCATTAGTAATTTCCCTTAGGATTAAATTCTAATATTCACTTCGAATGTGTGTTTATCAATGAATTTATGGATTAATTTTAATCAGAAAACCACTATCCCACTAATATTGCCCGAAAGTCATTAACGTTTGTTAGGGTAGGGCCAGTATGAATTAAACCGTCAATTTTTTGAAAAAACTCATAGGAGTTATTGTTTTTAAGGTAAAAATTAGGATCTAGATTTAAATCCGCTGCGCTTTTTAATGTATCAGGGCCAATTAGCGCGCCAGCATTATCTTCGCTACCGTCAATACCATCTGTATCACAAGCCAGAGCATAAATATTAGGTGCTCCATTCAGACTTTGGGCAAGTGCTAAGCAGTACTCAGTATTTGGTCCGCCAGCCCCATTACCAGTCAAGGTTACTGTGAGTTCACCTCCAGAAATAATTATTGTACCTTGTTTTGTAGCTAATGCTTGTTTTGCATGTTCTAAAGCAACAACCCTTGCTTCACCCTCTATAATGTCTCCTAGGTGTAATACTTTATAACCAGCTTTGATAGCGGACTTTTCTGCTGCCTTTAATGCAATTGAGGGGCTTGCAATTAGTTTTGTGGATGCGTTTGTAAAACATTTGTCCCCAGGCTTTGGACTTTCATCTAACCCCTTTTCTAGATGAATTAAGGCGTTATATGGCATATCAATATTATATTTTTTAATAATAAAGATTGCATCTTCAAATGTAGTTGGGTCTGGCACTGTAGGGCCAGATGCGATGGTGGCTGTGTCATCACCGGGTACGTCTGAAATAATTAATGTCTCAAGTCGTGCTGGAGCCACAGCACGGGCTAACCGCCCGCCTTTGATTGCAGATATATGTTTACGCACGCAGTTTATAGAACTGATTGGTGCGCCTGACTTCAGTAAAGCTATATTAATTTTTTTCTTATCATCTAGAGATAGACCATCTGAAGGCAGTGTAAGAAGAGATGAACCACCGCCAGATATTAATACAATTACAAGGTCGCGAGATGTAAGGTCTTTTGTGTATTCAAGAATTTGTTGGCTGGCCTTTAATCCTATTTGATCTGGTATGGGGTGCGAAGCTTCAACAATATTTATCCGTTTGTTTTCTATTTTATGTCCATAACGGGTAATAACTAACCCTTCTAAGGGCCATGGCCACTTCTCTTCCAAAGTCTTAGCCATAGCAGCTGATGCCTTACCTGCCCCTAATACAATTGTACGACCTAGGGGAGGGTTAGGTATGTGCTTGGGCAAACAAATACTAGGCTGCACAGCAGCTATAGCTTCATCAAATATTTGCCGTAATAGGACCACTGGAGTCATAAATTTAACTAGTCCCCTGCAATTTTAAACCGGTAAACTAATACCAGATAATTAAGTTTTTAATTAAGGTTAATTTATATATATCAAAAGTAAGACTTGAATGATTATATATCTTCTAATTGTTTAGCCATCCAGTCAGCTGTCTGCAGTCTATAACGGTATGCTCGATTATTTGCGACATGATTACCATCCTTGATTATTAGAAGTTCTACGGGTCCAGATACTTCTTCGGCTAGTTTTTCAGCATCTTTATATGATATTAAACGATCAAGTTTACCTGCAACGATAAATATTGGACAAGTTATTTCCGAAGCTACCCCCTTAAGGGAAAACTTGAGTGCTAGAAGGCGCGCTTCTTCTTCATTAGTGGAATGAGAGCGAACACGGAATGCTTCTTTTGTTAAAATAGGTAGACTGTCCCATACGGCACCCCAATCATAAGGGCCTGATAGTCCAATACATGCTTGGATTCGTTTTTCATAAGCCGCAGCCCTAGGAACGTAGTATCCTCCAAGGCTGACACCCCATAGACCTATGCGATCAGCATCTAGATCATTTCTATTTTCAATATAGTCAATAACTTTGCCAACAGGAACTTCATAATCATATCTAATACCAAATTCATATTCACCTTCTCCCTGACCTGGGCCGTCGAAAGTAAGGGTAGCTAAATTTCTATCAAGGAATAGTTTTTCATAAGCACCCATCTCTTCTTTGGATGAATCCAGACCCATTGCTAATATAACAACAGATGGCGTTTCGACATTCAGAGGTTTTCGCAGAATACCAGCGAGTAATTTACCTTGGTAGGGTATTTCAACCCGTTCACCCGATGGCTTTAAGTGAGGAAGTGCCAGGTTACGGCAGTTAATTGCTTTCATATGAGCTTCGCGCATTTGATGAATATCATTAACAAATAAAAATTTAGCGAAGTGATAACAAACGCCTGCGGTAGTTAAATGCTCTCCAGCACTTAAATTGTACCCCTGTGATAAGGCATTGCGACCCATTTCTTCATGAATTTCTCCGCGTGCTGCCCACGCAGAACACCAATCCTCCCATTTCTCAATAGAATCTGTAACCTCCTGAAAATCCGTTAATGGGATACCGTTCGCCACGAATCTTGGAGCCCAATGATTTAACGCTGCTTCAACGCGAGGGTCATTCGCCACTATCTATACTCCTATAAAAAAAATACATTAAGAAGATTACAATTAGTTAATGATGTTTACAGTAAATTTTACGATAAACCTTAAATTTAATTTATTTCATTATATAACATCTACTTAATGAAGTTATAAACTTGTGGTATAAAATATTTTTTGTACCACTCGGTGATATCCAATACCTATGGTACTTTTTGATAAAAGAAATTGTATATAAATTTATGATCTTAACGGAGAAAGCAAGAGATGATTTATGAAGTTCGTACTTATCAATTTAAACCTAGAGAGGCGAATGCATTTATAGAGGCTTTTGGTAATGTCTATGAATACCGTCAGAAGTTTTCACCACTTTCAGGGATCTTTTATACGGATATTGGAAAACTTAATCAGGTAATTCATGTTTGGCCATATGAAGATTTAGCACATCGCGACAGAGTACGCTCTGAATTAGCTTCATCAGATAATTGGCCGCCAAAATCATCAGTTAAACCAGTTTTAATGCAATCGGAAATATTTTTGCCTTTACCATTCGTTGATAAATTTGCAAGTGGTAGTATTGGACCTATTTTTGAGTGGCGTAGTTATACTGTTACACCTGGTCTAATGCCTGGTGTTGTTGAAGGATGGGAGGCTGCAATTGAAGCGAGGACCAAAATATCTCCTTTAGTTATGGCAATGCATACTGAACTTGGAGGGCTTAATAAATTTGTTCATATTTGGGCTTATGAAAGCCTTAATCACCGGCAAGAAGTTAGAGCTGAATGCATGAAAACTGGCGTCTGGCCGCCGTCGGGATCTCCTAAGGGTGCTTACACTGATCAAGAAAACAGAATCTTACTAGCCGCGCCATTCTCACCTGTTAAATAGTTAGGTTATTATTATTGGCATTTTGTTATATCAGAAATAAGAATAGTTAACTAAGAGGCACTTAATTACTTATCAGTTTATCTAAGGAATCTGTGAATATGAATCTAATGAAAGGAAGCACCGCTTTCCTAAACCTTCTTGAAGATGAGGGGGTCACACATTTATTTGGTAACCCTGGTACAACAGAATTACCAATAATGGATGCCCTAACAGGTCGAGCTAATTTAAGTTATGTTCTGGGAATGCAGGAAGCGTTGGTTGTTGCAATGGCTGATGGTTTTTCTCGTGCTTCGGGAAAGTTAACAGCTTGTAATGTTCATGTTGCTCCTGGTCTGGGTAATGCTATGGGTGCAATATATAATGCTAAATTTACTGGTACGCCCATGATTATTACTGCGGGCCAGCAGGAACAAGGTCATGGCCTAACAGAACCATTACTTTATGATCCATTGGTCCCTATGGCGACCCCTTTAGTTAAATGGGCGACCGAGATTAATCGTTTGGAGGATATGCCCAGGATTGTTAGACGAGCTGCAAAAATTGCCACCACGGCACCTACTGGCCCAGTGTTTTTGTCATTGCCTGGGGACGTGTTGAATGATCAAAAAGGTATAGACCTTGGCTATAAGACTAGAGTTGATACCAAGGTGCGTCCGTCCAAAGAAAGTCTTGATCTAATGGTTAAGAGACTTCTGGTCGCTAAGTCTCCTTTAATTCTTGTTGGTAATGAAGTGGTGATTTCAGATGCCTTTGATCAAGTTTCAGAGTTTTCTGAGCTTCTTGGAGCGCCAGTTTATCAACAAACTACTGCTTATGGTTCACACTTTCCTTCCGAACATAGAGCTTTTATGGGAGCATTATCAAGAAACCAGAAAGAAGTTCGTAATATATTAGATGCTTATGATCTACTGATAGTTATAGGGGCGGATGTTTTACGAATGTCTGTTTTTAGTGAAATTGATCCTCTGCCGCAGGGTATGGCAATTATACAAATTGGTCTTGAAGACTGGGAAATGGGGAAAAACTATCCTACAGAAATTGCGGTAAGGGGTGAAGTTAGAGAAACTTTAAATGCTTTAAATCCTCTAATTGATGAAAAAGGCGGAATTGAGCACTCAATGATAGCTACCTCACGGTTGAAAGCAATTAGCCATCTTAATTGGAGTGCAAAACGAAAACAGAAAACTGAGATAGCTATAGCTAAACGAGATTCTATGCCAATCCATAGTGATTGGTTGATGATGGAAATTTGTAGTTGCTTACCAGACGATATTATCGTCGTTAATGAAGGCTTAACTACTAGTTGGAATTTACTTAATTTTTTATCTTTTACTGATCGTTATAATTTTCATTCTTATGCTAGCGGAGGAATTGGTTGGGCATTACCAGCTGCTGTAGGTGTTCAACTTGCTCAACCTAGTCGACCGGTAATAGCCCTTATAGGCGATGGTAGTGCTATGTACTCAATTCAGGCATTATGGACAGCAGCTAATCTAAAATTACCTATTACATTTTTAATTGCGAATAACCAAGGCTACCGAATTATAAAACAACGCCTGCTTGCTTTTCATGGAAATGAGCATTTTATTGGTATGGATTTTACTGATCCTCCAATAAATTTTGTAGGTCTTGCAGAGTCATTAGGGATTACTGCCAAAAAAATTAACGAAGCGGGCGCTGTTAGACCAGCAATTCAGGCGGCGCTTTCTCATAACGGTCCTTCTCTACTGGATGTTTCGGTGGAACGTTCAGTCTAGAGTATCTATTTTCCCTTAAAATTAGGCTTTTTCTTTTTGTAAAAACTATCTATGCCATGACGACCATCTTCGTTACCCATACTGGATGCTATTCCCCTACTTTCACTGTCGAGCTGTGCTTCCAGGGTTTCTGAATAGGCGCTATTTAGTAAATTTTTACTAATACCGTAGGCTTTAGTAGGTCCATTAGAAAATTTTTGTGCCATTGCCATAGCTTCATCTAACAAACTTTCAGATGGAACAACTTTAGTTACCATTCCCCAATTACATGCCTCTTCAGCACTTAAAAGACGATTAGTTAGGATTAGTTCTTTAGCTCTCAATAACCCAATATGTTTAGCTAAATAAAAAGTTGAACTACCATCTGGTGATAACCCAGATGCTGTATAGGCAGAAATAAATTTAGCAGTATCTGCTGCTATTATGTAGTCACCAGCTAGAGCAAGGCTAAAACCACCTCCTGCTGCAATCCCGTTAACTGCAATTACTAGTGGAGAATCCATTCGCGCAAAACGAGATATTGCCTGATGTAAAACTGTAGCTGTTTGGTCAACATAATTGGATACGGCATCGCCTTGCTCTACAAAAGCCTTAAGGTCTCCACCACCACAAAACATTTTTCCAGAGCCAGTTAGTACTACAGAACGTATTAAATCATCACGATAGCAATGCATGGCAATATCAGCTAATTCTTCTACCATAGGTTTATGAATTGAGTTTGCTTCATCAGGACGATTCAATGTTATCACGCCAATATTGTCAGTAATTTCAAAAAGTATGTTTTTATAATCCATGGATCTTTCTCAAATGGTTGTCATCTAACTACGGAAGGTAGCCATGTAGCAATCTCTGGAACATTTGCAATGGCTATCATTACTAACATTAGCATAATCCAATAAGGTGTAGAGCCAATAAATATTTGCATTAACGTGACATCTTTATCTGGTGATACAGCTTTCACAGCATATACTAGAAGGCCAAATGGTGGGGTAAGAATACCTGCTTCAATCGCTAATATCCCAATAAGTGCAAATGCAACAGGGTCATATCCGAGAGCTACTGCTATTGGCGCAAAAATGGGAACTGTTAGGAGCATTATCGACACTGAATCGATTAGCATACCCATTACAAACCAGATGATCACCATTACTGCGAGTATTTGCCAGGGATCAAGTCCCGTTCCTATAAAAAAATTCTGAACAGCAGTTCCGACACCTGCTAATGCTAGTACTCTGGCATAAAGTTGAGCGGCAAATAAGAGCACCATAATAGGAACCGATGTTTTAGCAACAGCAAGGACAGCTTCATAAATTTCAGGCCAACGCATTCCTTTGCAAATACCTAGAATTAGACCAAGTACTGCCCCGATAGCCGCTCCTTCTGTAGGAGTAAACCAGCCCACCCAGATACCTCCAAGTACTCCAAAAATAACTCCAAACAGACCAATAAAGCTAACTAATTGTGACTGAGGTTTTTCATCAGATTCCATTGGTTCTTGAATACCATCGGATGTACTGAGGTCAGACCTACCGCCAACTATAGAGGGTGTAACCATTGAAACCATAAAAATATAAAACAACATTAAACCGGCAAGTAGGAAGCCAGGAATCACGCCAGCAATAAATAGAATCCCGATAGACTGTTCTGTTAAGATGCCCCAAACTACCATGAACAAGCTAGGGGGTATCAGCATCCCTAGGCATGCTGACCCAGCGATTGAACCTAAAGCAAATCCGCGGTTATAACCGTGCCTTTTCATTTCGGGATATGCAATTGCAGTGAAAGCGGTTGCGGAGGCAAGGCTGGTTCCTGTGACAAATGCGAAAAGTGCATTTCCTAAAACAGTCGCGTGTGCTAGACGCCCAGGTATGCGTGATAGGTTTTTATTGATCGAGTTGTAAAGGTCTGCAGCAGCTCCTGATCGAGATATGAATTCTCCCATAAGCATAAAAAGGGGTACAACAGCAAATACATATGCTCTAATTGCCTCGTAGCCAGTACTTCCTACCATAAATGTTAAAAGAGATATGTCACCTTTAAAGACTAAATATAATCCAGCCATGGCAGTAACACCAAGTGCGACAGCAACATGTATGCCAGCAAATACCATAAGTAAAAGCAGGCCAATAACGACAATGGTAATGTTTGCATCAAACATTTAATTGGGCCTTTTATTTATCCTATATTTCACTTTCCATAGTGGAAGATTGGTTCATACCAGTTAAAGAAAGTAGCTCTTTAATCAATAAAAGCGTGTAGCTGAAACCTGTTAATGAACATCCAACAACAAGACTAAACCTAGCAGGCCAGGTTGGCATCCTTAATGCTCCTTCACCCTCAAATTCGCCAGTAATCCAAGACTGATAGGCTGGTTCAATATTACCAATAAAAACTGTAGCAAAAAGTAAAATACCCAACGAATAGCCGATTATATTTAATATTTGCCTGGTACTTAGATTAAAATATTTAATTAAGAAATCAGCACGTAACATTCCCCCAGTAGAAACGCAGTACGAAATTTGCAAAAACACTATGGTTACAATTAACTCTGTAACTACTTCTGAGGTGCCTTGTATGGGGTGATTAAAATTACGGGCTATTACTGCTACCATAATATAAAAACTTAATCCAAATGCTAAGAAGGCAGAAAATACCATCAGCCACTTTGCTACAGCCAAGTTTGCGCGTTCTACCCAGACCATAACTTACCCCGTCTATTATTGTTAGTTTTGATTAAAGTATTATTACATTAAATTTAGTTAAAAAAATAAAGGCGGGGCAACTTAACCCCGCCTTAGACAGATATTTAGTCTAATTTATACTTTACTGGCCACACATGCCCGTGTTTTTCTGCTGACGCTAAGGAGCGCTTTATAGTGGCAGTTGCGGGGTATCCTTTTGCATCAAACTCTTTTGCTTTAGCTGCTGGTAAACCTTTTAAAGATTCTGCCCATTCAGCCTTTGTCTCTGCGGACAACTCATGAATAGTAGTTCCTTTATCTGCCATTCTTTGTAGTGTTGGGAGATAGGACTCTTCTTTATCCATGGCTACAACTGTTTCATAATCACGACCAATTTCGTCTATGATTTTTCTTATCTCGGGTGGGAACTTATTGTAGGTATCCAGATTAATATGAACAAATAGCCATGTTACTGAGCCGATGCCTATTTTCATATAATGTGGAGCCATTTCATAAAACTTAGCTGCTTCAACAAAGCTTGCGAACGCTACCACCGCGTCAAAGACCCCAGTTTGCATTGAGGTGTACGCAATCGCTCCATTCGTTTGTACAGGAACAGCTCCTGTACCCTTCAACCAAGCTAGGTTAGCTCCGGCAGCCCCAATCTTATATCCTTTCAGATCAGAAAGCTTAAGTAATGGTTTGCGTGCAACTATTTCATAGGGATCTAGTACTATAAGCCCAATAAGTTTTTGATTATACTTCTTCTCGAAAACATCGATTAATTCTGGTGTCGTGCTATATACATCACGTGCAACCGCTAAACTTTTTATAGGACTGAAAGGACCAAAAGGTGTCCAAACCTGAAATGCATGTAATGGAAGTTTAGCTGCTTCAAAGCAATAGCACCCTCCTCCAATATCAATAACGCCTTTTTGAAGGCCCTCTAGGGTTTCAGTTACTTTAACTGCAGAGGCACTGTATAGCTCAGTTACAGACATTGTATGATCAGTACGAGCTTCGACGCGCCTTTTGAGTTCTGGAGCAAAATATTCTTTAAAAAACTTTACATAGTGAAAGCCTGGTGGATGCCCTGAAGCAAGCTTTACATTAAATTTATCGGCTGAAGCTGCTGTTACATTTGCAGCTATCATTCCAATAGATAAAGTAGCAGCAATGGCTATACTACCAAGAGAATGTCTTAAAGTCATTTTTCTTAGTCCCCCTATTTCGTTTATTTTAATTCTTTATCAAAAAAATACTCCATAATTAATAAAAACTGCTTTTCGTGTGTTAAAGTCTCACCGTGCTAGAGTTAGTTGTCAAGGGATCCGTTGTTAATAAAGATACAGTTTAAACTTAACTAAATTTATAATTCCGTATGAAATAGACAGGTTTTATGATTACGGTAATTCTATAGAAAAGTTATATTTCAAATATATTTTTGTCTAAAAAAGGATAACGAAAATGGCTAAGCTACAGATTTCAAATAATAAAATGGAGAGTGAACGGGTTGCCCGGTTTTCTGATACAGAACCAAACCCAATGATGTTTGTTGATACACGAATACCTGAGCATAAACGTGAATTATTCAGTATTATTGGACCTGGCGTTTCAGAAGATCCAGAAACACGTCCTTCAATTACAGATAATCATGGCTTTAACATTGCTTACGTAGGGGCTGAGCCCGGTTGCGGTGCTGCGTTACATAATCACGTAACAGTAGAAGTTTTTATTCCGTTTTCTGGTAGCTGGGTAATTTATTGGGGTGATGAAGGTGAAAACGAGATTAGCCTAGAACCACTTGATTGTATATCAGTCCCTCCCGGAGTAATGCGAGGTTTTCGAAATGAGGGTAACGAGTATGCCTACATGGTCGCGGTTGTTGGAGGGGACGATAATGGCAAAGTAGAATGGGCACAGTCTGTTCTAGATAAGGCAAGCAAAACTGGTATGCATCTGGATTCAGAAGGTAACTTGATTGTGCATGATGCGCATTAGTTAATAGAGAGAATATTATTAAATATTTTTATAAATATAGATTCGGAGGGTGATATGACCAAATCACTATGGGAAGTTGATCGTATGGAGCTTGAAAGAGTTGCCCGGTTTGACAAACTAAAAACAGATCCACGTTTTTTTTTGGATTCTATGTTACCTGGGCATGAGCGTTTGAATTATAATGTAATAGGTACAGGAGTAGCAGAAAACCCTGAAGCGAAACCGGCTATAGATTATGCCCAAGATTTTAATCTTACTTATTTAAAAGCTGCACCAGGAAAAGGCCCTTCTTTACATTCACATGATCATGTTGAAGTCTTTATACCTATGACGGGAAAATGGTCTGTTACGTGGGGTGATTTTGGTGAAAATGAAATTATCCTAGAACCATTTGATGTTATATCTGTTCCAGTTGGTGAAATGCGTGCAATAAGAAATATTAGTGATACCGACGCGTGGCATATGACTATTCTCGGTGGGACAAAGCCTAGTCGAGTTGATTGGCACGAAGATGTTATAAAGAAGGCGCATGCTGCTGGGTTTGTGTTGGACGATCACGGTAATATACAGGAAGTTTAAATCTCATTGTTTAGGTTTAAATATATTAATTGACGTTAGGGGTGTTTTGGATGTCTGATATGAAGTCTATTTTTGAGGTTAGTATTTTCGATCGTTTTGGGCTAGAGGTGTCAACTGGATCTGATTTGCATGCTTGCTCAAATTATTTTACAGACGAAAACCTTGGATACATTTCTAATATTCTCCAAAGACGAAGTTATCGTAGGTTCACTGATCAAGAAGTTAGTGAAGAACTAAGAACAATCTTAGTTTCCTGTGCTCAGTCTGCTTCTGCTAAGTCTGATTTACAACAATATTCAATTATAGATTTGCGAGATCAGGCTAAAAAGGATGAAATGGCCAAGTTATGTGACATAGCATGGCTATCCGAATCCCCAGTTTTACTTGTTTTCTGTGGAGACATAAGACGCGCACAGCGTTTGTGTGATATGCGGGGCCTCTCTTATGCACAAAACACCTTGGATAGTTTTATGAATGCGGCTATTGATTCAGCACTAGCAATGCAAACAATGGTATTGGCGGCAGAGTCTCTCGGTCTTGGGTGCTGTTGTATTAGCCAGGTGCGTAAACGGCTTACGGAGATGGCAAATTTATTAAATTTGCCAAATGGTGTGTTTCCTATAGCTGGGTTTGTAGCAGGCTGGCCTAATGAAGAGCGTGATATTTCGCAACGACTGCCATCTTCAATTGTGTTGCATCAAGATAAATACGATGATTCTAATCTTAGTTCAGAGATTGATAAATATGATCGTCGCCGTCATGAAGCCCGCCCACTTCGTAACCAAATTAATTCTTCCAAATATGGAACGGCTTCTTTTTATGGCTGGTCTGAAAATGTAGCAAGACGTTTAGCCGAAAATAGTGATCTCGATAACATCAAAAATTTTTTAAATGAAAAAGGTTTTGATTTAACCTAGTATTGAAGCCAAGTTCTAATATAAAATATTTGAATAAAAAAATATACTATACGTTTTAACTAAATATAATTACGTTGACAGATTACTTATTAGTAATAATGTGTACACTTGAAGTTGATTTATTGATTGCTTAAAAATATAAATAATTTTTGTGATCCGTAATAATACCTAATGGGATTTGGTCTTCCCTCTTTATTTATAGACCCGCGGTAATTTGATGGGGCAGCTTGCAACCGCGTTACCAATAGCTAAAGCGCCGCGGATTAGTGGTTCCGCGGGCCCGAATGTAGGGCTGGAGACCGCTTATGAAAAAAAAATAATCAAAAATTAGAACATGAATTTCCACGCTGATGTGCAGTGGGATGTCTGCTTTGTGTCATTGTTGACTTGTCGAAGCATATTCTTCTGACGTCTGCTTTTGTTAATTTAAACCCAATTTTAAAATTTATAATATTATGAGGAATGATTATTATGTCCGAAACTACAGTAGTGAATAATGGCGTAAATGTTGAAGCATTGCTTGGCGCTCGTGAGGCATTAAGTGAAGCTCCTGAAGCAGCAAAATTTTTATGGCGTGCGAGTTGTGAATGGAAAAACGGCACTCATAGCAAAACATCAGTCGAAGGATATTTTGGGCTTGGCTCAGAGCAGGTGCATAAAAAAACTTTTTCTTTTGATGCTGATCATCCTGAAGTTTTTGCTTCTGAAGATAATGGCGCTACCCCAGTAGAAATTGTTTTAGTCGGTTTAGCAAGTTGCCTGACAGCAGGAATAGCTGCTGTAGCCCAGCATCGTGATATTCAGTTGAGGTCTTGTAAAGCCACGATTGAGGGCGGAATGGATATACAGGGTATTCTTGGTGTTGATGCAGATGTACGAAATGGGTTTGATGGTATTAATGTCCATTATGATATTGATGCAGATGCAACTCCTGATGAAATTAGAGCTCTTGTTGCACAATCTCAAAAACGCTCGGCTGTATATGATATCGTAACAAATCCAACTAATGTTTCGGTAGAAGTTAACTAATTCAATTAATTTATTATTTAAAATAATTGATAAAAGATGGTTACCTCGAGAAATGTAACTTGTGTAATTATTGGTGCTGGGCATGCTGGTTTGGCTATGAGTCGTTGCCTTACTGAGCTCTCGGTCGATCATGTGTTACTAGAAAGAGGAGAAGTTGCAAACTCCTGGAGAACTGAACGTTGGGATTCTCTGCGCTTGCTTACTCCGAATTGGCAAAGTCGTTTGCCGGGTTTTAAATATCAAGGAGAGAATCCTGACGGTTTCAGAGACATGCCGGAGGTTATTAAATTTATTGATCAATATGCTAACTTTATTTCAGCGCCGGTAGAGACCAGTACGAGGGTAACCTCAGTGTCCTCATCTGAGTCAGGTTACAAAATTATAACTAATCAAGGTGAATGGCGTTGTAAGGTTTTAGTAATTGCCTCTGGTGCTTGCAATATTGCTGTTGTGCCTAATATTGCTGAGGCAGTTTCTTATAAAGTAAATATGTTGACACCTATTCAATATAAAAACCCCAACCAATTGGCTGATGGAGGGGTTATGATAGTAGGTGCTTCTGCAACTGGTACTCAGCTTTCTAAAGAAATTCAGCTTTCTGGCCGGCAGGTTACACTATCGGTAGGTGAGCATGTTAGAGTGCCTAGAGTCTATCGAGGTTATGATATAAAATGGTGGATGGATTCTACTGGCATTCTTGATGAACGTTACGATGATGTAGATGATATTAATAGAGCTAGGCGTGTACCATCGTTGCAGCTTACAGGTTCTTTGGACAGAGGAACACTTGATCTTAATACACTTACTGGTATAGGCGTTAAACTAGTTGGGCGTATGGTTGGAATGCGGGATGATAAGGCCTTATTTTCGGGATCACTTAAGAACGTATGCTCATTAGCGGATTTAAAAATGAATCGTTTGCTTGATAACATTGATGAGTGGATAACAAATAACGATCATATAGTTGGTATTAATCCTAGAGAGCGTTTTTTACCTACCTTAATTGAAAATTCTCCAACACTAGAAATAAATTTAACTGAAAATAATATTAAAACCATTATATGGGCAACGGGATTTAGACCCGACCTTTCATGGTTGGATGTACCTGTTTTAGACCGTAAAGGACAAATCCTTCATGAAGGAGGCATAGTTAATTTTCCTGGGATGTATCTTATGGGAATGCAGTTTTTACGTCGCCGAAAATCATCATTAATTGATGGGGCTGGTGATGATGCACTTGATCTCAGTAAACATTTGAAAGCGTATTTAGATGGTTAACTTTTCCAATAAACTTTTGCTCAATATGGATGCCAAAAATACCAACATACATATTTGTTGAATAACAACTGCTGCTTCACCAGATTAGCGCCGAGTTAAACCCATAGGCATATTAGAGATACGTTTCATTTCTGAAGTTTTGAATGTCTCTGAAAAATTTATATAGTCTAGCATCATTTCTGTGGCATCTCCGCCCCAGAAAAGTTCATTCTTAACAGTGAATGTAGGAACGCCGAATACGCCTTCAGCTATAGCCTTTTCCGTATTATGATGAAGTGTTATTTTAACTGCTTCGTCTGACAAAACGGCTTCTGGATTATCTATTCTGAGAGCTTCTGCCATCGCATTTATTCCCTCTATAGAATCTGGTTGCAGGCCTTGTTCATAAATTAGATTAAAAATGGTAATAACCTGGTTTATCTTAGCGCCCGCTGCAACGCAAAGTCGTAGGGAAGGTAGAGGGTTGTAGGGATGTTTTGGGGGCATTGTGAAGGGCAGGCTAATTTGATCCGCTTTCCATTTGAAAAACCTATAAACAAAGCGTCGTTTAGAAGGAATTTCTGCTGGTCCAAGTTGACCCCAATGCTTAAGCAATCCAGAAAAAACAACAGGTATGGGGGTAATTTTTAGTGAGCTAGGTAACTTAGAAAATTGAGCTAACTGAAGATATGCAAATGGTGAAATAAAATCAAAATACCAATTGGATGATATTACTGGTGTCATCATTTTCCTTTCGATAAAGTGCGAGTTGACAAAGCAGCCACCTGAGTAAACCCTATCTTTAGTAGGAAATTGGAGTCAATAACCATGATAGACTTATACACTGCACCCACTCCTAATGGCTGGAAAGTGGCTATGATGCTTGAGGAATTAGAGTTGACGTATTCCGTTAAGCATATTGACCTCGCGAATGGAGAACAAACTAAAACTAATTTTCTTGCTATGAATCCTAACGGACGAATTCCTGTGATTGTAGATCACGATGTGGAGGAACTAGTAATTTTTGATTCGAATGCAATTTTATTCTATTTAGCGGAAAAAACAGGAGAACTATTGCCCGTTAAGGGAGCAGTGCGTCATCAAGTAATTCAATGGTTGATGTTTCAAGCCAGCGGCATTGGACCTATGCAAGGGCAAGCTGTAGTTTTCGAACGTTACTTCGACACCGATGAGCCAGCGGCTAGAGCGCGTTACCATAATGAAACACGAAGGCTATATAATGTTCTAAACAGTAGACTTGTAGACAATGAATGGTTAGCGGGTGATTTTTCTATCGCCGATATAGCGAATTGGTCTTGGATACGCAGTCACAGATGGGCACGAGTTCCCACCGAGGGATTATTACATTTGGAAAGGTGGATGGAACAATTGCGCAATCGACCAGCTTGCGAAAGAGGGTTGAATATTCCTCCTTCGCCGGGGCGTGCCGATGCAGTTAAATCCTTAGGGAATGCGATGACAACATCATGAATCATGAAGAATTCAATATTAATATCAATGGTATGGCTCATGTAATATTGACGGTTAGTCAATTTGATGTAGCTCGAGATTTTTATTGCAAACTTCTGCCATATTTTGGGATGAAACTTATCCATAATGGACCGGATTTCTGTTATCATGTGGGGGCACGTACTGCAATCGGTATACGAAAATGTGACCAAGAATTTGATGGGGAGAGGTTTCAGCAATACCGTGTAGGCTTACATCATCTTTGTTTGCGATCTAGAACGCGTGAAGATGTTGATAAAACTGCCAGATTAATTACCAAACTTGGTGCAAAAATAATTCGCGGACCTGAACAACGCGAATGGGCGCCCGGTTACTATTACGTATTATTCGAAGATCCAGATGGTATTAGGATTGAAGTAAACCATATACCTGGTGCTGGTCTTTTGAAAGAGGGAGAAAGCTTTGGTTTTGAAGAGGATTATATTCGTGTTGAAGGAGAAGACTTTATACGTCGCAACTGATGTTTCTTTGATTTATCAGTAAATTAAAAAAACTATCTAGAATAGAATTTAGAAATAATTATAATCTTAATAAGATGTTGAAAAAAAATTAAAAGTATCAGTGGTTATCTCTAGGTACATTTTCAGTTGTAGTAGAATTAGGGTTTCCACCTCTTGCAACCTTCTGAAACTCTACAGCAGGTTTTAACACCATACCTTTATCGAATTGATCGACTATAGAACGTTGTATTGCCTGCCAAGGAGTTTGATCCGCTGGGAATTGATATCCGCCATTGGACTCCAGTGTTTCTCTGCGTTTTGCTAGTTTACTTTTGGAAATTAAAATATTGGCTTCTGCTTTATTTAAGTCGATGCGAACTATATCACCTGTTTTTAAAAGTGCTAGGCCACCATTCAAGGCAGCCTCCGGGGACGCGTTCAAAATTGATGGTGAACCGGAAGTTCCTGATTGTCGGCCATCACCAATACATGGCAACGAATGTATTCCCTTTTTTAAAAGGTTTGCTGGTGGCTGCATGTTGACAACCTCTGCCCCGCCAGGATAGCCAATGGGGCCAGTTCCACGCATGAATAATAAACAATTTTCATCTATATTAAGTTTTGGATCTTCTATTCTATTATGATAGTCCTCAGGGCCGTCGAATACTATTGCTCGTCCTTCAAATGCATTTGGATCATCAGGATTAGATAGGTATCTATTTCTAAATTCATCTGAAATAACACTGGTTTTCATGATTGCAGAACTAAATAAATTACCTTTTAAATTTATAAAACCTGCAGCAGGAGTTACTGGACTAGTAACTTTTTTGATTACACGGGAATCCTTTATTGATATTTTTTCACAATTTTCTCCTATAGAATTTCCATTTACCGTTAAGGCACTTAAGTGTGGTAGAAGTTTTGCATTTATTAACTCTCCGATAACTGCGGGCACTCCTCCTGCACGATGGTAATCTTCTCCTAGATAATCTCCTGCTGGCTGTAAATTCACTAGTAATGGAATGTCTAGACCAATCGTTTGCCAATCGTCGTTATCTAGCTGAATTCCTAGATGTTGGGCAATTGCGTTTAGGTGTATGGGGGCATTAGTGGATCCTCCTATCGCAGAATTTACAACTATTGCATTTTCGAAAGCTGCTCTCGACATAATATCAGAAGGTTTTAAATCTTCTTTAACTAATTCAACTGCACGTTGTCCGGTTTGATAGGCAATTTGTCCACGTTCACGATAGGGTGCTGGTATGGAGGCTGCTCCAGGTAATTGCATACCCAAGGCTTCGGCGAGAGAATTCATCGTTGTGGCCGTTCCCATGGTATTGCAGTACCCAACTGAGGGAGCTGCAGAAGCTATGAGGTTGGTAAACTCTTCGTCATTAATCTCTCCTGTAGCCCACATTTCACGCGCTTTCCATTGAATTGTTCCTGAACCGGTTCGTTCACCGCGAAACCAGCCATTTAGCATTGGTCCAACTGATAGGGCTATAGCTGGTAGGTCTAATGTAGCCGCAGCCATTAGGCAGGCTGGTGTGGTTTTGTCGCAACCTATTGTTAATACAACTCCGTCGATAGGATAACCGTGTAGAATTTCAACTAAACCAAGATAAGCTAGATTACGGTCGAGAGTTGGAGTAGGTCTTCTTCCTGTCTCTTGTATGGGGTGTACCGGGAATTCGAAACATATACCACCATTTGAAACTATTCCATCACGGACACGCTTTGCTAATTCTATATGGTGTCGATTACACGGTGATAAATCTGATCCAGTCTGAGCGATACCTATTATGGGCTTACCTGACTGCAGTTCCTCTCGTGTAATCCCATAATTAAGATATCGTTCAATATAAGATGCCGTCATTTTGGGGTTATTTGGATTATCAAACCACATTTGTGACCGAAACTTGGGTTTATTGAAATCAGACATTATAAATCTCCGGATCCTATTCGTATATATTAGTTATCATTTAGGATTGCGTATCTCTTGTGGCATAGGGTAACCTAATGATCATTACATTAGCTATTGTAAAAACTATTATTTTAGGCAGAAAAAATAATGCTAGAAGGTTTTAAAAAGTTTAGTCAACATAATTTTGAAAGAGATGTAATCAATCAAAAAGGATTAACGGTAATTGATTTTTGGTCAGAGTCTTGTGTCCCTTGCCGTCAATTAGCTAAAATTTTGAAGCAGTTGGTGGAAGAAGTGCCAGATGATGTCACTATAGGTAGTGTAAAAGCAGAAGATAATATAGAACTTCTAGAACGCTTTAACATCAGAACAACACCAACACTTTTGTTTATTAAAGATGGTGAATTGGTTGAAACCAGAACTGGAGTTGACAGGCGACAGGTGATTAAAAAATTAGTTGAAACTTATGCCTAAGACGGTATTGTTTAGTTAACGACTTTAGGAGAAAATGGATGGCCCCAAATATTACGATGCTCGACATTGAAGAGCTAAAAAAGACTAAGCTTAAGCCATATATTGAACAGAGTCTGAAGCATAAGGCTCCGGATCCGGGTTTTCATGCTATGATGGGTCACAATATTGACTTAGCGGAATCAATGTACATAGCTTGGACAACGTCATTTGGAACCGGCAGTATAGACCACAAACTGAAAGAAATTATCCGGGTTTCTATGTCTCGGCAGGCTCATTGCAGCTATTGAGGTAATGTTCGATCTGCTTCGGCGAAGCGGGAAGGATTAACGGAAGACCTCATTGATGACGGCATAAATAATTATGCAGATAGTGAACATTTGGATGAC
>Ga0114932_10001613_pt1 | contig 25289 bp, 18 predicted proteins | sample 2SBtaG_2_FD_87286 | JGI IMG/M metagenome (GOLD analysis project Ga0114932, IMG submission 87286) | Deep subsurface microbial communities from Kolumbo volcano to uncover new lineages of life (NeLLi) - 2SBTROV12_ACTIVE470 metaG | ecosystem: Environmental > Aquatic > Marine > Volcanic ...
CGATCCGTGCTCGGTTGTTACCCGTGGTTGGTGAAAGTTTACGGGGAGTCCAGGCAGGCTCAGAAAAGGCGGCTGAAATAAAGGTACTGCTTCAGGAAATGGAGCTATGGTCACAATATCTGGAGGTTGGGATTGGGCCTGACGCTGAAGTCTTTACCAAAGCACCGCCGATGGCGGCAGTCGGCGTCGGCCATGAGATTGGTATTCACCCGATATCGAACTGGAATAATCCTGAGCCTGAGGTGGTATTAGCGGTTTCTTCGCGTGGCCAGATTGTTGGCGCAACACTGGGCAACGATGTCAATCTGCGCGATGTCGAAGGTCGTTCCGCTTTGTTATTGGGCAAGGCCAAGGACAACAATGCGTCCTGTGCAATCGGTCCATTTATTCGGCTGCTAGATACGACATTCACGATAACCGAGTTGGAGCAACTCGAGGTATCACTGCGGGTAGAGGGTGAGGATGGTTTTTCAATCCAAGGAGTGAGCCCTATGAAGGAGATCAGCCGCTCGCCATCTGACCTGGTCAGCCAGACGCTTAACCGGAATCATCAGTATCCAGATGGCGTCATGCTGTTTCTCGGCACCATGTTCGCGCCCACTCAAGACCGACGTGGCCCCGGCACGGGTTTTACGCATGAGATCGGTGATCGTGTTGAGATCTCGGCACCGGAATTGGGTTGCCTGATTAACTGGGTTCGTAGGACCGATGACATTGTGCCCTGGACTTTTGGCGCACGTGCGCTGATGGAGAATCTGGCGGTCCGAGGACTGCTATAAGCAAGTCGTCGTGCGATGAGGTCAGCCTATTGACGCTGGCAGTGGGTGTACTAGGGGGTTGTGTCGTGAATACCCTCGGCGGAGAGGCGTTGGCGAAATTCATCGGGAATTCGTTCCGCAATCAGTCGTATGGGGTCCTCCGGATCAGTGCATCCCCAGACACGCACTTCGAATCCATCCGCTAGTAGGACGTCACCTTTGTTGAATTCGTGTCGCATGGTGAAGGATTTATTTCCAAATTTTTCCACAGTGGTGGTCAACTCAATCCGGTCGTTGCAGTAGCCCTGGTGCCGAAAAGTCATGCCGCTTGAAACGAGTGCGCAACCTCTGAACGTTGTCGTTTCAAGCATCTCAGTGGTCGGAAAGCCAGCGGCTTCAATTAACTGGTGAGACCCACTATCCATCCAGATATAGTAATTAGGGTTAAAGACAAGGCCGCTGGGGTCGCAGTGGCCCCACTCGATTCTTATTCGTTGTTTCGCTTTTAGCATGTATTAATGGATATGATTGTGAGGTTGTTGAATCATGGCATTCGATCTGTTGCTTCAGTTTAAGCCACCAGGCTAGGTGCCGCCCGAGTACCGGAGCCTCGTTGCGGCAGTCGGCTGAGGGTAAAACCGTGCTGGTAAGAAGCTTTGAGAATCAGGCCGCATTTCCAAAATGTCCCCCCTGCTATGACCAAGAAACCCGCCGTGGCTAGCAACGCGGAGGTGTCCGCTGCCTGAAACCAAGCGGCCAACGCTAGCAAAACGGGTGCCAGATGTCCGACGATGAGTAATGGCCACGACATATTGTCGACTATTCGATTTGCGAGCGGTGGTCTGACTGCGCGATCCGCCCCATAGCGGTAGCCGAGCCACAAAATCATGTTCAGTAGTGCGAGCGTTACCATTACTCCTGCTAGCTTCGACGGGTCAAGATAAAAGGTGCCGTCGTTAGAGACTAGGTTGGTTGATACTAACAGTAGCGTGAGACCAACGCCCTCAAACAAACCAGATACGACGATAAGCCAGGGAACTCGAGGTGTACGCCATGCGGGGATGCCTTTGGCACTATGAAGAATTCGTGCTTGGCATAAGAGGAAACAGGCGGCTGCAAAACCCGCGAGATGATACAGCCCGACCACAGGTTGGCTGATCTGGGTTGTCACCAGTACGGAGACGAGAAACACTCCGGCTGCATAAAGCTCACGGGTCATCCAGGACGTCTGGGGTCGCCACAACGCCCGCCAGGCGCGCCATCGACGTCCAAGTTTTAGCCAGACGAAGAACAAACCGGCCAACATCATGACGCCAGCAATCAGCTGTAGCTGATGGGTTGCCTGCATCGAAATCTGGCCGATGACGTAGGCGACCCACGCTGAGACGGCGAGCCCGCTGCCAAGGCCGCCAAGACACCAGTTCATGGTTGCTCGCCAGTCCCAGAAATTTTGTCGTTTGCCGACCAGTGGATTAGTCGGATCAGACTGATGTTTTTCGTCAAGATCGTCCGCGTCCGCGTCGCGTCCCGGTACGGTGGGGGTGGAATAAAGGTACTTGATTTGTGGGTCAGTACCCAGGTCCTCATTCAAACGTATCGTCGGTTGGTCGTGAACTAAAGTGGAAACATTGCTGGTTGGATTATTGAAGTCACCGAACGAAATAGCATTGCTGATACAAGATGCGGCGCACGCAGGCATCACGTCAAAATCAACCTCGGGATCAAGTTTGCGAGAGGTTGCCTCGTCTACTTTGTCAACGCAAAAAGTACATTTCTGTGCAACCCCTTCGCGCTCTGGGTGCCGCGCGCTTTCCTCCTGTAGCGTTTCTGTGCCGTAGTACCATTGGTGCTCGTGGGCAATGGTGCGTGCGTCATAGGGGCAGGCAACTGCACAGGCAGCGCAGCCGATGCAGCTGTCATAGTTCATTGTGACGAGGCCGTCGTCTCTTTGTTGGGTAGCACCTGTCGGGCAGACCGGGACGCAAGGTGGTACTGCACAATGTTGGCAGCCAACGACCAGGAAAAACCGTTCCACATTGGGATATCGTCCCGTTTCAACATCGATCACACTGCGCCATTGCACTCCAGGTTGCGTGTCGTTCCAGTGCTTGCAGGCCACAGTACAGGTTTGACAACCCACACATCGATTGACATCAACGACCATTCCCCAGCGTGGGGGAGTGGAACTTTCAGAAAGTCTATTGGTCATGTCTTGGTTGTGTGGGGCATTGGGTCAGGATGCGTCGCAAGATGTTGATCAGTCGGGTAAACGTTTACCCTGACCAGGTCAGCGCTGCTACCAGTGGAATCGGTTAGTTTGAGAGAGATATCAGTGACGCTGTTGATACTCGCCAGACCGAAATCGCGGGCTAATGGTGTTTTCCAGTGGTCAAACTGTCCAATCATTAAGATGGTGTCCGGCCGGATACCCTCTCGCAGGACCGCTCTACCTTGAGTGGTCCCAGTCACTGATTTGATGATGACGGGATCTCCCTCCTTAATTGAAAGATCACGGGCTCGTGCGCGATTAATGATCACCCCGTCGTGGCCGGATAGATTCAGTGCGGCCTCGTGCATTAATGGAATGCCGACATTCGCGCCCCAAGAATACGGCATAGAGTGTGCAGTTAGCGCCCAGAAGGGATAGGTCTCGGGATCTTCGCCTAAGTCGCTTACGTGGTTTTTCCAGATATCGGAGAAAGATTGGTAAGTCGGCATGAACTCGTACTCCGCTAACTGGTCTTTCCACCAATCCAAGCCAATCTCACGAAGTCGGTGCTCGAGCTGTTTTCCATGACGCGTGAGTCGTTCTTGGTAGGGCATCTCAAAACGGAGTCCCTGGCGTTCCAAAGCCGGATATAGGTACCAGTCGAGTTCCTGGAATTCTCGAAGCATGTAGCCTTCACGACGAAACCATTCGAGGTCATGTACTTCTTTTCCATCACTCATATCCCAACTTACGGCTTTGCACATCGCATTCCAGATGTCATCGCCTTTCGGCATAGTTTCCGCATCGAGAGAAAAGTCATAACAGTTAGTTCGCGACAATCGACTGCCCGCCGCTCCGCGGTTAATGGCGTCAACATAGTCATCCAAGATGCCAGCTTCTCGCGCGAGGTGACTGGCAATGTCAGTCATATCCATCGTGTCATGGATTGGATCGACAGCTTTTTGCCTAATTGCCCAGCCATCGTGATGCCAATAATTTTCAACAAACTTAGTGCCGCCAATTCGAACCAGTTGTGTGCTTTCGAGATCCGTCGCCTCTGGTAGCAATATATCGGCAAAATGATTGGTTTCATCTTCGGTATAGGCAAAGGCCACAATGAAGGGAAACTCTGCGAGTCGAGTGGAGACTTCTGGTGCATTCCACGAACTGATTGCCGGATTCGTTCGATAACAGAACCACAAATCGGGTGGCTGTGTTCTTGGCCAGTTTTTAGGCGCAGATTTCTGGAACAACCAAGGCAGATGCGCCGGCCCGAGGGCTGGTGACCAGGGTGAGTCACACGCGAGAGGAACCAGCATTTTGTAGGCATTACGAACCTTTGGTTCCCGCTCCCATTCGTTGGCACTGGTTGGGTTAAAGGAATGATGCATGAAACCATCTTCACCAGGTAACACGGAGCCTACTCTGCTGGTGGCCGGGCGCACCAGCTTGACAGTTGTACCCAATGTGCCCCCCGGTACTTCTAGTGCCCCGACCAGGGTGGCGAGTAACGTGCGCGCCCAGCAGCAGTGGTATCCGCCCCAGCCATTGTTGACCCCTTTGCCTAACATCACAGCTACGGGTCTGTAGGGCATCGTATGCCCTTGGATATCGATTGTTTCACCAATCTTCGCCTGTGATACATATTCGTCTGCAATGCGTCGTATCGTTTCTGCTGGCACCTCACATTCGGTTTCCGCCCAGTCGGCATCGTACGGACGCATGTGCTCGATTAGACATTGGAAGGCAGGCTGTGTTCGGCATTCGTTGTGTTGAATAGTTTCGTTGTCAGCACCGCGCTCAAAGCCAGCCGCCTGGAACGTACCTGTCAGTGCAACCTCACCTACCTCACTATCGAATGGTTTAGCGCTATCAGTAGACAGATCCCACACCTGAGGTTTACCGCTTTCTGCGTCGCGTAGAAACCAACCATTGGGACCGACCAGGTAGGGAGAATTGGTCATCTTTTTAAGGTGTGGTAAGTCGCAGGTGGTCTCGAAGGGTTGTTCGATGAGCATTCGATGTAATAACGCGTATAGAAATGCGGCATCGGTTTTAGGTTTGATCGGGACCCATTCTGCTGACACGGCTCCGGTTACCGAAAGATGCGGTTCAACCTGTACTCGTTTTACTCCTCGCGCTCGGGCATCGGCGCCTCGCCAAACCCCAATAACGCCGCCAGTCGATTCAACGTTGTTACCACAATTGATGATGTAATTTACCCGGGGTGTGTCGGGGGAGACTGTGAAGGCGCGGTGCCACAGTTCACCGTAGAGATGTTCAGAGTGATAGCACTTGACCCCTTGGCCAGCGCCATAGCTCTGGTCAATGGGTCCCCAGGCCGCCATGAAGGCGGGGAAAGAACCCATATATTGCACTGGCGTACCACCACCGCCAGTAGTAGACGCAACACGGGGCATGCCCTCTTCGTTAACCAGGCCGCGTTCTCGAATTTCACGCAGTTTCTCTCCAACAATGTGAAAAGCTTCTCGCCAACTGATCGGAACAAATCGTGGATCCTCATTCCGTCCTTTAATCGGATTGGTTCTTTTCATCGGTTGGCGAATACGGTGTGGGTTGTACGTTTTCTGAATCAGTCCGTATGCTTTTACACAAACCCTTCCACCACCCGGGTGTTCCTCAGCGATATCAAAATTTGAGACAATCCGTTTAGCGACTCCGTCTTCCACTTCAACCCGCATCAGATCCGGCCCTGCGACGCACTGATAACAATAGAGTGGGACAGATTGTTTGTTGCCGTCGTTCACATCATCTTTCATTTTTCAATCGCTTCGAGTTTTATTGCTTATAGTTCACTGGCGCGGGCCGCCTTCTTGCGTAATCGTCCAGCCTGCTTTTCCTTGTTGATGATAAAGCGTACGTGTTGTCCGCGTCCGACTTGTTCAATCGCGTCGTGTACGTCTACATCAAAGCTGATTCGTGATCCTTCAACACCGGTTACCGTTACGGTCACATCCACCCACATACCAAACAGTGTTGGCGCCAGATGATCGACACGGATGTGTGCGCCGACTGAATCCTCATCACCTTCAGCATGATCCATGATGAGATCACGACAGCTATATTCCATGTCACTCACCATATTGGGTGTTGAGTAGACCCTCAGTTCATCACCCATAAAGTCGATAGTTCGTTCCTTGTCAATCTGTATCCGTTTTTTAAGACTGGCGCCCGGTTCTAGGGAAGTTTTCATGGTGTGACATCCTCGTTTGCTAGATTTCTTATGTAATTGCTGATTTGTGCCCTCAGCCTCAGGTTTTTAACTGTTATGTGCCGAAAATATGCGACGCAATTCGTTCTTCAGAATTTTGTTCATGGCGCTCTTGGGTAGTTCGTCGACAAATTGGTATAGCCGGGGAATCTTATAGCCGCCAATACGATCGCGGCAGTGCGCGATGAGCATCGCATCAGTTAATACGGCGCCCGGGGTGGTCACAACGACTGCTAACAGCGCTTCGCCATAGGTTTCGTCGGGCACGCCGACGACTGCGCACTCGTGCACGTCTGGATGCTGGTATAAGCACGCTTCGACTTCGGAGGAGTAAACATTTTCTCCCCCAGTAATGATCATGTCCTTCTTGCGATCTAGAAGAAAAAGGTAGCCTTCATTATTCATGCGCCCGATGTCTCCGGTATGTAACCATCCCTCGCGGAAGCTAACCCGATTTTCATCAGGTCGATTCAGGTAACCTTTTGAAACATTGGCCCCGCGGACAATAATTTCACCAGCCGCATCGATGGGTACATCAACAGCGTTGTCGTCGACGATGCGCATTTCAACGCCTGGGATAGGGCGCCCGACGCTTTGTAACAGCGAGAGATTCTCTCCCGCCATCGCTTCTTGGTGTTCGGCCATAGGCAGGATTGTCAGGATGGGTGAGGTTTCGGTTAATCCATAGGCCTGGATAATCTCAACGTCGCGAAATCCGCTCAGTGCTTTTTGTATCCACTCGGCTGCCATTGGTGATGAGCCATATAACAATTGTCGAAATGATGACAGATCCGTGCGAGCGAGCGCCGTATCCTGCAAAGTCATGATGATCATAGTGGGTGTCAACATGGCGTGTGTTGCACGAAGGCTCTCTATCGTGGTGAGCGCAATTTCAGGCGTGAATTGAGGCAGATACGCATGTGCCCCACCAGCGATTGTGTGTGTTGTCCCCAACAGATCTGCTGAGTGAAACATAGGTGGAATATGAAGGTAAATATCGCTGTGATGGGGCCGCACCAGGAAAGAGAGTTGAAAGGCGTTCGCAACAATATTCCTGTGGCTCAGCCTGACGCCTTTGGATTGACCGGTTGTACCACCAGTGTAAAGGAGCAGCGCATCATCATCTTCACTTGCCTCACGCATGGGTGCTGGTCGAGCCGCTTGGAGTTCCTCTTCATAATCAGAGGCGCCTTGCTGCTTTCCCCCAGACGGTATCCATACGATGTGATCGGACAAATGATCTAAACAGCCGTCGGCAACAAAGTCATCAAAAAATTCTTCGACTGCTATCAGTCCACAATTCGCATCTTTGAAGATTGCTTTGATTTCCGACGCCGCCAGTCGATAATTGACGGGTACCGGGATTGCGCCCAGCCAATACCCTGCGTGCATGAGTTCTGCCTGACGGAAGGAATTACGTGAAAGGATGCCAAAACGATCGCCGCGGTTGATGCCGCGATTGCTCAGGAGTCCGGCACAGTGTGCTATCCGATTACTAAACTCAGACCATGTAAACTGTCTCTCAACATCGACAATGGCCGGGCGTTCTCCGTAAAGGCGAATGGTGCGGGCCAGCATAGCGGTCAAAGTTAACATCAGAAGGTCTCAGCCTATGTCATCGGTAGTCATTCTAGCTTGGGTAACACCAAGTACGGCGCAATAATAGGACACATATGGACGCTCTTTCATTGGAAAACATTCGTTGTGCTGCGGAACGGTTGGCGCCGTATGTTGATCCTACACCGTTGGTTCGATGTTATGAAAAAAGGGTAATCGACGCGGTTGGTTCAGATATGTTGACTCTGAAACTCGAGTTCCTGCAGCGAACGGGAAGTTTTAAGGTCCGCGGTGCCATCAACAATATCTTAACAAGGCCGGACGGTGAGAGAGGTAAGGGTGTAACCGCGGTCAGTGCTGGTAATCATGCGATTGCGGTCGCATATGCGGCTCAGGTGTTGGGAGTGTCGGCTAAGGTGTTAATGCCAAGAAAGGCAAGTCCCGTCCGTATTGAAAAATGCAGAAGATATGGTGCCGAGGTCGTGTTTTTTGATGATATTGGTGAAGGGTTTGGGAAAATGAACACAATCGCGATTGCTGAAGAGCGCACGATCGTGCACCCGTTCGATGGAATGGCTACGTTGCAGGGCACTGCTACAGTTGGTTTGGAAATTGGTGATGCACTGGACGATATTGATGTCATCGTCGTTGCTGTTGGAGGCGGCGGTTTGATCGGTGGTGTGGGAGCAGCACTTAAATCGATGAAGCCTGGTATACAGGTCATTGGTGTTGAACCGGAAGGGGCATGTGGAATGAGTCAGAGCCTCGAGCGTGGTGAACCCCTAGAAAGTGTCGTGGTGAATACAATTGCAGACAGTATGGGCGCTCCACTTCATTGCGCGGAAAGCTTTGCTGTCTGCCAGCGCGTGATTGATCGTATAGTGCTCGTCGATGACGATGCCTTATGTCAGGCGATGGCATTAATTTACGATACCTTCCGTTTTGCTCTAGAACCTGCCGGCGTTTCGGTGATTGCAGCATTAACTGGCCCACTGGCAGACAGCTTACGTGATCAGCGCATTGCGGCGCTGCTGTGTGGGAGTAACATTGATGAACCAAGTTGGTGTAACTTGGTGCAAAGAGGTCGTAACGGCGCGTGAGGATGTGACCAGTGCGAGTCGATGGTTAACCATCAGGCGAGGCCAATTCGTGCGACATTGTTGACCTAGAGACAACATAAACTATATTCAGGACAAATCGTTGGACAAAGACACACAAGAGAAACTATTGTTCACGGGCGAAAACTTTCTCGATAGTCTGCGGGATGGCCGTGAGATTTGGCTCGATGGCGAGCGGGTAAAGGATGTCACGCGCCACGTTGCGTTCCGAAATTCCGCACGCAATATTGCGCGCTTGTATGATGCGCTGCACGATCCGGAAACAGCGTCACTGATGACGACCACTGATCGTTCAGGGATTCTGACCCATCGCTTTTTCACACCCAGCTACAGTGCCGACGACTTATTGGCGTCTAGGGATGCAATTGCCCACTGGCAGAGACTCACGCACGGATGGATGGGGCGCACGCCAGATTACAAGGCGGCATTTATGGCACAACTTGCTGAAGGGCATGACTTTTACGAGCCGTTTGGTGCTAATGCATTGGCCTGGTACAACCGCTGCGCCAGTAAAGCATTGTTCATGAACCACGTCCTTGTCGACCCACCGGTGGATAGGGACAGACCGCATCACGAAGGCACTGACATTTATGTCAATGTCACGGGTGAAAATGATCGGGGTATCATCGTGAGCGGAGCCAAAATGGCGGCAACTGGCTCCGCGCTGACACACGCGACTTTTGTGGCCCCGAATAGCGGAACAGCGGCGCGCATGGAGGAAGGTAAGGACGAGGCGTTTGCACTGGTTTTCATCGTCGACATGGATACGCCTGGATTAAAATTGATCAGTCGACCTTCTTACGAAAAAAATGCCAACAGTCCTTTCGATGCACCATTGTCGAGTCGATTTGATGAAAATGATGCGGTTTTGATCTTTGATGATGTTTTTATCCCGTGGGAAAACGTGTTGGTGTATCGTGACGTTGAAAAGGCAAAGGGATTTTACGCGGCCTCTGGATTTTTCAATCGTTTTAACCTGCAGGCTAGTACGCGATTAGCGGTTAAGCTTGAATTTGCGGCTGGGTTACTCATTAAGGGCGTAGAGGCGACCGGCACGGCATCATTTCGAGGTGTGCAAAGCCAGGTTGGTGAGCTGATTGGAATGAGTAATCTGGTTTGGGCGCTGACTACGGCGCTCGCGTTGGATCCGGAAGCGGGCGTTGGCAACTCTGTTGTGCCCAAGTTACAGACTGCAGCTGCCGCCCGAATGTACATGACGTCGGCGTGGTCAAAAGTAAGGGAGATTTTTGAGACGATACTGGCTGGAGCACCCATCGTCACCGTATCCTCCAACATGGATTTGAAAGTTCCGGAACTCAGTCCAGTCATCGAGCGTTATTTCCGCGGTACTGGACTACCTGCAAAGGAAAGAATCAAATTATTTAAGTTGATCTGGGATGCGTTGTACTCGGAATTCGCCGGCCGCCATGCTTTGTATGAGCGGAACTATGCTGGCAATGTGGAGCAACAGCGCCTCGATATTTTGCGCTGGTCAGATGCTCGGGGGGACAGTGATCGCTACAAAGCGGCAGTCGATGCGTGTATGTCCGACTATGACGTGGAAGGTTGGCGGGTTCCCTATTTAGCTGGCATCGATGAGAGTGTTGCTTGAGCGAACGACAGTTTTCAGACTCAGGGTTCTATAGGCTACTGATTTAATGAATCGAGTGGCCCTAGTTCTTTCTCAACTAGTGGTTTGATATCACTTTGGAATTTCTCCATCGTTTCGATGGCGCTCGCATGTCCAGATGATCCCACTTGAAAGTGGAACATCATATGGGAGGGTTTGCCAGCCTCGATTTCGGCAACCAGTTTCTCTGCGATGGTTTCGCAGTCTCCAATCAGTAGGTTGTCCGCGATTTCCTCAAGCGGGGGCTCATTAGCTGTTGGTGTTTCAATCAACATCGCACCATCCATCACCTCTTCACGCCGCCGGAGATTGGCGGCATGGCGCATTTGATGTCTTGCGTTGTCGGCATATTCCATCGCAGCCTTACGACTGTTGGCGACGCACATGAAGCGCTGTATGCCAAGTGGAACGCTCGTTGGGTCAAGGCCTTCTTCACGCCAGGATGATTCTATATTCTCCCGCATGGTGCGTAGATAGTCAGGGCCATTGAAGCGCCCTGTGAACATCGGTATGTAGCCACGCCGTGCCGCAAGGCGGTGGATTGCTGGGTTGTCGCCCGCGATCCATATTTCCGGAGGCTGATTGACGGGTCTAGCGCTGATGTGGGTCTCTGGTAGTTTGAAATGTTGCCCATCGTAACTGAATGTATCTTGCGTAAATGCAAGGTCATACATGTCCATGAATTCTTCGGTCATTGACTTTGAGTTTTTAAGATCGACATCAAAGCGATCAAATTCATAAGGTTGATAACCGCTACCGATTCCCAAAATCAACCGTCCGTCACAAAGTGCATCGGTCATTCCTATTTCGGCCAGTAAACGGACCGGCTCATACAGCGGTATTACGACCACAGCGCTACCGAGGCGAATTCGTTGAGTCGTCGCAGCGCAGTGCGCAATCATCATGAGCGGTGATGGACACACACAGTAGTTCGAAAAGTGATGTTCGGCGAACCACGCAATATCGTAGCCTAGCTGATCTGCGATACGGGTCTGTTCAGCGGCCTCCTCAAGGATTTGCTTGGTTGAGGCTCCTCGCTCGCGGTAACCCATCAGGCTGAATACACCAAATTCCATGGCTCTCCCCTTATGATCTAGGTTCCTTGGTCCAAATTACATAGAGGCATCATTCACACATTTGTTTGTCATGGTCGAGGTCTAACATTGATTAGGTATTGGTAACGTTATTCCACTGTAAACGGCGGTGCTTTCCCAATCAGATTCTTCTGTTTAAGCCAAGGAGAAACCAGGCCAAATAGTCCGCCACGAAAGAACTTCATCACCACGATGACGAGCGTGGCAAACAGAAGCATGTGGGCGTATGGACTGATATCACGCATAAATTCCCACAGTATGACGAGCAGCAGTGCGCCGATCACTGGGCCGGTTAGAGTGCCTAGACCCCCAACGATGGTCATGGCCAGAATTAAACCCATCTCAAGAATCATTAGCATTTTGGGGTCAAGAACCTGTACAAAAAGGTGTGCGTAGAGAGCCCCTGCGAAACCGGCGAATGCGCTGGAGATAACGAACGCTCGCACTTTCCACTTGACCAGATCAACCCCCATCACTTGAGCTACGTCTTCATCTTCACGCATCGCTTTTAGGTACAACCCCTTTTCGGAGTTGACCAAACGATAGAGCACGACAATCGTAATCACGGTTAGTGCCAGCATCATGATGTAACCGAGAACATGATTGGGTAATCCATCGTCCGTCACCCACAGGTAGGGAATTCGAAGCCCGAGCGAGCCGCGGGTATAATCATGTTCGATCTGCAGAGTGAGGCGGACGGTTTCCGAGAAGCCGAGCGTCATTAGTGCTAGGTATGGGCCGCGAGTTTTAAGGCACATACGTCCAAGGCCCCACCCGATGCCAGCGGCGACAAGACCGCCGGCAAAGACACCGATAACGGGATGAACGCCTGCACTAAAATCCCGCGAGTAGCCTTCGGCGCAGACTCCACCAAAGACAAAACCTCCGGCATTAAGTAGGAGGTCTAGTTGGACCAAACTAGCACACACGTGGTGACCAAGAAAGCCAGCGCTAAGTAACCCTGTGGTGTACGCACCAATACCAGCAAACGCCGCATGAGCGAAAGATAAAACGCCAGCATAGCCGAGCAGCAGGTTCCAGGATGATGCAAGAACAATGAAGTACAACACGGAAGCTGCAACTCGCAGTGCGTATGATTCGAAGATGTAGGGGACAATCAGCGCAACAGCCAGTGTCAGTAACAATACGCATTTTTCGAAGCGTGTCATGCGCGCCGTTCCTTCTGTCCAAACAAGCCATGCGGCCGGAACAGCAGGACGCCAATGAGGACGAGAAACGCAAATACGTCGCGATAGGCAACTGACAGGTAGACGGACCCAAGGCTTTCGACCAAGCCTAGAATAATTGCTGCGATCACAGCACCCGGTATTGAGCCCATGCCCCCAAGGACAATGATGACGAATGCTTTGATAACCGGAATCTGGCCTACATCCGGGTAGACGAGAAATATTGGTGCCATCGCGGCGCCGGCTGCGCCTGCTAGCAGGCCTGCCAAGGCCATGGCGATGATGTTCATCCGCACGGTATTGATGCCCACAATTGTTGAGCCAACACGATTTTGCGCTGTCGCCATTAGTGCGCGACCTGTCCAGGTGCCGTAAATAAAGTACAGCGTTATTGCGATCAGCAGCGCGGATGTTCCTGCTGCGAAAAGTCGGTCACCAGCTAGGTATAGGTCACCGAAGATATGTTTTGATCCGTCCCAGAATGAACCGGGTGTCATCTCGTAAGGGCCCACGGTGGTCAACGCGCCGTATTGAAGGAAGAGCGACAGCCCGAACGTAAGAATGATCGCGTATTCTTCGGGTCGGTCCATGCGCACTGTGTAGACAGGGCGCAAAAGTCCGCGTTCAACCGCTATGCCAAATATGGCTACGGCGATCATCGCTAGCGGTAGCCCGACGATGGTTGGTAGCGACAGCGGGATAGAGAAAATTGTGACGGCACCCGCAGTCAATGCATACAAAGTGTAACCACCGATCATATAGAACTCACCATGCGAAAAGTTAACGACTCGCATGATGCTGAAGACGATAGTTAGGCCAAGGGCGATCAGGGCATAAATCAGGCCAAAAATGACGCCGTTAACCAGCTGCGATAGTAGGTAATAGTCCATTGATTAGATCGTGATGCTGGAGCATCTAGACCAGGGGTGGGCTTTCGTCCACCCCTGGTCAGATGTCAGGTTACGGGCGTGCAATCCCCGCAGTGGCAAATTGCTTGGGAAACAGTACTGCTGCGTCCCCTGCCGACTGGCCTACCTTTGTGTACTGGAAGATAAACGTCGGTACAGCTTTCCACTGGTGATGCCAGACGCCGTCTTCCTGGGAGAACTCAATATCGCCTCGAGTACCGGCAATTTTCAGTTCCTGAAGGGCTTTAATGATAGCTTTGCTGTCAGTTGAGCCAGCGTTCTTGATCGCGGTCAGTAGCGAGATCATCGCATCGTATCCCTGCAACGGCAGGTAGTTTGGTTGGCGGTCAAATTTGTCAATGTAGCGTTTTTTTATTTTTTCACCGAGATCCGTCAGTTTGACACTTGGGCTGTACGGGCAGGACATCAAGACGTAATTCCCTGCGTCTTTCACGGCTTCCCAAAAGACTTTGTCGTTCTGTGCCGTACACGTCCCATCGAGGTAGAGCGTCTCTGCAGTCGGAGCAAAACGGATCTCATGAGCTTGCTTGAGAATTAAGAAGCCACCCGGTTGGGTTACGGCGACGATGAGAACTTCAGGCTTTACCTGCGTCTTGTATTTCAACAGGATTGGTACAAAATCCTTGGATGTTTTCTCGACCACTTCATATTGGAAGTCAATATCCGCGTTTAACTTTTTGATCGCATTTTCGATGTTTTTCGCAATTCCGATGCCGTAGTCCGTATCTTCAACCAGGCTTGCGGCCTTCTTGATCCCGTTAGCAGCCATTACGGCGACCATATTTTCAGCCAATTTCGACGAGTAGACGCTCGTGCGAAAGACTTCATCGTAGCCTGCATCAGTTAGTGCATCTGACCAGCATGATCCAATGACAAATGGAATGCCGTGTTGATGAAATACTTCGATCTCTGCTTTGCACACCGAGGAGTGGTACTCGCCCGCTGCAGCAACTACTTTGTCTTTGGTAATGAGTTTTTCTACAACGGTGGCGCCTGTCGGGGGACGGCCTTGTGTATCTTCAACAATTAATTCCACCTGTTTTCCCAGAACGCCCCCAGCAGCGTTAACATCGGCCACCGCCCATTCCAATCCAAGAACGAGTTCCGGGCCTTGTTGGTAACTGCCTGGTGACGACAAGGGTGCCATGCCACCGATTTTGATGGTGTCGCCCGCGTGGGTTGCGCCGAAGGGTAACGCTAGTGTTGCCACCAGTGCGATCCCAGATAGGAACTTCCTTTTAGGTACTGCAGTCATCATCTTATCCTCCTGGTTATGATTAACATCAGTGTCGAACTTGTATCAAATAACGGTTGTGTTGAGGTTTGACAGCATTTTTTAGATTTGGAGCCAGTTCTTAATCATGTCATGCAGGTCGGTTTCAAACTCCGCTTTTGTGCCGCTCACCTTATTTTGACCGACTTCTAACACATAGACGAAATCACCGATCCGGATAGCTTCTCGTACATTCTGATCAACGAGAAGAATGGTTAGGCCATCTTGTTTGAGACGTTCGATAGTGTCGTAAACTTCCTTTGCAATAATCGGTGCTAGACCGACTGTAGGCTCATCGCAGATCAATATTTGGGGTTTGATCATCATCCCCCGAGCGATTTCAAGAATTTTCTGCATGCCACCGGACAAGTCTCCAGCTTTCGAGTTCCGTCGCTCGCGCATTAATGGAAAAAGTTCGTAAACACGGTCTAAGGCGCTATCTATCCGGTTTTTGTCGTTACGAAATGTCCAGGCGCCGAGGTGAATGTTTTGTTCCACTGTTAGGTGGGGGAAAACTGTACGTTCTTGGGGCAGGTAACAAATTCCTAGCCCTGCCATGCTGTGACTGGGTCGACCCGTAAGATCATTTCCGTCCCAAAGCACTTGCCCTGATTTGGGCGTGAGGAAGCCACAAATCACTCGCATTAGGGTGGATTTTCCAGAACCATTGGGCCCAATGACTGAGGTAATGTGTTTGTCCTGGACCTCGACCGATACATCTTGGAGGATGTCTATCTCGTCCACGTAACCGGCAACAATGTTGTTTGCGGTCAGCATAGTCAGACTCCGAGATAAGCCTCGATGACACCCGGGTCCTCACGAACTTCGTCGGGTGTACCGTCTGCGATCAGCTGACCGTTAGCAAGAACAATAACCCGTGTCGCGAGTCCCATAATGGTTGGTAGGTCATGGCTTACCACAATGAAGTCAATGCCGCGGCCACGTAAATCCCCAATGCGATTGAGTATGCGCTCGACTAAGAGCGGATGGATTCCCCCAAAAGGTTCATCCAATAGCATCAGCCGCGGTTTAAGCATGAGGGCACGGGCAAATTGCAGCAGCATACGTTGGCCGCCGGAAAGGTCGGCAGCTTGTTCATGAGCGAAGCCGTCAATGTCGAGAAATTCCAAGTATTCTCTTGCTCGGCGAATTAGCGTAATTCGGTCTTCACTCTGAGAATCGCGGACGGTAAAGCCGGGTGCCAGCATGTTCTCTAGGGCAGTCATCTGCGGAAAGATTCGGGCGATCTGAAACGTGCGGGCAATGCCGGCACGGGCAATCACGTGCGGTGTCGACTTTTCGATCGATGCTCCTTCAAAGTGGATTGTCCCTTGGTTGAGCGGATATATGCCGCTCGTTGCGTTGAGTAACGTGGTTTTGCCAGAACCATTAGGTCCGATGAGTCCGAGCAATTGGCCCTTGGTCATGCTAAAGGAAACCGAGTTCAGAGCCTGGTTGCCACCAAAGGCAATACTCGCGTTGGCTACCTTAAAAACATCTGGGGCGGTAACGGAGGTTCCCCCTTTAATAGCTGTCGAAGCTTCCTTCAATTCTAGAGAGCCTGGATGAACATGTTTGTTGCCTCACGTTATCGCCCGTTATAAGGTGTAACGTCAAGTCAGAAGCTCTTAAATCAAGCATTAAAGTTAGGGTTTGAGTCGCCAACATGGGTAAACGCATGTCAGGTTGAGGCGGTTCAGACGCTAAAGGACATCTTAAATGCCGTCATCGTACCGTCTTGCCGTTGACGTTGGAGGTACTTTTACCGACTTTGCCCTCTTGAACGAGGGTTCGGGGGAGATTCACATTGCCAAATCTCTTACGACACCTGACGACCCATCCGTGGGTGTGTTAACGGGCATCACCGCATTCAATCAGGCTGTGGCCGGTCATGTGGAATCCACTAAGCGAATTGCGCATGCAACTACACTGGTGGCTAATGCTGTAATCGAAAGGAAGGGCGCGCTCACGGCGTTACTGACAACGGCAGGGTTTCGTGATGTATTGGAACTTCGACGTCACGTCCGAGTGACGACGTATGAGTTGTGGGCTGATCCACCAGAGCCCCTTGTGCCACGGTGGTTACGGTTGCCTGTCAATGAACGGGTGTTCTCTGATGGAACGATATTGAAAGAGGTTGAGTCGTCACATATTGCGGAAGTCGCTAAGGTGTTGCGGAATGAAGGTGTGACTTCGGTCGCGGTTTCATTTTTGCACTCGTACGCAAATGCTGAGAATGAGCGAAAAGTGGTCGAATTGTTGGAAACGTTGGTGCCAAATATCGCAGTGACACGTTCATCGGAAGTCTTACCGCAAATTAAGGAGTACGAGCGAACCAGCACGACAGTGGTCAATGCGTATGTTAAACCGCTGACGCAAAGATATCTAACCAACTTGGAAAGGGGTCTTGTCGAATCAGGTTACAACGCACCTCTTAATATCATGTTGTCGAATGGTGGTTTAGGTTCCATCAAAACGGCCGCCGATTTTCCTATTCGGTTGATTGAGTCGGGGCCGGTTGCGGGTGCCATCGTTGGGCGAGAGCTTGCGACCTTGCTGGGGCTTTCGGAAGTATTGTCATTTGATATGGGTGGAACGACTGCCAAGGCTTGCCTGATTCGAAATCAAACGTTACCAATTACTGATGAACTTGAGGTCGCTCGATCAAAACGCTTCACCAAATCGAGTGGTTTTCCGGTCGGTGTCCCAGCTGCCAATATGATTGAAATTGGTGCCGGTGGCGGGAGTATCGCCCGAGTCAACCAGATGGGCGTTGTACAGGTCGGTCCGGAAAGTGCGGGAGCAGATCCAGGTCCTATCTGTTATGGGCATGGGGGATTAGGGGCCACGGTAACGGATGCGGATCTGGTGCTCGGGTACCTCAACCCAGACCATTTTGCTGGCGGGTCTATAGCGCTTGATTTGGCTGAGGCATCGGCGGGGATAACCGAGCAGATTGCGGGTAAACAGGGACGGACACTGGTGGAGGCGGCGTGGACGATTCATGACGTGATTAACGAGACGATGGCAACAGCGGTTCGCATGCACGTGACCGAACGCGGTGGTAACCCTGACACTGCAACAATGGTTGCCTTTGGGGGCGCAGGCCCCGTTCATGCATGTAATTTGGCGAGAAAGTTGCGTATGGAGCGTTTTATCATACCGCTGCGCGCGGGCGTCTTATCTGCGTTGGGGTTGCTTATCGCGCCACCGGCCTACGATATCGTGAAGACCTATAAATCACCACTCGACACGCTTGATTGGAAAGATGTCTTGAGTCGCATGAAAAAAATGGAAGAGGAAATCGGGTTCTCACTGGATGGTATCGACACGGTTGGCAAGCGTTCTTACTGGCGGGAAGTCGATGTTGGCTATATTGGGCAGAGCTACCAGGTGACTGTCGGTATTGAGGATCAATTTGATGGTGCGATGTTGCAGCAGCACTTTGCCGCATTGTATCGGGAGAAATATGGATACTTTTATGCTGATGTCCCTGCGGAAATCGTTAATCTGCGTGTTCGCGGTGAGATTGTTCAGATGGGCTTTCGCCTAAAACCGCTTGAAACGGCGGACGCAGGCGCCGTTGCTCCGTCAAGTGGGGTTCGTGAAGCCTATTCTGCTTCTGAGCGTAGGATGATGCCGCATCAGGTTTATCAAAGAACAATGCTTGTTCCCGGGATGCGATTGATTGGTCCCGCAATTGTGGAGGAGGCGACTTCAACGACGGTGATCGATCAGGGATGGACACTGGATGTCGACAGTTTTGGGTCGCTGTCTGTACGCCGCACAGGAGTGACTGATCGATGACAAGAAATGAGATGCCCCTGGATGTGATATGGCCCCGGTTGATCGCTATAGCAGACGAGATGGCCACTACTATGTTGCGGACGGCCTTCTCGCATGATGTTGTGGAGGTCCACGACATGTCGACCGGGCTACTTGATTCTCGTGGTTATCTATTGGCGCAAACTTGGTTGGGCGCTACTGGCCATACGGGGTGCATGCCTGCGTTTGGTGCAAACTTGGTCAGCGCCTTTCCTCCCGAGACCGTTGTTCCAGGAGATGTATTTATTTGTAATGATCCTTGGTTGTGTAACGGGCAGACGGCCGACATTTTTATTGTCACGCCCGCGTTCGTAGATCAAAGGCTGATCGGATTCACAGTGAATACCATTCACCACGTCGACATTGGAGGTCGAAAAGGATCAGGGTTGTCAGAAGAGGTTTACGAGGAAGGTTTGATCATTCCCATGTTAAGACTTTTTGCTGCCGGCCAGGAAAATACTGATCTGTTTGAGATGATACGACGCAACGTGCGTTACTCGGACAAGATGATCGGCGACCTGAGGGCGCAGGTAGCTACCGGTTGGGCTGGTTGCCGGGAGTTGGAACGCCTGTGTATTGAATTTGGTCAAGTTGATCTTTGTGATCTTACTGACGAGGTGACCGCTCGAACTGAGGCGGGTATTCGTGCAGGCTTGCTCGAGTTGCCTGATGGCCAGTGGGAGGACGAGTTATTGATGGACATCGATGGCTTGGAACAACCCCAACCCCTGAAGGCCTCGGTTACTATTAATGGTGACAGTTTGTCTGTCGATTTTACGGGAACCGCGCCCCAAGTTCGGCGGCCGGTTAATTGCCCTATTAACTTTACGCGGGCTTATGTTGCGGTGCCGATGAAGATGATTTGTGATCCCAGTTTGCCGAACAATCAGGGGACCTACCGCCCATTGGATATATTGGTCCCTGAAGGAACGCTACTCAACCCTACTTACCCGGCTGCCTGTTTTTGGCGACTAAGTGCCGGAATGTTGGTTGCGGAGTTGATGTTTCGTATTTTTGCGCGGATTGCACCTGAGCGAGTGCCTGCGGAGTCGGGCTCTTTGCCTACGTGGCAATTTTATGTGTCTGGCAATCGGCCAACTGGCGAGGGATATGCTTTGCACCAGCATTCTTATGGTGGTATGGGGGGGCGACCTGGTCGAGATGGTCTATCAGCTGTTAGTTTTCCCTACAACGTCCGTGATGTCTCCATTGAGTGGTCCGAACATGAGACACCCGTTTTATATCATTCGCGCGAGCTGATTCCGGATTCTGGTGGGGCCGGCACCTTTCGTGGTGGGCTAGGTCAGCAATTGACTTTTGAAGCCTATGCCAGTGGTACTAAATCTAATCAGCCACTGGTTTTTTCAGGAGCTGCGGGTCGAATGCGCACGCCTCCACAAGGATTTGGGGGTGGGGAGCCGGGTGCGTGTTCGCGGATTGAAGTGAATGGGGTACCGATAGCGCCGACGAGTTCTCCAGAATTCTCGTTCGAGGTGGGCGATGTTGTGCGGCTGTCGCTGCCCGGTGGGGGAGGCTATGGTGATCCTGGGGGCAGATCTTCAGAGGCTATTCGTCGAGATCTTAAGGGGGGTTACATTACGAGCGAGTCGGCCAAGCGCGATTACGGATTTGATGAGTAAACGTTTTGAATGTGCGTGGACCGTGAATTGACGTTGCCAACCTATATCATCCAGCCACCATCGACAATGATGTCTTGACCAGTCATGTTGCGACTGTCCTCACTTGCTGCAAAGACGACAGCATTAGCTATGTCTTCTGGCGTGGTAATCGACCGGAGACTGGTTTCTTCCACATACTCCGCGTAGACCTCATCCTTAGTCCAACCACGCTTGCGCGCTTTTTCTTCGCATAACTTCTCCATTCGCGGAGTTTCGACAATACCCGGAACAACATTGTTCACTGCGATTCCATAGGGTCCCGCTTCAAGTGCGACCGTTCGAGTCAGTCCCCGGATTGCCCACTTTGATGAACTATAAGCGGTGCGGTAACGGTACCCGCGTAGGCCTGACGTGCCGCCGATGTTGACGATTCTGCCGCTACGCTGTTCGATCATCACTGGCATCACGTGTTTTATTGGCAAAAACGTCCCGACGATATTGGCGGTGATGACAGCGAGGTAGTCGTCGTGCTCGATTTCCCAGACCGGTGTCTCAATCGGGCCGGTAACTCCCGCAACATTTACTAGAAAATCGATGCGTCCGTTGAACGCTTTTAGAGTGTCATCGACCATCGCTTTGACTTCAGTCTCGCGGGTTACATCGGTTGACTGAGTTCTCGCCTGATGCCCTTCTTCCTGAAGATGCTTGGCTAGGTCCTCAAGGGGATTGATGTCGCGGGCAGCTAATGTCAAACGTGCCCCTTCTTTGGCAAGGGCACGGCAAATAGCGCTTCCCATACCTTTCGCGGCACCGGTCACAATACCTGTCTGGTTGTCAAGCTTCATGGGTTATCTCCGTGCGTCGCTGGTGCGTAATCGATTTAGCGCTCATTGTTGTCCCAGTACCTCACCGTACTCTATGGCAACAGACTCAAAAGCGTTCGCAAATGCATCGTGATCAGCGCTTGTTAAGGGTAGGGAAAGGCTCATGAATCCTCTTCGAGCGATATAGCATCCGCGCATGTGCATCTCAAGATGAAAAAGCTTTCGTGCGCTCGAGCTTGAGGCGTTGGTGTGTGCGGGGTTAGTAATCGGTTCCCGTTGGGGATGAATGCAGATCATTGACCCGCGTCCCATAACTCGAAACGGTGCATCGTGTTGATCGGCAATTCCCTGGAGCCGCGTGCGCAATTCATCACCGGACTGATTCAGTTTATTGACTACGTCAGGGGTAAAGACTTTTGTTAACCCTGCGATACCGGCCGCCATGGTCAAGACATTGTTGTTATAAGTGCCCGAATGCACCAGCGCATCAGGCTGTCGAGGATCAAGTCGGGCCATTAACTCAGTGGAGCCGCCAAATGCCCCAAAGGTTACACCGCCGCCAAGGTATTTACCGAACGACACAAGGTCGGGTTTGATGGCAACCAGTTCGTGCAGTCCGCCGGGCGACAATCTTGAAGTCATTACTTCGTCAAAGATAAAGACAATGCCGTGTTTTTCTGATTCGTCACGCAGCATGTGGAGAAATTCGTCGCTTGCCGGTATGCAACCGCCACCGCCCATGACCGGTTCAATAATGATGGCCGCCAGGCTGTTCGCGTGTTGACGTATCAGTTGACGAGAATTTTCAACGTCGTTGAACTCAGCAATGACAGTTTCAATCGGTGCATTCATGGGCGAGGGGGCGCCGCCGGCGAAGGAAAACAGGCCGCCGTGATAACTCCCGTTAAAAGCCATCACAGCCGGGCGTTTTGTCACAGCCCGCGCGATTGAAATATTCATCATGTTGGCTTCGGTGCCAGAGTTACAGAATCGGACCAGTTCAACCGCTGGGAACCGCTCAACCATTAACTGTGCGAGCTGGGCGTCATATGTATTGGGCCCGCCGAGGACAAATCCTCCCGAGAGGGCATCTTGTATTGCCTTCTTAATCGTTGGTTCCGAGTGTCCGTATAGTCCCGCGGTGTACTCGCCGAGAAAATCGACATACTCGTTCTCATCGAGATCGGTAAGTTTGGCACCATGACCTTTGACCAGTACTACAGGAAATGGGTCGTGGTAAATCGTTGTGCGGGTATTCGCCCCGGGCATATTTTTTGTAGCCGCCTGATAATGCGCTTCGCTTTTTGGATTCGCGGCGACATATCGTTTTTCTACGTCTGATATTGCATCCTGAAGCGTGAAGTTACGAGTGGGTTCATTCATCGTGCATTACTCCGTATGAAGATGTTTCAGGTATTGGTCAACGATATTGCAGTCGACCAATTTTGAGTAAGCCTCTAGAAGTCGCCCGGTGATGGGTCCGGGAATCGATTCTTCTGCGACCGCATTACCATTAATTGAAGAGACTGGGCAGATGCAAAAACTTGTGGAAGTGACGAAGATCTCATCTGCGGTATACGCGTCGTAGAGGTCAAGGTCACGTTCCTCACACCGCAGGCCTATCTCATCTGCTAGTTCGATGGCAGTGCCTCTGCTGACCCCAGCCAGAACGTACTGTGCCTTTGGAGTGAAAAGCTCCTCATTTTTCACGATGAAAATATTGGAACCTAACCCTTCGCATAGATTGCCGTTGTAGTCGAGTAGCACAGCCCACGCTGAAGGATTCTGTGCGTGGACCTCGAGTTCTGCCATCACCAGATTGAGGTAGTTATGGGTCTTGGTCCGTGGGCTCAGGTTTTGTGGTGGTGTTCTTCGGACCGATGGCACGATCACCTTGAGTCCGTCACGGTAATATTGTGCGCGTTCGCGGAAGGGCAATGGTTGACACTCTACAATTACTGCAGGGCCCGTGTGATCCCAACCCTCGTCGCCCACGGCTTTGACACCGCGCGAGATCCTTTGGCCGAGCCAGTAGTCATCGCCATCGGCCAGTAAGTGGCGGTTTCGGTCGAGCACATCCTCACTGATCCGGATCACCTCGGCGGGTGACAGCCCGATGTCGATTTGCAGATAGGCCAGCGATCGGAACAGGCGCTCCACGTGTTCTTCAATTTTGAAAAGGTTACCGTTGAAGGTTCGCGTCATATCAAAGCAGCCGTCACCGTATAGAAAGCTGCGGTCACGAAATGGTACTCGCACGTCATGCTCTGGCATGATTTCACCATTGAAGTAGGCAACCCGTTGATTCGCACGCTCGTTCATGATTGAGACCTCATATCCCGATTGAATTTAAGGAATTACAGCTACCTTGACGGTAGGGTTCTTTATCCCACATATAGTAGCCTACCCGGTAGCCTGGGCACGAAGTCGAGTAGCTAGCGCTTTCTGCGATTTTCCCATGCTTAATTCTAGGTAATTGCGATTAGTTGGAAGCACACGGAGGAGCAAGATGGGTACTTGGCAAGTTGGCGTTGATGTTGGGGGAACTAATACGGATCTGCTTTTCCTCGATCACGATTCAGGTCGCTTTAATGTAGCCAAAGTGCCAACTACTCCCCATGATCAATCGGATGCAGTAATGAATGGTCTAGGGACTGGTGAATGCGAAATTGCTGACCTGTTGGCCATTGTTCATGGCACTACCATTGCTACCAATGCTGTGCTTGAGCGGAAGGGGTCGCGATGTGGTTTGATTACCACGCGGGGTTTTCGCGATGTACTCGAACTCGGGCGTCGTACTCGGCCGAATAACTATGGATTAATTGGGACATTTGAAGCATTAATAGACCGTGAATTACGTTTTGAAGTGTCCGAACGGATTGATGCGCGTGGTCGTATTGTCCAACCACTAAATGAGGCCGAGGTCACCGCTGCCCTGAAAAAACTGTCCGAGGCAGGCGCGGAAACAGTCGTTATCCATTTTCTTCATGCGTATGCAAACCCTGAACATGAATCACGCGCGGCTGAGATCGCCAGGAATCAGTGGCCAAACGAGTACATTTCAGTCAGTAGCGAGATACTTCGCGAAGTCAGGGAGTTTGAGCGCGGCACCACGGCTGCTGTCAATGCTTTTGTCCAGCCCGTTGTAGCCAGTTATCTGAATCGGTTGCTGACGCGCTTGCAGGTTAGTCGTTACGACCGCGAGTTGCTGGTGATGCAAGGTAACGGAGGAACGCTCAACGCTTCGGCTGCTGCCCGGCAACCCGTTCATACCGTCATGTCGGGGCCGGCAGCGGGAGCGGTGGCGGCGGCACGGATCGGTGCGCAGGCGGGCTTTGAAAATCTGATTGCGTGTGACATGGGTGGTACCAGTTTCGACGTCAGTCTGATTTTGGGTGGTGCGCCGGCGCTCAGTGCAGAAAAGGATCTTGCTTACGGAGTGCCGGTACACGTGCCAATGGTAGATATACACACAATCGGTGCCGGTGGTGGGTCGATCGCCAGGGTTGATGCAGCCGGCCTCTTACGGGTGGGCCCGGAAAGTGCGGGCGCGGAACCGGGCCCCGTATGTTACGGACGGGGGGGTGAAAGGCCTACAGTCACCGATGCTAACTTACTTTTGGGACGTGTTGATCCTTCGGGATTTGCCGGTGTTGGAGATGCGTCTGGAACTGAAAAGGTTGCTAATGCGGTTGGAGTTACAGTCGGAGCCGCGCTCTCGCTCAGTCCTGTGGACGCCGCGGCCGCGGTGCTGGCGGTTGCTGGGAATCAATTGGCATCGGCGATAAGGTTGGTCTCGATCGAGCAAGGGCATGATCCGCGAGATTTTGTCTTATTTGCGTTCGGTGGTGCTGGACCGCTACACGCCGTCGAATTAGCTCGTGAACTCGGGATACCCAAAGTCCTTGTGCCCAGATTTCCTGGTATTACGTCTGCGCTCGGTTGTTTGTTGTCCAATCTACGACATGATTATGTTCACTCACTTTGGAGACCGTTGGCAGAGATTGATCCTCTGGACGCGGATGCTATCCTAG
>Ga0114932_10001615_pt1 | contig 25261 bp, 26 predicted proteins | sample 2SBtaG_2_FD_87286 | JGI IMG/M metagenome (GOLD analysis project Ga0114932, IMG submission 87286) | Deep subsurface microbial communities from Kolumbo volcano to uncover new lineages of life (NeLLi) - 2SBTROV12_ACTIVE470 metaG | ecosystem: Environmental > Aquatic > Marine > Volcanic ...
AAAGGGTACACAAAATCTATCAAAGAACAACTCAAAGCTTTTGATACTTCATGTGTTGCAGGTCTGGTGCTTGAGTAAAATTACTGGACATCCGATGTCCAGTAATTTTTGTGAATGTGATAAAAAAAAGAAAAAGCTCTCGGATTTCCGAGAGCTTTGAGAGTTTTTCACGAGAGTTTTGCATAAGAGTTCTTTATAAAAGTTTTCCATGAGAATTTTTGAGACAAAAACGCATTAGATATAACGACTACGTCGTAGTTCATTAGATATAACGACTACGTCGTAGTTCATTAGATATAACGACTACGTCGTAGTTCATTAGATATAACGACTACGTCGTAGTTGAGGTAGTGAGTGTCTTCCACCGATATTTATTCTTCCCCTTAGACTCGTACTTCATTCTTTTGGCGGTGACGTCGTAGAGCATTTTGAGACGTTGGTTGTGAGGAGTATCTTGACTGTGTCGCCAGTGATTGTACTCAGACTTCTTTATGGCTACTTTTTTGAAACCATAAATCTTAGCCCAATCTTCAATAACTTGTATAAGCATTTTCTCCCAACGAACGGAGGAGATAACTTGTTTTATAATCCCAAGAGCTTCTTTGGTTAAAAAAAAGTGCTCGTAACCTCTTCCTTGAATTTGCTCAATAAAAATACATCCAGGGCAATCCATTTTTCCTAGACGAAACCCTATCGTTGCAATAGTGTAAGATTTGCCAACTGTGTCTGTGTATGTGATGAAAAAGTGGTACGGGGCATCTATTGTACAAATTCGCGAAGCATATAAGTTTTCATAACTTGAAAGACCTTTATTAAAAAGGTCAATACTAAGTCTGTCTAGTGGAATAGACTTGAGATCCGCATTTGGCTTGAGAAAGCGTTCAATATATGTCTTTGCGAAAAACAACGTCTTGTCTTTTGGTAAAGTCTCATTATCTTCTAGGATCGTTCGCGCGATATTTCTTTGTCTACGCTTTTCTGGGGGAAAGAAACTAAAATCAAAGTCTGGTATTTTCACAAGAAAACCCCCTCTAACTCTCTATGTAATTCTATAAATTATATTAACATATATTATCATAGAGTCAATATTGATACTTTACTATTTTGTGGTAAGATATGATCAGATAATAATTGTAAATTATGAGGAGAAAGCTCTCATGACTATACATAATTTGGATAATGGAGTACCTTTTGTTCAACACATAAAACCAGACGGATCTACAACTGATTCATATCAAGATGTATCAAATGAGGTAAAAAGTCATTTGATGTCAAACATGTTGGGTCAAATGATTTTTACGCGCATGTTTGACCAGAAGGTTGTTGAAATGCAAAAGAAGCAAGAAGTGCATTTCTACACATCTTCGGAGGGTGAAGAAGCTGTTGGTATTGGTTTGACCAATGCGGTTAACTTGGAAGATCGTTTACTTATGGCGTATCGTCAACATCCAGCTCACGTTATGCGTGGCGAGGGTATCAACTGTGTTGATATGATGGTTCGCACGATGCTTTTCATGGATGGGGACGAACAGGGCAATGTCTTTGAGGCGGTCAATAGTCAAGACTTTCCCATCTGTGTTCCCATTGGTACACAGTGTGTTCATGCGGTTGGAGTTGCGATGGCAATGAAGATACGTAAAGAGCACAGCGTTGCTGTAACTGTTATTGGTGATGGAGGTACCTCAGAAGGCGATTTTTATGTTTCATTGAATGCTGCAGGTACGTGGAATTTGCCATTGGTTTTTGTGATTATCAATAATCAGTGGGCAATTTCTGTGCCACGCAAACATCAAAGCGGAGCAGAGACGCTTGCACAAAAAGGTTTTGCTGGCGGTATTAAAAATTGCGTGCAAGTTGACGGTAACGATGTTGTTGCTGTTTACTCTGTAATGAAAGAAGCACTTGACAGAGCTCGTCGCGGAGAAGGTCCGAGCGTTATTGAGGCAATGACATATCGTCTTGGTAACCACACGACTATTGATGATGCGCGTAGGTATCGCAAAAACACCGACGTAGAATGTGCTCGAGAAAAAGAACCAATTGTCCGTCTTCGTAAACACCTTGAAAGTGTTGATATGTGGAACAGTAACAAAGAAGAACAGCACATCGCTGAATGTTCTGATGCAATAGATACGGCGGTTGAGAGGTACAAGTCTTTTAAAGACGAAGACCCTGAAGCTATCATTGACTTTATGCATGCAACGCTTCCTGATGCACTCAAAATGCAACGTGACCAAATCGGTGTTCGCGCAAAACAGCTTGAAGAAAGGAGTTCATAATGGTTGTCCACGCTTCTGAAGGAGAGGGTGGTGACATTCGCTCTGGAGTGAATATGATTACTGCCATCAATATGGCGCTACATCGTGCGATGGCCGATGACGATAACGTTGTTGTTTTTGGTGAAGACGTAGGTCGTAAAGGTGGTGTATTTTGTGCAACAGAGGGTTTACAAAAAACTTTTGGTGTACATCGCGCATTTGACACCCCGCTTTCCGAGCAGTTGATTTCGGGAATTGCAGTTGGTCTTGGAACCGAAGGATTTAAAGCAGTCGCTGAGTTTCAGTTCGCCGGTTTTGTCTTTCCTGGTTTTGACCAAATTATCAATCAAGCATCACGGATGCGGAATAGAACACGAGGACGATTATCGTGCCCTATTGTGTATCGTGCACCTTGGGGTGGCGGTAATAAGTCACCTGAGCATCACTCTGAAAGCCCAGAAGCGCTTTTCTCGCATATTCCTGGACTTCGGGTTGTGATACCATCAACACCTAAACGTGCATATGGATTGCTCTTAGCAGCCATACGAGACCCTGATCCTGTGTTTTTCTTTGAGCCAATACGGCTTTATAGAAACACCTCTATTAAGGAGGATGTGTCGGATGATGGTGTCGCCTTGCCACTTGATACCGCGTTCGTGGATAGAGAAGGGAGGGACGTTACTATCGTCTCGTGGGGTTCGTCGCTGTTGGAAACTATGAAAGCAGTACACGAGCTTGAAACACAAGGAGTGAATGCGGAGGTGATTGATGTTGCCAGTATTTCGTACTTTGATTTTGAGACTGTCTTGAAGTCAGTCCAAAAAACGGGGCGGTGTGTGATTGTGCACGAAGCGTCACGCACCAACGGATTTGGTTCTGAAATCGCTGCACGTCTTGCTGATGAAGGTGTTTTGTACCTCAAGGCACCGGTGAAGCGTGTAACAGGACTTGATGCTGTTGTCCCATACGGACGGCATGAGAAGTACTTTATGCCAGATGTGCCGGAAATTGTACAAACAGTAAAAGAGGTTACTCGCTTCCCAAGTGAGTGATATATTCTTTAGGGCCAGTTGTTATTGACTGGCCTTTTTTCTATCTCATTGAGAGGTCACTGTAAGACGACTTTCGTTTTCTTTTGTGGTATACAATAAGTAGAGAGAATACGTGTCACAGACATAAGGAGTACATGCGATGCGAGGCACTTTTATTATCTTTGTTGGGCCGTCAACAGTGGGAAAAACCTCTTTGGTTAATAGACTTTTGACTGTCGTGTCTCGCGCGTGTGAGATGACGACCATCACCACTCGCGCAATGCGAGAAGGTGAGAAAGATGGTGTTGATTTTCATTTTGTCACACGAAAGGAATTTGAAAAAATTCGTGACAATGGTGAGTTGATTGAATGGTCAGAGCATTTTGGAAGTTATTACGGAACACGTCGGAGCGATATTGATACATTCCTTTCGGAATACAACACGGTGTTTGCGATACTTGATATCAACGGCGCACGACAGGTTCTTGAGAAAATGCCAGATGCGCTCACAATCTTTATCAAACCAGCAGATCTTGAGGATATCAAGAGACGGCTAGAGGAGCGTGGCGTTGGTACAAAAGAGGAGCGTCTTGAGAGATTCCTTCGTGTTATAGAAGAAATAAACGCAGCACCGGAGTTTCATCACACTGTGATAAATGTAGACGGTGAATTTGAAAAAACCGTATCTGAAGTCCTTGGTATTGTTCGTGATTGCTCGTAAATGTGATTAAAACCCCGCACTCTCTTAGAGTGCGGGGTAATTTGTATATGGAAATGTACGTATTCCTTGCTATACTTAAATGCAATGGCTCAAGAAAAAATCCAAATCAAGAAAGACTTATTTCAAAATCCTGAAGAGGAGATTGCATACCTGCGTGAGCAAGTTACTAAACGAGAGGCACTACTTGAACAACAAAAAGAGGACATAGACAGAGACAAAACAATTGATTCTGAAATAAAAACATACACACAACAACAACCTGAAGAAGTACTAACTTCTGAGTATCAACTCCCTCAAAAAGATATAGAGAACATTACGCTTGATTTGGAACCCGAAGAGCATGATGGAAAGATGGAAGAATTACTTGGGTTGATGAAGGAAAATGGAATACGTAATACACTCTCTGTTGTTGAAAAAATGAACAACCCTCATATTGAGGACGACTTTCACAGATTTTTAACACAATACATAAAAGCTGACCTTGAAGCACTTCAGATAAAAGAACAGGAACCACTTTGGAAATCGCTCAATATGACACTTTATGAAATTGCAATTTCCGATGCTAAAAAAGATGATGCAGAGCAAAAGTCTCTCAAAGAGATTCTTTCGTCAATGGAACAATTTTATGCAGGAATGCTTTCGGTGTCAGATATACCAAATAAGATAAAAAATTATTTTACACTAGAAATAGCAGTTTCAGATAATAGTGACGATATTGTGTTGTACGCATCTGTCCCGAATCACAAGAAAGATCTTTTTGAAAAGCAGATTTTGTCTATTTTTCACGATGCGAAAATTCACGAACAAAGAAATGATTATAATATTTTTGTTGAAGACGGTGTGTCGTTGGCATCCAGTGCCTCACTTACAAACAAAGCAATTTTTCCCATCAAGACATACGAACAGTTTGATCACGACCCTTTCAATATCATTCTCAATGCTTTTTCTAAAATAGAAAAACAGGGCGGTGGCGCATCACTACAGTTTGTATTTAGTCCTGTGGGGGACGAACATATTCATAAATATAAAAATGCACTTAAACAATTAAAAAAAGGAGTATCAACAAAAGAAGCGCTTGATATACGAAATACTTTGGGTGGGGAGTTTGTAAAGACCACAAAAGGTATTTTAGGAGGCGCACTGTTTTCAAGTAAAAAAGATAAACAGGAAACTTCACCAAGTCTGGATCAGACACTTATAGAAAATATTGAACATAAGATAAGTAGTCCAATATTGTCTGTAAATATTAGGGTTGCGGTTTCTGCCAAAACAGAAGAACGTGCCTCGGATATACTTTCTGATATTGAGTCAGCATTCAATCAGTTTGAAAACACTCAGGGTAATAATTTAAAATTTAAACGACTACAAGGAAACTTTCTTAAGACACTTTTACGTGAATTTTCTTTCAGAACATTTTCTGCAAAACAAATACTCCCATTGAATATTCAAGAGCTTACTACTCTGATGCATATTCCAGCACACAGCGCGTTGTTTTCTCCACAGTTTAAGAAATCAAAAGCAGGAAGTGCACCGGCTCCAATGGACGTATCGCAAGAAGGGACACTTCTTGGTGTGAATACATTTCGAAACAACGAAACAAACATATATCTCACCAAAGAGGACAGAATGCGACATATGTATGTTATCGGGCAAACAGGTACAGGTAAAACAGCATTTCTAAAAAATATGATTATTCAAGACATTGAGCAGGGTGAAGGTGTCTGTATGATTGACCCGCACGGCACTGATATCGTTGATGTTCTCGGCGCGATTCCTCCGGAGCGTCATAAAGATGTAATTTATTTTGATCCTGCATATGTTGATCGTTCGTTTGCGCTTAATATGCTTGAATATGACCCCGCGTATCCAGAGCAGAAGACGTTCGTTGTTAATGAACTTTTTAGTATTTTTCAGAAATTATATGGAGCCATTCCTGAATCAATGGGTCCGATGTTTGAACAATACTTTAGGAATGCAACCATGCTTGTTTTGGAAGATCCGTCATCAGGGAGTACTCTTTTGGATGTATCCCGAGTACTTGTTGATGAGTCATTTCGTAATTTAAAATTGTCTCGTTGTAATAACCCCGTTGTGTCTCAATTCTGGAAGGAGATTGCCACGAAAGCTGGTGGTGAACAGTCTCTCGCAAATATTGTGCCGTACATTACAAGTAAGTTTGATGTTTTTACTGCAAATGATTATATGCGTCCACTTATTGCGCAAGAAAAATCATCGTTTAATTTTAGGGAGATTATGGATGAACGTAAGATTTTATTAGTTAACCTATCAAAAGGACGCCTTGGTGACATCAACGCGAATCTTATTGGACTTGTGCTCGTGGGAAAGATTCTTATGGCAGCATTATCGCGTGTGGATTCTGTGGGAAAAGATATCGTCCCGTTTTATTTATACATAGATGAGTTTCAAAATATTACTACAGATTCTATTGCTACAATATTATCTGAAGCACGAAAATATAAACTAAGTTTAACTATTGCTCACCAGTTTATTGCGCAACTTGAAGACGGAATACGAGATGCAGTGTTTGGTAACGTTGGATCTATTGCATCGTTTCGTGTCGGAACAGAAGATGCTGAATTTTTAGAAAAACAATTTTCACCAGTATTTAGTGCGCATGACCTTATAAATATTGATAACTATAATGCATACGCACGCCTGCTTATCAATGGCCGACCGACCAAACCATTTAACTTCAGCACTATTCCTCCAGCAATAACTTCGTCTGAAAATATAGAAACACTCAAAAAACTTTCGTACGAAAGATACGGCCGTCCACGAGATGAAATAGAAGCCGATATCAAGGCACGATACAGAATGTAGTATTATGGTCTCAATATTTCCATCTCTCGTACTATTTTTTATTGGTTTTTATATTTTGGTAAAAGGTGCTGGGATTTTGGTGAACGGATCAACTTCAATAGCAAAGATTTTTAATATATCCGCGTGGTTTATTGGTGTAGTGATTGTAGGTTTTGGTACGTCACTCCCGGAGTTTAGTGTGAGTATCGCATCAGCGTTGAATGGAAACAACATTGGACTCGGTACAATTATTGGAACAAACATTTTTAACGTACTTGTTATTTTGGGATTATCTGCGATTTTTATACCAATTCATTTTAAGAAGTATTGGGTTGTTAGTGACTTGGTAATTCATATCGGCGCAGTTTTGGCTACTACTGTTGTTATCACCCTTCCTTTATTTGCATTTTTGGGAGACAGAATACTTTTCGGTATTACGAGAGTTGAGGGTGTGTTTTTATTAGTTTTACTGTTTGTGTGGATTTGGGCTTTGTTTCGTAGGAAGGTGAGTACAGAAGAAAAGTTAGACTATAAAGCATTCACTGTTCTCACATCTATTACTATGGTCATTGCCGGTACTGCTGGTGTTTTTATTGGTGGGCAGTGGGTTGTTGGGGGTGCTAAAACAATCGCGGAGATTTTTAACGTGAGTCCAGAACTTATTGGACTAACAGTGGTTGCGATGGGAACATCGTTACCCGAACTGACCGTCTCCGTCGTCGCACTTTTTAAACGTACTAGTGCAATTGCTGTGGGAAACGTGATTGGTTCAAGTGTTATTAATTTTTTAGGAATTGTTGGTATTACTGCAGTTGTTCAACCTATTTCTACATTGGCTACAATACATTTTGACATTTTTGTGATGCTCGGTGTTGCGTGTTTATTGTTTGTGTTCACGTTTTTTGATAAGAGGTATGTGTTGTCACGCGGAGAGGGCTTTTTATTTATTGTGGTGTATGTATCGTATCTTGTTTTTATTGTTATGAGGGGGTAATAATAGGGCTGGATATGAAAAAACATGATATAATTTAAACATGAGACTATCTATAAAGGACTATAAAAACGTTCATTTCTCTTCTAATATCATCGCGTTGTATTTAAATCGTTTGTTGTTACAGATAGCATTTAATGTTGTTGGTATTTTTCTCGTTATATTTTTCTTCATTGAATTTGATAAGTCGGTGAACGCTGTTATTGCAATTTTTGTTGCAATTTATTTAGGACATGGTCTTTTAACACCACTTGGTGCACAACTACTCAAGTCGTGGGGAATGAAACGAATGATGATGATAGCGATGCCGTTCGCACTTTTGGCTACATTTTCTCTTTTGTTTTGGGATAAAAACCCCATCGTATCGCTCACATTCTATCTTGTTTTTATTGTTATTTATAAAGTACTATACTGGATTCCATATCACGTTGACTTTGCTAAATTTACCAACAAAAGAACTCGTGGGAGGCAAATTTCAGTATTAAAAAATGCTTCGCAACTTATCTTGATGGCAAGTCCATTTTTAGGCGGTGCTATTATTGTATTTTTTGGTTTTAACAGTTTATTTCTTCTTTCTACATTTATTTTTGCTACCGCACTTTTCCCGCTCTTTTTTGTAGAGAGAACAGAAGAGGAGTTTACATTTGGATATTTTGAAACATTTCGCAAGCTTTTTCTCAAAAAACATCGCGCACTTTTGCTCGCATGCGTTGGTGACGGAGCACAATCTGTGGTAACTGCGGTTATTTGGCCGATTTTTATTTTTCTTCTGTTGAAGGGCGAATTTTTATCTGTTGGTATAATTTCATCATTAACAATCTTACTGCTCATCGTATTTCGTTTTTTTGTTGGAGACCTGATTGATACATGGAGTAAAAGGAAAGTGCTTACTATTGGCTCAATCGTCTACACTTCAGGTTGGATTATTAAAATTTTTATTGAAACAGCATTGCAAATTTTTATTATTGACACATATCATAAAGCAGGAAGTGTGATTAATAGAACATCATTTGACGTTGCACTATACGAACAGGCGGTTGATAATGGACATTTTATTGACGAATATACTGTTTTGAAAGAGATTTCAATAAACATCGGAAGAGCTGGAATGCTTATTGTCGCAGGAGTGCTAATCGGTATTTTTGGTATTAAGGCGGCATTTATTATGGCAGCATTTGCAACACTATTTATGACTATGCTTAACAGAAAAGTTTCGGTAGAATAATTTTAGGATTTAGTATGTCCTAAGTATGTGATGAACGACAATAAAATACTTCTTATAGACAAACCAAAAGGTATTACATCGTTTGATGTAATACGGCAGTTGCGAAAGAAGTTTGGTATAAAAAAGATAGGCCATGCCGGCACATTAGACCCGCTTGCAAGCGGGCTTATGGTTGTTGGTGTTGGTGGTGGCACAAAAAGACTTTCGGATTATATTAAATTTGATAAGGTGTATGAGGTTGAAATGTTGATAGGAGAGCAACGTACGACGGGTGATATGGAAGGGGAGATTATTGAAGAAAAAGATGTACAGAGTCTTGAGAGGGTAGATGTTGAAAGGGTGGTGAACGAAATGATAGGCACACACAACTTGTCGGTACCTGCGTATTCCGCAATTAAAGTACAAGGAGAACCATTATATAAAAAAGCACGGAGAGGGGAGATTGTTGAGTCGCCTGTAAAAACAATGGTAGTGTATGGAGCGGAAGTGGTGAGTGTGGTGAATAAAGACAAAAGATGTTTTGTTAATTTAATACTACACGTTTCTAGTGGTTCGTATGTCCGGTCTCTTGTTGAAGAAATAGGGAAGCGTCTTGGATACCCCGCAACAACCAAAGAGCTTCGGCGGACACGAATTGGGGAGTATGACATCGCACACGCCCAAAGGTTGTCAGATACATAATTTTATAATTACCTATAGATAATTATAAAATTATTTTTTGTAAAGAAAAAAACCAGCATAGTGTATATGCTGGTTTGTTGTTATGACAAGAACACAATACTTGTGTTGTAGAGTACGTGTGATGCCGTTGATGCTAACATTGATGCTACGGTTGCCTTAAAACAAAAATACCGTGGAAGTCGTTGACTTCCACGGCGCTGTTCAGCGTTCGCCCATTTTTTTATTAAGAAAAAACGGGTCTTTTTTCTCGCGCCCAGCCTGCACAATAGCGTCTATTGCTGCACGGTATGCGTTCATAAAATCTTCACGGGGGACCCATGTGCGCATTTCACGGCGAGCTTTTTCGGTTGCGGTTTTCCGGATACCTTTTTTGGTTTTTCGAAAGGTGAAGGTGATTTGTTCGTCATTCTCACCAACAGCGACATCGGCATGTTCTGGCGTTGCGTCCAGCACTCTTATTTTCATTTCTGCTCTCCTTTGTACCTGTTTCTATTATACTACACTCTACATAATAGTCAAGTACTTGTATTTTTGTTTTATTGTAAAAGCTTAGCGACAACTTCTTTTACATCTCCACCGTCGGCCTTGCCTTTGAGTTCCTTCATTACTGCACCCATAAATTGCCCCATTTGTGAGATATCAGTAATATTGAGCTCCGCTTTTTTATTTTCGGCAACTTTTTTTATTTCTTCTTTTGAGAGCATTGTCGGGAGGTATCCTTCAAGTATCGTTAATTCCTCGCGTTCTTTTTGTGCCAAATCTTCACGGTCGCCTTTGGTGAATTGTTCAATGGAGTCTTTTCTCTGTTTTGCAGCTCGTTGTATGACCGCGAGTGCTTCATCATCAGAGAGCTCTTCGCTCGGTTTTTGTTTTTTAGCGACGAGTTCGTTGGTAAATGCAGAAAGCACACTACGGAGTACAAGTAGACGAAGTTCGTCCCTTTCTTTCATTGCTTTTTGAATTTGTTCTTTTATATCTTGATGTAACGACATAATGTTGTTTTTTATTATATATAATCACTTTAGCATATATTTTATTTCTCTACTTTCTAGATAGGGTTGACTTTTAGGGAGCGCTATGATACACTCTTAAATGTGAGTGCCACATATTTGTGTGGTTCTAACGAAAGTCTGCGAAAGATCCGCCCTCGGGCGGGTTTTTCGTTTCTCATGATATATGGATGTCGGGTAATATTTTGACATCCGATGTCGAAATATTAAAATACTCAAATATACTGGAGTATTTTGTTCTTGATATATCCAAGGTACTTCATCGTGCGAGTTGACAAAAAACACGCTAGTGGACTCCTAGCGTGTACCTCCTAGCGTGTACCTCCTAGCGTGTACTCTTGGTGTATAGTCGTGTATTGTAAAAATGTATTAATATACTATGATTAGTATAGGTTGTTTCAATAAGTGGGGGGCGGCGGCACTCATATAGACTTTTGTTTGGAGCTCGCACCCGCCCTCCACTTATTGGCGCAATATTTCTCTTATGAATATACAATATAATATTCCACTTCACTCATTCACCACACTTCGTACTGGTGGGGAAGCAGAGTATTTTTGTCGCATACATAACCAAATTTCACTTGTTGACGCATGTGAGTTTGCGGAGAAAAAAACACTTCCTCTTTTTATTCTTGGAGGAGGATCCAATGTTCTCATTTCGGATGAGGGTTTTTTTGGTTTAGTAATAAAAATTGAGTTGAAGGGAATAGAGTATTTTGAAAAAGAAAATGGTTCTGTAGAAGTTGTTGTTGGTGCAGGGGAGTCGTGGGACGATTTTGTTTCCGATAGTGTGAAGCAAGAATTATATGGAATTGAAAATCTCTCGCGCATACCAGGAACAGTTGGCGCGACACCTATTCAAAATATTGGTGCGTACGGAGCTGAAGTAAAAGATACAATAGTGTGGGTAGAAGCGTATGACATACGTGAAAAAACTTTTATAAAAATAAAAAATAATAAATGTAATTTTAAATATCGTGATAGTTTTTTTAAAACAAAACGCGGAAAAGATTTTATTATTACAAAAGTTTGTTTTGTGTTGCAAAAAAAGGGAACACTAAACACATCGTACAAGGATGTACAAAATTATTTTAAAAATAAATCATCAGAAGCTATATCGTTGTTAGAAATGCGTAAAGCAATTGTTACTATACGAAAAGAAAAATTTCCTGACTTGTCTGTTGTCGGCACCGTTGGGTCATTTTTTAAGAATCCAATTGTGTCTAAACAGGTGGTATCAGAATTACAGTGCACATACCCAGAATTACCTTGTTTTAAGGCTTCAAATGGAGATGTCAAAGTATCGCTTGCGTGGATTCTTGACCACATACTTAAATGGAAGGGAGTGAGAAGGGGTAAGGTTGGCACATTTTCAAATCAACCATTGGTCATTGTAAATTATGGAAAAGAAAATGCAGATGAAATAAAAATGTTTACGAACGAAATTAAAAAAGATGTTAAGAAAAAAATTAATATTAAAATTATTTCGGAAGTTACAGTGATAAAAAATTAATTTTTTAAAAAAACTTTTTACAAAATTATTTTACAAAAAGTTTTTTTAAGTTATCCACATATTTTTTTTAAAAAACGTTGTTCCGTTTTTTTTTGTGTTTGATAATTAAAGTAAGTGTACACAAAAACATTTTTAACTTTTTAAGTTTGGTCGAGTAGTTTTTTGTGTAACGATTACTCATAAATAATTTTATATTATGGCAGCAAAAAAACGACGAGCAGCTAAAAGAAAGCCAGCTAAACGAAAGGCAGTTAAGCGACCAGCAAAACGAAAGGTCGCAAAACGAAAGCCGGCTAAGAAAAAAGCAGCTCCAAAACGAAAAGCTAAGCGTAAAGTAGCTAAGCGAAAGCCAGCTAAGAAAAAGGTAGCAAAAAGAAAGCCCGCTAAACGAAAAGCGGCAAAGCGAAAACCAGCTAAGAAAAAAGCAGCTAAGCGAAAGCCAGCAAAACGCAAGACAGCCAAGCGAAAGCCCGCTAAACGAAAAGCGGCAAAGCGACGACGTAGATAATTACTACTATAGTTTTTGTTATCTAAAGTCGACTTTACAAAACCACCCTCCTGCAGGAGGGTGGTTTTGGTATTTTTGTAGAATAGGACATTCTATTATTTCGTGAGGTAAAATATGATATACTTTCAAAATGTTAAAAAATCTTTCTATAAAAAAGCTCATCATTGGTGACGAAAATGTGAAGGCACTTAAGAGTATAAAACCTCTGGTTGAGGAGATAAATGGATATGAAAAACGTATTTCCGACCTTTCAGATGAGGAGTTACAAAAACAGACTACCTTGCTTAAAAAACGGCTGTCTGACGGAGAGCACTTGGATGTACTTTTACCTGAAGCATTTGCCACTGTTCGTGAGGTAGCAAAAAGAACACTTGGTGAGAGACATTACGATGTGCAGCTTATGGGTGGCATTGCATTACATCAAGGAAATATTTCTGAAATGCGTACCGGTGAGGGAAAGACACTTGTTGCGACACTGCCAACATATTTAAATGCGCTGACGGGACTAGGGGTACATGTCATTACTGTAAACGACTATCTCTCACGAAGAGATGTTGTGTGGATGGGGCAGATATATAGCGCACTTGGTCTTTCGGTGAGTGTTATAAATCAAGACTCGTCATATTTATACGACCCGAACCATGCGCCCGCTGTTAAAGAAGGTACTGAAGCGGACGAAGAGCGAGATGCACTCGGCTCGTTTAAGGTACAATATGCATTTTTACGACCATGCACGCGTCGAGAGGCATATGAAGCAGACGTTACTTATGGTACGAATAATGAATTTGGTTTTGATTACTTGCGGGATAATATAGAGTATGAAAAAAGTAGTTTACGTCAACGAAAACATAATTTTGCGATTGTTGACGAAGTAGACTCAATACTTATAGATGAGGCACGAACACCACTTATTATTTCTGCTCCCGCTGAAGAATCAGGTAAACTCTATGAGGCCTTTTCTCGGATCGCGAAGCAGTTGAAAGAAAACGAGCATTATACGGTAGATGAAAAATTACGCGCAATTAGTTTGACGGACGATGGAATAGAAAAAGCGGAGAATATGCTTGGTATTGGAAATATTTACACCGAAAAAGGAGTGAAATACGTACATCATCTTGAAACTGCAGTGCGTGCGCAGGCGCTTTTTAATCGTGATAAGGAATATGTCGTACGTGATGGGGAGATAGTTATTGTTGACGAATTTACAGGACGACTTCAACCAGGGAGACGGTGGAGTGAAGGACTACATCAAGCAATAGAATCAAAAGAGGGAGTTCCAGTACAGAAAGAGTCGCGCACTTTTGCGTCTGTTACTTTTCAGAATTATTTTCGTATGTATGAAAAACTCTCTGGAATGACCGGGACAGCTGTAACGTCGTCCGAAGAGTTTTATAAAGTGTACGGCATTTCTACCATTGCGATACCGACACACAAAGATCCGGAGCGACAAGATTTGCATGACCTTATTTTTCAAACAGAGGAAGGAAAGTTTACAGCGATTGCACGGAAGGTTAAAGAATTACATGAGACGAAGCAACCAGTACTTATTGGTACAGTTTCAATTGAAAAAAATGAGCTTTTGAGTGCATATTTAAAACGTGAGGGTGTACCACATGAGGTTTTGAATGCTAAAAAGCATGAGCAAGAAGGTGAGATTATCGCACAAGCGGGTAAAAAGGGAGGAGTAACTATTGCTACAAATATGGCGGGACGTGGTGTAGATATTAAGCTTGGGGTGAATCCAACTACAAAAGAAAAATATGAAGAAGTGAAAAAACTTGGCGGATTATTTGTGCTCGGTACCGAGAGACATGAAGCACGACGTATTGATAACCAGTTGCGTGGGCGCTCGGGTAGGCAAGGAGACCCAGGAGCGACGCAGTTTTTTGTTTCACTTGAAGACAGTTTGATGCGTGTGTTTGCTTCTGACACGATTAAAAAAATGATGGGGCGGTTTGGTATTCCTGAAGATCAGCCAATTGAAAATGGACTGATAACAAAATCACTTGAGTCGGCGCAGACAAAAATTGAAGGGTTTAACTTTGACTCCCGTAAGCAGACTTTGTCGTATGATGATGTACTAAACCACCAGCGAGAGACTGTGTACGAGCGACGTCGTAGTATTTTAAACGGCACAGATGAGGACGTCGACGCACTTCTTGGTGAAATTACTTTGGGGGATGAAAAAGTTGCGCGTAATGTTGAAGAAAAGAAAAAAGCACTTGGTGAAAAAGATTTTTATACAACTACACGAAAGCTCTTACTGCAAGCGCAAGATATGCTTTGGGTGGAGCACTTGGAGATTATGGATTATATGCGTTCAAGTGTGAATTTGCGTGCGTACGGACAACGAGATCCTCTTATTGAGTATAGAAAAGAAGGATTACGACTTTTCCACGAGATGAAAGAGAGTGTAACTGAAACAGTGTTGCGACTATTGCCGAACATTGGTGCAGGCGCGTACAATCAAGAACAGCAAAAACTAACTGAGACGCACGCAAACGCGCGGTTGATAGGTAATAATGTATCGGATACAAAAGCTGCACAAAATACTCCGCGTGATGGCGATGGTAAAAAAATCGGACGCAATGATCCGTGTTTCTGCGGTTCAGGTAAAAAGTATAAAAAGTGTCACGGGAAATAACGGAAAATAAAAAAAATTTCTGTTGTTTCAAGGGTTACTTTTTGATATCACTATATATATGATTAAAGAATTTATTGAAAACAGCTTAATAAAGCTCGTTATAAGCTTTTGGAAGATGGTGCGTATTTTGGTGAGATACCTCGCTTTAAAGATGTATGGGCGAACACTAAAACACTTGAAACGTGTAGAACAGAATTAAAAGAGGTGCTTGAAGATTGGTTGTTGTTAAGAATTCGTGGGAAGGAGAAAATTCCTGGTTTGAATATAAAGGTAGACCGCAGAAATCTTGTGAAGCATGCTTAAAAATATTTTTTGGAGAAAATTAGTTAAGAAATTTAGAAAACTCAGATTTGACGGCCCTTATTCAGGTGGTCGTCATTTGTTTATGACTTAAGGTAGTCTGAAGGTTCATATTCCAAATCTACATAATGGTGACATATCCAGACATTTTTTGGCAGAAATTTTACGTCAAGCTGGAATATCTAAGGACAGATGGAATAAAGTATAAACATTTCCATGAAAAATAATTGTAAGTAAAAAGTAAAATACCCCCCGAGCTGTTTGGCTCGAGGGGATGAATTTTGTCGGTGGATAAAGTTTAATTTTCTGCGTGGGCGTGTACGGTGCTACTGACTGCCAGAACAGCAAATGCTGCCCAGAATTGCCAGTCGCCGTAATAGTAAGGGCTGATGGTTGTCAGCACTACGCCGACAACGAATCCATGTATGCAAGCCCACACCGTTTTTCTTGACATTATGTTATCTCCTTCGTTTCCAGTCTAAATATATTATACTCAAATATAAAGTTTTGTCAATACACAATGGAGTAAGAAATAACCTCACGTATTGTGAGGTTATTGTTGCGTACTTTTTTGTTTTTGACTATGTTGTCGTCGTTTTGGTATTGGCGTATTTGAAGCCACTACCGACGATGACCAGAAGCGCAACCCAGAATTGCCAGTCTATACTGTTGAATGGACTTATAACAATGATTGCAACTGTTGTTACAAGCATAAATACAATAGACATCAATTTTTTTCTTGTTTTACTGACCGCATAACCATCACCAGTGAATATTATAGCAAGTGTTGCTATGAGCCACTGTAAATTCACAACACCATGTTCACTCACTGCTGTCGTTGTTACGATGACAACAAGTGCAAATATAATAGCCCGGACATTTTTTTTGTCCATTTTTTCTTTCATCCTGCGTTCTCCTGTATACATCTTATTTTTTCTAATATCATTCTATCAAATATTAGAATAAACACCTAATGTATTTTATGAGTATGTGCACACGCATGCTTTTATATGTTCATATATTCTTGTATGCTATAGATATATGAGGCATGTGGTTATTTCAAAAGATATTTCGTTTTTTATAACATTTTTATTGTTGGCACTCTTTCTTTTTATGCTCTTTGTGCCGATGGGAATGGTGTATTCTGCAACAGGTGACTTGCCAGAGTTTTCTGGACCAATTGTGCCTGAATGTGGTATCGGGACTGGAGTAAGTCCGTTTGCGTGCGGTGCATGTGATTTAATAAATCTTTCGCAAAATATTGTTAATTTCTTTGTATTTTTTGCAACTGCTATTGCGGTTTTGATGTTTGTATATGCTGGGGTTTTATATATTTTTGCACTAGGTGACACAGGACAGATAAAGAAGGCGCACGGGATATTTGTCAATGTATTTGTAGGATTTATTATCGTACTTGCTGCGTGGTTGATTATAGATTTGATTATGACGACGTTTTTGGCGGATGGAAACGTAAAAGGTCTTGGACCATGGAATGAAGTGTTGTGTAGTGGTTAAGATGGTTCGAATGGATAATAAACAGTAACGCGTTTTTGTCTTTGAGTGCCTGTTGACAGTGTTGATGCTTTTGTCTATTATTGCAGGGTAACTAGAAACAACCATGTCCCAAGATAAACTTATAAAACTCTCCTGCGGAAAATGTAAGCGCATTAACTACTGGAGTAGAAAAAACAAAAAACAAGTTGAGCGAAAAATTGAGCTTAAAAAGTGGTGTAAATGGTGCAAAAAACAGGAGATGCACAAGGAGACCAAAAAGTAGTCTTTTCAATTGTATTGAGATATACTAAGAATGAGCTTGAGATAGCTCATTCTTTTTTGAAATAAAAGGGCCTATAAGCTAATGGTAAACTATCGGTTTCCAAAACCGACTTTCCAGGTTCGAGTCCTGGTGGGCCCGTAACAACAAAACATCGTCAGTTTCTGCTGACGGTTTTTGTTGTTATTAGACCAGGACTCGAAAGCCGGAAGCCCGCGTGCCTAAGCACGAGGGAGGGCTGAGGCGGGGTCGCGAGTGCTTAATATTTTCAGAGCGAAGCGAATGAAAATAATTAGCAACTTGTGACCGAGTCCTGGTGGGCCCGTAATAACGCTACACAACCAAAACCTTACGATATATCGTAAGGTTTTCTAAATACTTCAGTATACTGGAGTATTTAGAGGTTGGTTTAAAATTCTAAATCTTTAGAAACTTTGAGACGGTTTGTTCTATTTTTTTTATTTCTTTTTTTGTGAAACCTGTTGTGTTTGTAGAGAACCATTTTGTTTTTTTGTCTTTGCGGAACCAGTTTTTTTGCCGTTTTGCGTAGTGCCATATTGCTGTGTTGAGTTGTTCTATCATTTCATTTTTACTAAGCACACTTCCTCTTTTGAGATAACGAGAGAGAAAACGGTACTCAAGTCCGAGGTTGTCCATACGACGCCACGAGAGACCTTTTGCGTGGAGTTTTTCGACTTCAGCTATCATTCCTGTTTTGAGGCGGGCGATGAGACGTTTTTTTATTCGTGTTTTTAATATCGTGTCGTCCGTTGTGATTCCTATTTTTAGTACATCGTACAGTGACTCTTTTTTGTTTTTTGGGACGTCACCGAGTGCGGTTGCTATTTCAATTGCGCGTATGAGGCGACGTTTATGATCACGTTCAATCGTGAGCGCGCGAGCAGGACTTAACTTTTGTATTTTTTTGAATAGTTTTTCGTTGGATAGTTTTTCAAGCGCGGCGCGTAGCTTTTCATTGGGTGGGACTTCCGGGAGTGAGAGCGTGCCGAGTAGGACATCCACATAAAATCCGGTACCGCCAGCGATGATGGGAACTTTCCCTTTTCTTACGATATATCGTAAGGTTTTGGTGGCATCTTTTTTGAAGTGCGCGGCAGTGTAGACATGGCGAGGACTTGCGACATTAAGCAGGTGGTGGGGGACACCGTGCATCTCCTTTTTGGTAATTTTCCCCGAGCCGATATTAAGTCCTGTGTAAACTTGTCGTGAGTCAGCAGAGATGACTTCGCCGTTATACTTTTTTGCTAAATGCACCGCTAAATCGCTTTTGCCGGATGCAGTAGAGCCGATGACTACTATTACTTTTGGTTTTTTCATTGATATCCATATTACTTTATGTTGGGGTTGTTTCCAACTGATTTTTTCAACGGCTCAACGGGGTTGAGCCGTTGAAATGGCTTAAAATATATTTTAATTTTTGACCCTACAGAGAATCGAACTCTGATTTTAAGCTTGAGAAGCTTACGTCCTAACCGTTAGACGATAGGGCCTTCTTTGTTTTTTTAATATACCACAAAAATTCCTTTTTTTAATATATGTATAAAATTTTTTCTTGACGTTGTGTTTATAGTAACGTACTATATTTGTAGATTAAATTTAAAGGAAGGAGGGCGTAATGCCTGAATTAAAACCGCATGAAACTGAAGAGTTTGAGAACTTCAGTGTCATAAAGAAAAAAAGAATACTTCAGATACAAATATGCGATATTATGGAGCGTATGCGTAGTGTTACGAAGTACACAACACATCGCGCGGGTTTTATATTAGGAACTATAACCAGTGACCGCGGAAGAATTCGCGGCAAGGAGTATTACAGAATAAAAGTTTGGGCGAATACCAACCAAGCATTCACAGGCTTTTTTACATTACTTGGGGGTAATGAAACATATAAAAATTTTGTAAAACTTCCAGAGTGTGAAGGTATGGAGCTTGTGCACGTTGATGAATTACACGATTTTAATAGAAAGCTATCATCTGAGTGTGATAAATTAAAATCTTTGCTTAAAAGATTGAAAGAAGAAGAAAATTCAAAATGCGTGCTTAGTGCTGGTGGTGTTGTCATAAATCCTCACGGAGAAGTGTTAATCGTAAATCAGCGTGGAAATTCATGGTCTCTCCCAAAGGGAAAGATTGACGAAGGAGAAAATGAAGAAGCAGCTGCCCGGAGAGAGATTTACGAGGAGTCTGGAGTATCTGACCTAACGCTTGTGCAGAGAATGGGAGAATACAAGCGAAAACGAATATCCAGAGACGGTTCAGGTGAGGATAGAAAAGTTAACAAGTCTATAACTTTTTTTCACTTTACTTCAGAAAGAACTGACAGCCTCACACCCATTGACCCGCACAACCCAGAAGCACGGTGGGTTAATAAAAATAAAGTTGCGGACATGTTGTCGCATCCGAGAGACAAGGCGTTTTTTAGAATCTCGGTACTTCCTTTGTTGAAATAAAATATACAGCGTTTCTTTAGAAACGCTGTATTTTCTATGTTTTTACAACTGGACATCGGATGTCCAGTAATTTGTCTTGATTTGTGTTGGTGGTGTGCTAGGGTGTGTTTAGAAAAGCAAAATCAAAAAATAAAAAGAGAACTGTAGAAGGGATTTCGTAATGGCGAAAATCATGTTTCTTGGGACAGGTAATTCATTTGTTCCCATGGTTAAGACAGATAAGGGTGGTTTTGATTGCGCATGGCAGTCAAACTTGCTTCTTGAGATAGATGACAGAAAAATTCTTCTTGATTGCGGTACTGATATTCGTTTTGCTCTTGCTGAACAAGGTTTGGATGCATCTGATATTGAAGGTGTGTATATTTCACATATTCACGCGGATCATATAGGTGGTATGGAGTGGCTGGCGTTCAATACTTTTTTTAATCCAAAAAAAGAAAAACCAATACTGTATTGCGTGGAGGAAATCTTGGAACCACTCCGCACTGCATTGATGCCCGGACTCTCTCCGCTCAAAGGGGAAACGAGAGTATTTGAGGATTTCTTTGATGTTGTCGTTCTACATGCAAATCCACATATTACTCATTTGAGTGATACGTTTGATGTGGTGCCAATTTCTGCTATTCATATACCAAGTGAAACACCAAAGCAGAGTTATGGTTTGATACTGATGAGTCGGGACCCTTTGCACAATATCTTCTGGACATCGGATACTATTTTTGAACCGACCAAGTATCTGCTAAGATATGAATTTGTAGATGTTATTTTGCAGGATTGCGAACTTGGTCCAAGGAGTGGGGTTCATGCACATATTGAAGATCTTCGTACATTGCCTGCAGAGATAAAGAAGAAGATGTGGCTATATCACCATAGTCCTGACCTTGTATCGGAAGCAGGTGTTGAAGAGGCGGAATTTGCTGGTTTTGCCACAAAAGGTCAAACTTTTGAATTTTGACAGGAAATATGACTGATATACCCCCGAGCGTAGGTGTTCGACACCTACGCTCGGGGGTATTTTATTTTAGAGAATACTGTGTGGGAATGTTGCATGATTGAGCAGTATTTGCTACACTCTTTTGATATGAAAGTTGACGAAAAAACTGAAAAAGAAGTATCGGTGGACACTGCATTTGTAGAGCAGATGTTTGAAGTGGGTGCACATTTTGGCTACAAACGGAGTAGTCGACACCCATCTGTTTCACCGTTTATTTTCGGACTCAAGAATCGTGTTGAAATTTTTGATCTTGAGAAGACAAGTACTCTCGTGGACAATGCAAAAGCATATATGGAGACTCTTGGAAGCGATGGTAAGACCATACTTTTTGTTGGTGGAAAGAATGAGGCACAGAAGGTTGTGAGGGAAGGAGCTGACGCACTTGAAATGCCATATGTGAATGGGCGATGGATTGGGGGTACGCTTACTAATTTTTCTGAAATCAAAAAACGTATTGAGCGTCTCAATAGTCTTAAGGAGCAAAAAGAAAAAGGCGAGCTTGAGTCAAAGTATACGAAGAAAGAACGATTGATGATTGACCGAGAGATTGAAAGTTTGGAAAAGACATTTGGCGGTTTGGCTGATATGACTGTATTACCACACGCACTTTTTGTTGTTGATACGAAGAGGGAGCACACAGCAGTTGCTGAAGCAAAGAATAAAAATATTCCTGTTGTTGGTTTATTAAATTCTGACTGTGATATGTCTGGAATTGAACATCCAATAGTTGCAAATGACGCCACACAAAAGAGTATTGAATTTTTTGTTACTGAAATGGTTGATGCATATAAGAGAGGAATGCAGAAAAAAGCAGAACAAAAAGAAACAAAATAAATTTAAAGATTTAAGTATTTAAATATTTAATACGAACAATTATTTATTATGGCTGATATAGTAGAAGTAAAAAAACTACGTGATCTTACAGGTATTTCTATAATGCAGTGTAAGAAAGCGCTTGAAGAAGTTGGTGGTGATATTGAAAAAGCAAAAATTGTACTTCAAAAAAGAGGAAGTGCGGTTGCAGAGAAAAAGGCTGGGCGGACACTTGGGGCTGGTATTGTTGCATCATACATTCACAACACAAAAGATGTTGGTGCTATGGTAATACTTTCGTGTGAGACTGACTTTGTTGCAAAGAACGAAGAGTTTATTGCTTTGGGGCGAGATATTGCAATGCATGTTGTTGCGTCCCGTCCGCTTTTTTTGAAAAAAGAAGATATTACTCCTGAAGAGCAGAAAAAAGCAGAGGAGGTGTTTGCAAAAGAAGTAGAAGGGAAACCAGAAGAGTTGAAAGAGAAGATTTTACAGGGTAAGTTAGATGCGTATTTTAAAGAGAAGATTTTGACACAGCAGAGTTTTATTAAAAATCCAGACGTTACTATTCAAGACTTGATTAACACTGCGACACAAAAATTTGGTGAAAAAATGGAGATTACCAACTTTGTGCGTTTCTCTACTCGCGACTAACGCAGAGAGGATATATACTAGATATATATGACCACATTGATTACACTTATTGTTTTTATTGTTGCACTTTTTTCTGTATGTATACTTTTCTTTCTCAAGTACTGGGAAATGGAGCATGAATACGTCTTTTTTCATTCGTTTCGTAAACGTGCGGATGTATGGGTGGAGAAAGGCATGTTGTTTTTACATACAAAAGTACCAGATACGAGTAAAAAAGTTTCACGTGATGTTACAACTCATGTTGCATTCCATACCAGTGACGCATTACTTAAAGGGGTGCGGGCGACAGAAAAACAGTTGACTCGTTTTAGTAATATGGTAAAAGGACAGAGGGAGATAAGAAATGGTAGAACAGCGTCTACGTATTTGCAGGATGTCTCGGCGCATAAAAAGGAACTTAATAGTAAGAACTTTTAAAGTGGTTAAAAATAATATGCCAGAGTAGCTCAGTTGGTTAGAGCAACGCATTTGTAATGCGTGGGTCGGGGGTTCGAATCCTCTCTCTGGCTCAACAATAAAAAATAACTAGCATTTTTTTCGCTAGTTATTTTTTATTGTGTGACGAGAGGATTCGAAAGGCGCAGTCGCGCGTGCCTAAGCACGATGAAGCGACGAGCCGGGGTCGCGAGTGCTTAGTATTTTGGAGCACGAAGTGCGAACAAAATACTTAGCAACTCGTGACCGAATCCTCTCTTATACCTCCTCACCCCTTTCTTCATCTATTTTTTGAAGCTCTTCCAGCTCTGGTAAGATTTCTTCTATATCTTCTACGCTGTGAAAACCATAGTATACGGTATCGTCTATGAGGAGCGCAGGGAGATTGTTTTCAATGTTGTTTATGGAGATAAATGTTTTAAGTACAGAGAGTGCAAGATGGTAGTCAAAAGAGTAGATACGCACAGTCGGGTATTTTTGTTTGAGTGCAGTTAAGACGTGTCCTTCTTTTGTACAGTCTTTACAGTCGCCAGAGTTTGAGTAAAAATAAAAAATAAAAATAGGGTCAATGTTGTCGCACTTTTCTGCGATTTGTTTCATTAAGAGAAAGTCTTTGATTTCAAGAAGTGAATATGACTGTTTGAGTCGCATCACTTCGGTGTTGTTGGTTCCGAGCGAGCGTTCTGTGTAGTTGAGTCGTTGCCCAAGTGAACCGAGCTCACTTGAGAGTACCGGTTTTTCTGCAACCCTATCACAAGAAAGCTCTTGAAAGAGTTCAAATTCTGTTTCAAGAGAAAGAATATCCACCGCGATGGTATTTTCTATTGATTTAATTTCATCAATACGTTTGTCGTTGAAATAACTACTTAACGTGATTGCGGTAAAAAAAATAATAGATGTAATAACAAAAGCTGATGTGTATTTTTTCCAATCCATAATCAAAAGGTTTAGAGATAAAGTATTTAAATATTTAAAACGACGACGATAAAAATTACCACTTTGTTTTTTGCGAGAACGCTACGTTGTAGACCGCTTTTACAAGCCAGAGTGGTGTCAAAAAGCCATACAAGAATAAATATACCAAAATGTCATAAGACCACAACTGTTGTTCTTGAGAGATTTTTTTACCAATAAGTATGAATGATAGTGTAATAACAACAATAGCGCTCACGATAAATATGAGTGCGTGGGTGTTGATGTAAAATAAATCAAATGATCCAATGAATGCACTCCCACCAATAATTTGTACCTCAATGATTTTACTTATTATGTTTCCAAGGAGTGATGCAATGGCAACACTAACAAAATAAAGTGCACTAAAAATAGATAATGCTGCAAAAGGAAGTATAAGAAAACCTAAGTTAATATTCTTCCGAGAAAAAAAGAGGTGTCGATAGTCGTATATGTTTTTTATAAATCCATATGACCAACGAAGACGTTGTCTGAAAAGCTTTCTAAATGTTTCAGGTGTGGTTGTATAAACCATAGCAGTATGTGCGTTTTCTATTTTATAGTCATAGTCTTGAATACGGAGCGCTATTTCAAGATCTTCAGTATTGTGTGCCGCCTTGTATATACCGACAGTCTCAAAGAGCTGTCTTCTGAAGATAGAAAATGGTCCTGGTGTGATAAAGATGGTGTTAATGTGTGAAAATACACGACGAATAAAGACACTCAAGCTATACTCTGCTTTTTGAATATACTGCACAAGTGTACGAGGCTTATGTACTTTGATTGCAGGAGTTACTGCCATTGTTTGTGGATCATCAAAATAACGTACGATTTCGCGCAATGCATTCGTGTCAACAAATGAGTCTGCATCAAGACAGCCAACAAGTTCACTGGTGGTATGGTTGAGTGCGAAGTTTAGTGCAGTGTGCTTACCGCCGTTTTCTTTTTGGAAGAGAGAAATTTGTGAATGTGTCGCAAACTGCTGTACAGTCTCCCATGTGTTGTCGGTACTTCCGTCGTCTACAATTATAAGAGAGAGTTTTTCTTTTGGATAGTTAAGTGCGAGGAGGGAGTGTATGGTTTTAACGACAGTATTTTCTACATTAAAACATGGAACAATGATAGTTGTTGATGGTTCTAGTTGTTTTTGTGTCGTATATGATGCTCTTTTCTTGTTATATGATTGCCACTCAAAAAAAGTAATCAACAAAAAAACCTCAAAATAAAGGGATATAAAAAGGAGGGTGTACATTGTGTATGCTATGATTTCGGTCATATTTGGTTTCCTTTGGTTTCTTTAGTATAACGTATTTTTTGAAATAACGATAATTGTAGGTACATTTTGATAATAATTATTCCTCTGCTACAATAGTTGCATGGTTATCACATATCATGGAGGAGCGTTTGTGAAAGTCGTTTTTGGCGACACCACAATTGCAGTTAATCCTATTTCTAAAAATGAACTTCC
>Ga0114932_10001616_pt1 | contig 25222 bp, 26 predicted proteins | sample 2SBtaG_2_FD_87286 | JGI IMG/M metagenome (GOLD analysis project Ga0114932, IMG submission 87286) | Deep subsurface microbial communities from Kolumbo volcano to uncover new lineages of life (NeLLi) - 2SBTROV12_ACTIVE470 metaG | ecosystem: Environmental > Aquatic > Marine > Volcanic ...
AGAGTACCAAAAAGGACAGGAGCGAGCGCGGGCATATGAGCAAGAGAAAGAGAGTTTAAAAGAAAATAAAGTGGCAGAATGATAGAACTTTTAGCTCAGTTATCAATGCTATGTAACCCGAGAGACGATGTACACTTTTAAATGTCAGATCAAGTCGAGACTAATTCAAATAAACTCTTTGGTTTGTTTTCATCTTACGCATAGGGATTGTACTCTCTTCGCTCGCAGTCCTTATCCCTTTGCACCTTCTAGCTAGATGTTGGTTCAGCAGTTTTTAAAATTGCTTATTTCACTTTGCGCGAAGGGATGTACCCGCTTCGCCAGCAGTCATTAACCCTTTGCACCTAGAAGCTAAATGCAGACTCGACAGTTTTTAAAATGACTCATTTTATCTTGCGCAAAAGTAACCTTGCCTCGCAACGTGTATTTTGCACAACTATACTGGTACGATGAGTTTTTACTCTTAAAACAAATAACCATAACAAAGGCGACATCATGCAGGAATTCTTTGATAAGTTTGCAATTAAAACTAAAGTACATGTGGTGTGGGGGGAGATGGATGCATTGGGGCATGTGAACAATGTGTCATATTTCCGCTATTTTGAAACCGCTCGAATCGACTTTTTAAAACAAACTGGGCTTCTGTCTATTTTATCAGAACCGACACATAGCCCGGTGTTACGCGACACTTACGCTCAATATAAGCGGCCGGTGACTTTTCCTGATACCTTGTATATTGGTTCATATATAACCGATATAAAAGAAGATCGCTTTACTATGCGTTATGAGGCGTTTAGCGAGTCTCAGCAAGCCATTTGTACAACGGGTTATGCGAACGTGGTCATGTTTAATATGAAAACAGGTCAAAAGTCGCCAATTCCAGAAAATATGCTGACTATATTAAAGCAATATGAAATGAATAATGAACAATAGAGAAATTGAATAGAAGTTTTAATTTATTGACAAAAGCAAGTAAAACGCAGTTAAAACACTACGTTTAACTTGATTAGCGCCTTAGGCTACTTTTTTATCCGCTTCTTTAGGAAATACTTGATGGTCTCGAAGTTGGGGTAGAGGGTTGCGGGAGCCCACGGCTTCTTCAATAGAATTAAAGCCATCAGCTTTGAGCAGCTTGACTAGGCCTCGGTTGATCTCATTAATATTCTGTGGACCATCGAAAATCATGGTTGTGATCATATGTAGTAAGCTAGCACCCGATGTAATTTTTTCATAAGCATCTTTTGCATTGAACACACCACCTACGCCGACAATAGTAATCTGCCCACGAGTGCGTCGATAGACGTGACGGATCACATTTGTTGATATCCGTTGAAGAGGCAAACCACTCATGGCACCTTTACCTTTAGGTAATAGGCCTAGGTTTGTAGGGTATTCAGCAGCAATATGCTCACTGTTACTCTCTGGCTTAGCGAGGTTAGTCAATACCACACCTTCTAATTTATGTTTTAGTACGCCATCTATAATTATGTCTATTTCTTTAATTGATAAATCTGCAGCGAGTTTAAGGTAGATAGGTTTACTTGAAATAGGACGAATCTTTTCATTTACAGCCGTTAGCAAAGCGTCGAGGTTATCAGGATCCACAAACGGTTCACCATCTTGCGTATTTGGACAACTAATATTTATGGTGTAATAGTCACCAATATCTTTAAATAACGTCATTGTTTTTAAGTAATCACGTATTGACTCTTGTAAGTCAAATTCAGGTGTTATATTTGATTTAGCTGCATTTATGCCAACACGCAGGCGACCAAAATCAACATTTGCAAGGCGCTTTGAAATTTTTTCTGCACCAAAATTATTTAATCCATACCACACAACGATTGATCTTGATTTTACCATCCTAAATAAGCGCTTGCCTGGGTTACCCGGGCATACTTCTCCAGTAAATGAGCCTAATTCGGCTAGACCAAATCCTAAAGACGGGTAAATACTGGTTAATTCGCCATCTTTATCAAATCCAGCGGATAGACCTACTGGATTTCTATATTCAATGCCATCAACTTTTATGTTTAGGCTTTTGTGACCATAGTCGAAAAGCAGTGTTGTAAGTCCTCGTGTAACTGGATTGCTCCCTAGAAACACGCCAACACGTTTTAGAGTGTAATGTGCATTTTCAGGGTCCATCAAGAAAATTAGTGGTCGTGCTAGGCGATAGAATAATCGAAATATTTGATTACGAATGCCAATAATAAAACTCATTTTAAGTCTCCATGTGTGTTTAGGGTGGTGTGAAAGACTGTGTACTATTTATAGAATATGATCTGTAAATAGTAATAGCAATAAAAACAATTATCATTTAACCTTTGTTTGTGTTCTCAATGTGGGATATAAAAATGAAGCATCTTTTAAGGCTCATAAAGCAGAAAATAAAGCCTCATAAACAAATCAAAGGGCAAAGCGATAAGGTAAGTCAAAAGTTTAAACAGGTATGGCAAGCTCAAAGCGACGTCTATTACTTATTTGATACGATTAAACTTTGCTATCGGTCATCATCCGGACAAGTAACAATAGAACAAATTCCTTTGGATGACTTGAAAGCAGTTATTTACTCTCATATTCCTTTGATTGCGGATGGTGAAAGCTATAGTGTTTCAGTATGCGCGGTTGGTAGTGAAGTTTGTGGAAATAAGAGGCGTGTAAAAGCAATTGCCAATGCAGCCATATTCAGAGCGAGGGCTCACACTTCTCAAGCGCTTATTCAGGCGCCTGACTTGCCATTAGATCGTGTATTTGATGAGTTAACTCAATTTGACTTTAAGAAGGGAGTTCAACGCTACAATAATATTTCGTTAATGGATTTTATCATGCAACTGCAATCTAAAAATGAGTCTACAAATAGTCTAGGTATACATAATTCAGGGATAAAAAGTGATAATTTTAATTCATTGTTTAGTGAAAGTGAGCTGCGATCTTTAAGAAAGTTTGGGGCGTTTTGATACATAAAATTTAATCGTAAATTTATCTTCTTAAAACATCAAGAACTGTTATTTTCTTCTCTTTAGGAAAGTTATGAACCTTTACTCTCGCTTTTTAACAATATTATTGACCTGCCAATTATCTGCCTTATTAGTAGGTTGTCAGCAGACTAAACAACCTCCTTCGTTAGCCAGTGGAAAAGCCTTAAATACATTTTATGATTATTACATTCAGCACTCACCTAGCATGGAACGCTACTCTCTTTTGGAGCTTGCAGATTTTTCGAAAGATGCAGATGTTATCTTTATTGGCGAATACCATTCACATAGCGCTTCTCATAAACTTCAAGCAGAGTTGCTTTCAGTACTATATGCACAAAGACAGCAATTAGTGGTGTCTATGGAGCAATTTGCTCGGAACAAACAGGGTACATTGAATCAATATCTCAGTGGTGAGATTGGCGAGCAAACTCTGATACGTGATGGAGATGCCTGGGGTAGTTATCAAAGTGATTATCGTTCACTGGTTGAGTTTGCTCGTGAGCACAATCTCCCTGTCATAGCAGCAAACACGCCTTTATCTATTGTGCGATGTGTTGCTAGAAAAGGACCTGAATCGCTAAAGTTATTAGATGAAGAGCATAAATCTTGGGTGGCTAATGATATTAAGACAAGCTCTTTAAGCTACAGAGAAAAGTTTATGCAAGCTATGGGAGGGCATCGCCCTAACAATAATAAAAGAGTTGTGAAGTTAGGAAATAGCTTTTTTGCGCAACTAGCACGAGATAACACAATGGCTGAGTCAATCTATCTTGCCAAGAAAAAGTTTCCGAATAGCCAAATTATTCACATAAATGGTGCGTTTCACAGTAATTATCACTTAGGAACAGTGGATGCTCTAAAACGCTTAGCCCCTGAATTAAATGTAATAGTGATTAGTCCTCACTTTTTAGATGAGGTTATGGAGTGGGACAAGGGCGATTTTGTATATACGATCAAACCTATACCAGCTCGTTATGTAAAAAAGCACAACCGCGACAAGGCTATTTCGAGAATGATGTCTAAAAGAAAACAGTCGAGCTGCGAATTAATTAATGAGTAACAATTAGAGTCTGATTACTGAATGTTGCGTTATTAATATTAAAAGGTTGAAGTAAATAAAAGTAAAGTTGATAATAAGTCTTATTTAATTTTATTTAAGTTATTTAGAATGAGTGATTTAAAAAATTGGCCTGATGATACAGATGGTGATGTTTTTCGTATTCTTGATGAGAGAAATTTTGATTTTGAATCTGAGCAAGATATCGAATTTTCAATTGACTTTAAATCTTGGCCTCTAAGTATTAAGGCTCAGCAGAAAGCGTTAGAAAAACTACCAGGTTCTAAGTTTATTGAGCTTGATGAAGAGTACCAAGACGATGATATTAATTCAGGCTATTTATCATACATTATAAAGAGTCGAGTAACTTATGAGTTAGTTACTGAAGAACAAAAAAAATTATCTAACATATTCGACGAGCTGGACGGGTACTGTGATTCGTGGCGTGTTTGTAGTCCTTGCGGTGGATGAATCAAATACTATAAGTAATATGATGTTATCAATGTTTTAGTTCGCTATTTATTTAAAGTTCTACAGTGTATATTCCGACATCTCTATTTTATGTAGCTCTAGAGATATTATGGGAAATCGCAAAGGAATAACGCAGTTAAGCTTTTTTTTTGGTAGAACAGATTACTTAAAAGCTAGCTAAATTCAGCTAGCTTTTTATAAACACAAAGCAGTGCTATTGAGCATTATTGCCTCTTATATAGTTTATTTTTGGAAAACAAAGGCAACCTTACCTAGTATCCTATATTTTCACATGAACTCCTTTAAGCTATGATCTTAGCACCAAAAAGCCAGTTATATTTTCAATGTCAAAGTTAACCGCGAAGCAGAACATCAAAACCATTGTGGCTGCGATTAAAGCTGAAGAACAATCTCTTCGAGTCCGTTTTCCTATTCTTAACCAGCAAAACTGTATCGCAATGACTATTATGTTGCTGTCACTTTTTTCGCTCATTGGCATTGGTACGCTGTATTACTTTGCATTTATTCCAGCGTGGTTGTGCATTATTTTATCGGCTTTAATCGCGTCTATTTCCCATGAGTTAGAGCATGATCTCATTCATAAACAATATTTTAGCAATAGACCACTGCTTCATAATTTTATGATGTTGACGGTGTGGTTAATGCGACCTAATACGGTGAATCCTTGGTACCGCAGGCAAATACACCTTCACCATCACAAAGTATCTGGCACTGAGCAAGACTTAGAAGAACGCTTAGTCGGTAATGGCATTAAGTCGCTATTTTTAAGAGCTGTGGTGATCATGGACGGGTTGCTCGGTTTGCTAATTAACTCCAAGCGTTTTAGCAAAGAGATCAAAGGCTTTAAGTTTCTACAGGTGTTTAATGCCGGTTTTCCAATCACCTCGGCCTATTTTGCGATTTTATATGGCGTGATTGCTTATCATGTAGTGCAGCTTATTCAGCCGTTTGAATTGCCTCTTTGGGGCGCAGATATTCTTGCAATGGCTGAGTTTTTAATGATGGTACTGATTGTGCCGAACATGATCCGCTCAACATCGCTGAACTTTGTGACTTCTTCAATGCATTACTATGGTGGTGTGACTAACCTGCTAGAGCAAACGCATGTGATCAGCAGCCGCTGGTTTTTACCTTTCCAGCTTTTCTGTTTTGATTTTGGTCGTACGCATACCATTCATCATTTTGTGCCGAATCAACCTTTTTATATTCGCCAGCTAATTAGTAAAAAAATACAGCCGGTTATGGCTGAGCATGGTGTGCGCTTTAATGACTTGCAAAGCTTAAAGCATGCTAACCGATATTTAGATAAGACTGAGTAGGGTAGCCTTATGATTGCGTAGGTTTATCTCGCGCAAGGGCAGATCAGTTTCACTGATGTTGGCTTTATCGATTATTTAACTGCTTATTTCACCTTGCGCAAAGAGAATGTACTGGCTGCGCTCGCAGTCATAACCCCTTTGCACCTTTCTTGTTAGATAGAGCATAACTCATCGGCTGCTAAACTTGCTCATTTCACCTTGCGCAAAAATAACCTTGCTTCGCAACGTGTATTTTGCACTAAGGAATAAACTGTTACATAGTTAAGATTGCGACTATGAGGGCTTTCAATTAGTTTAACTGCATCAAAATCATATCTGTAATCCTAATGAATGAAGTAAAGCAAAAGCGTGTCGATATCTCGCCAGGTCATTATGCAAGCTTAACTTACTACTCCGCAAATACTGAAATGGCGATGCATGAGCATAAAGGCCATCAGGTATCAATTGTTCTTTCTGGCGCCTTGGCTGAGTCTGATAATCGGCAGCATAAACACGTATTTACACCGAGCCTATGTACTAAGCCTGCTGAGTTTGGTCATGCTAACCAATATGGAAAGCAAGGGGCGTTGATATTCTCATTAAACTTTAGCAAGCACGTTTTTAATGAATATGCTGATGGTGTAGATATTGATTGGCATTGGCAGCCCTTAACTGCAAAGCCATTACTACAAATGGTTAAACATTCAGTGAAGGGGCTAATGGTAAATAATGAGTCATTTCAGCAGCAGTTATTGTGGGATTTGTTGGCCATTAGACAAGGAGCGGCTTTAACTACTGAGCGAAACAAAGCGTCTTGGCTTGTAAAAGCTAAACAGTATATTGAACATGCACCTGAGAACCTGAATCTAACTCAGTTAGCGGTAGAGTTAGGCATTCATCCTGTGTACTTTTCGCGGAGCTTTCACAAACACTTCGGTTGCACACCTAGTCTGTATCAGCAGCGATGTAAGGTTTCTCGTGCGATACGTCTTTTATCTCAAAACAAAATGCTGGTTGAGGTTGCACATGACAGTGGCTGTTCTGATCAAAGTCATTTAACACGATTATTTAAGCAAGAAGTCGGTTTTACACCGCGTCAACTTAAACAATTAATTGCAGGTTAAATCTATACAATAAAATAGTAAGCGTAGATTCTATGCTTTTGCTGATTTTTTTGAACAAAGGAGTAAGTCATGTATATAAAAGGCAAGGCTATTTTACTATCTACGTTATTAGGTGCTAGCCAGTTGAGCTATGCTATCACGCCGCAGCAAGCCGCCGACAAATTAGAGCAGTTTATTGGTAAAGTACCAAACCTTGGGCCTGGTTATGCAATCGTAGCTGTCAGCAAAGATGAAGTGTTGTTAAATCATGTTCAAGGTATCAGAAATATCGACACTAAACTGCCATTGACGGTTAATACACCGATATATATCGCATCTCAAACTAAAGCATATATGGGTCTATTGGCGGCTAAATTAGATAATCAAGGCATATTGAAGCTTGACGATACCATTGCCAAGCACTGGCCAAATATCGCTCTGCCAGAGGGAGTTGACTCTAAACAGTGGACGTTACGAGATTTATTGACTCACCAATTTCCAATTGACGCCGATCAGATTGTTATTTTAGAAGCTTATGTGACAGAGGTTGATTATAAAGACTATCCAGACTTAATCGCAAAACATGCTAGCAAGCGAGAAGAGGGCTATGACTACACAAACCTTGGGTACAATATCTATGGTGCAATTTTGCACAAAGCTACGGGCAAAGCTTGGCAAGACTGGCTACAAGATGAAATATTTACGCCAATGGGGATGATAAACAGTTCTGCTCGTACTTCAGACTTTTCAATGAAGCACCTATCTTGGAATCATATCTGGCAAGGTGAAGAAAAAGGTTGGCATTTAGTGCCACCTAAAACAGACGGTAAAATGCAATCAGCGGGTGGCCTAGTGGTTTCAGCTAATGATATGGGTAAATGGCTGCAGTTACAGTTAAACTCAGAGCTGGCTAATAAGTCGGGTTTTAACCCTGAGACGGTGAGGTTGGCTCATACGCCAGTTGCGAAATTAGACCCAAAAGCCAAAAACCCTTATGAATTGCCATGTCATGGTTATGCGCTAGGGTGGAGTGTCTGTGATATTTATGGACACACCCTATATGCTCATGGTGGGGGTTATACAGGCGCTCGCACTATGATGGCATTTTCTCCAGACTTAGGTGTTGGGATTGGTGTGTTCTCTAATTCAGATAATATGACGGGCTGGCTAACCAGCAGAACCATGGTGCAGTTTTTTCAGTATTTAACAGAGCATGAAAAAGCAGAGCATATGGCCAAAGTGCGTCAGGAAGGTTATCAAGAGCGAATAGATTGGCTGCTAAATAGAAGAGTGAAAAAAAATAGTGACACGCTAGAAGAGTTTACTCAGCAATCTGGAGCTGAAAACTATAAAGCAACGAAAGCTGACTTGGTTAAGCTGGTGGGTAATTATCAAGGCGATGATAAGTACAGCAAATTGGCCATTTCAATGTCTTCAAATGGAGACTTGAAAGGCAAGCAATACGATTATGAATTTAATATAACAGCTATCTCTTCAAACTTAATTCTTGGGCAAAGCACGCCATTTAGTTCATTGAACCCGATTAATGTAAAATTTGATGACAGTTCAAAGCAGGTAAAGAGCCTGATTTGGCAAGATGTTGAGTACCAAAAAATCAGTGATTAGATAAAGTGCATATGGTGGGACTTGGTGAGAGCTAATTTAAAAAGTGCGAAGCAAAATCAGCGCCTACAAAGAGATTAGATTTTGTAGGCGCGGGTTTACCCCGCGTAAAAGTAAATCAGCTTTACAAGCGTTTGCCTGAACAATTTTTATAGTTGCTTATTTTAACTTGCGTGCATGGAATGTTCTCGCTCTGATCGAAGCCATAAACCCTTTGTTCCTTTCTTACTTCGATGAGATACATCTCAGCAGCGGCTAAACTTGCTTATTTCACCTTGCGCAAAGAGAGGGCTTTCGCTTCACTCGTAGCCATAAATCCTTTGCACGATTTAATGCACAGTGATTGGTAGGTCGTTTACTACTAAAGATTGGCCGTTTTGTTTGGCGCGGATAAAGCTTGAGATTAAAACATCATTCGATAAAGTGTTAATGTCGGCAACCTCTTCAACCATACAGAAAGAAATAGAATCCCAGCCTAAATTTTTAATGAAATTTTCATGCTTATTCATATTGTCTTGATAGTTTTTATCTGTGGTTAGAAAGCCTATTGAATGCTTATTACCAAGTTTGTATTTAATGTTGTTGGCAGTTGCACATTTTGCATATCCGCTTAAGACATAAATTGTATTTTCTTTTTGTTCCACTGTGATGTCATGCCTAAATGAGTTTTGGGATTTTATTTGTATGCATTTTTTAAACCAAGCTAGATAGTTTCCTTAAACCTTCTTGTATTCATTGAAAATTGGAGGGTTTTTTAGAGAAGTGAGAAGTTAGTTGAACACTAAGCGTCAATTTATTGTGATGCTCAATGAAAGATAGCCTCATTTTTAATTTTGACCAGCTACGTGGTTTTTTCTTCTGTGAGTTGGTTAAATGGCTATTATGCTGGCACCGTGCGGGTTTAAAGCAGTGTGGTGAGCTGGTGCTCTCTTCAAGATTGTAAGAAACTAAAATCTATTCAGTAAGTTAACTCTAAAAAGCCGAGTTTTATATTTATCAACCTTATAAAACTCTGGCTTTTAATAATGAAGTATAGCTGCATCAATATTTGCTCTTATAGGCTCTGCGAGAACCAAAGCGTTTTCGGCCAGTGAAGTCTGCTTCATTAAAAAAGCCAATCAGTGTAAATAAGGCCACCCATAGTACCCATAAATAATCAGGCGCAGTAAACAAATTAATAAGTGTGAGAACAATAAGCATAGGTAAATGTCTTAAGCTGTATTCAACAAAATGTTTGATGATGTTCATGGTGTTGCTCCTAAATAATTTGATGTATCTAGTGTGGCAAATTAAGTGAGGAATAAGTGCTGCCTAATGTCATCAATTCAAGGTGACAATTGTCACGAACTAACAAGGGCGAATAAGGATTGTGAAACTACGAAGTCAGCTTGCGATGCGTGCAGGTGCAAATCTAATAATAAACTTAGGTATGATTAAGTCAGAGGCTGAGCTCAGCAAAAGCACTGCCCCTAAACTTTGAGTTGATTACTTTTAACGTAGCCGCCAATCTAACTGAAGCGTTAAACCTTGCCCGTTAATAACTTGTCCATTTTCGTCTAATTTTACACGATAAAGCCATTTTTTTAGTGCATTAACCCCGGCTTGGTCAAATACACCTACAGGATGTGATTCTGTAACTTTAATATTTTTAGGTTTACCTTGGGGTGTTAAATCATATTGAAATCTTACCCAGCCGTGTACGCCATTTTTTATTGCTTCTTCAGGGTATTCAGGTTCTACTCTCACAACTGCGGCAGGTGTAAGCTGAGCGTTTTTAACGGTAGGAGGTGTGAGCTTAAGTCTTTGATTGTTAATTTTTTTTAAATGCTCGAGTGCTCTGTCATTATTTTTTATTTTTGCAATAAGCCTATCGTATTCTTTTGAGTCTTTTTGAATTTTGGCAATGTAGGCAAGTTGAGCGAGCTGTTTTGCGTGGTCTTTGCTTGCCGCATAAGCAAAGTAGTTTCCAATTTTTTGTTTTACAAGTTCATATTGCTCTAACTCGAAATGAGCATTTATCTCTAGACGCATTAATTCAAGGCAGTCTCTGGCATTCAAAATCGGAGTTTTAAGAGCGAGTTTGGAGTGCTCTAAAACACCTTGAAAGTCATTAATTTGGTACATAAATGTTGCAAGATATCTATGTTTAGATGCCCGATCAAATGGGTTGTCAGCGTTTAATGCAAACATACCTTTGATTGCTTTGTGAGCACCATCGCGTGAGTAATGTTCAAATACTTTGACCATAGCTTTGCCAAAACTTATGCTCACAATTTTTGTTTTTACCTTGGCATGGCACTCATATGTTAAAGGTTTGCAAGTATTGAGAGCTTTTAAATAATCTGTTGGTGGTCTAGGTGTGCTTTTACATCCACCCAAAGCTGCGGTTAATAAGCAAAGTAATATTGTTTTTTTCAAGGAATGGTACCTACCTGTTGATAGAGTCGGCTTAAAGTTAACATGGCAAGGAGATATGACAAATTATAATGATAAGTCAATGGGTTGTGCTTTGTTGGTAGGGGGCTTCGCATGAAGTAATGCTACTTTGCTAATTATTTTTTCCGAGCTTTCCATGTGCCACCATATTGATAAGTGTCAGTATGCCTCTTTTTGACTTTTATCAAACAGGGCCCGCAAACAAACTGCCACGCCACATTACCATCAAATCGGCACCGATACATTACACTTTTAGCTTGTTGGCATTGCCCACAAAGTTTATGGCGGATACGCATAATAGTTAGTTCTTAATTTATGCTTCAATACGATGCTGTCGATAATCAGATCAAAACCTACCTTAATCAGTATAGAATAGTTGGACCTGATTTAGTTAAATTGCTATATTCTCGAGCGTTAACAGTCGCTGCATATTTTATAAAAATATTTAGATGGCAGTTATCAAATAACAACATAGGGCTACGTTTTAAATGTGGCTATATCTAAGTGCATCACCTACAAATACAAACATTAAGACGATGGAACGTATGAAAAAAATCTTTTTTTTGATTAGCCTACTTACATTCTCAGTGACTTCTCATGCTGAATATGACCGTTATTGGCTAGAATTGAGCACTAGTTTTGTGGAAGGAAGTACATTTAAACTTAAAGCTAGAGACGGTAATACGGGATGGTCTCTTATTCATTCTAGGTATACAGAAGATAAATTTTTGGGTCCTGCAGACTATAACAGAGCAACTTTAGAAAAACTTGATACTGAGTATAGAGTGTATGGTGTATCAAAGTTTATCTCTGCACCTTTTAATTGGGGTTATGCTGAAGTAGGTCTTGGTTTGGGTTATGGCAATGGGTCATGGTCAGAAAACTGCAAGGATTATGAAGAAAGTTGGTTTGGTACCTCTCAAAAATGTGACTTAAAAGAAGGTGGAACTTTTGGTTTACCTTTTCATGCTTCAGCCACAGTGGGAAGATATATTGGTATTGGTGTGAATGTAGACGTATTTTTATCGTTAGAAAGAGGTACTGTTTCTCAGTTTGGCATCGTGATTCCTTTTGGGTTATTTACTAAGTAATTCAGAACAATCATAGGTTAGTGTGGTCATGATTTTTCGTTATAATACGTTATATTCTTAGAGTTAATTTTAAGTCGTAGATCGAGATAATATGGCTAGTACAGCGCATGCACTACACATTTTGGTAAAGCATAAAGAGCAAGCAGAAGACATCCTAAAGCAATTAAAAAAAGGTGCTAAATTTCAGACCTTAGCTAAGAAGTATTCTAACTGCCCGACTGGTAAAAAGGGCGGTGACTTAGGGGAATTCAGACGTGGAACTATGGTGCCGCAGTTTGATAAAGTTTGCTTTTCTTGTGAAGTATTAACACCACAGTTGGTTAAAACTAAGTTTGGTTGGCACGTGATCAAAGTGCTTTATCGTACTTAGAGTTAAAGCCTGTGAATCAAATTTAGTGTTGATATGTCTTTGTAATCACTGATATATCAATATATTTTTAGTTTGTTGTTTTATGTCCATGTAGCTTCGCCTTTTAAAAATGTTCCATACATTTTTGTGGTCAATCGTCACCCTTGCACAAAGGAACCTTGCTTCGAAGTAGTCAACTGTGACGTTTTTTAAAATGACTTTTAGTTACAGTGCTGTTTGACAACCTTGTAGCTACACTCATCGGGTATCCATACTCTCACCTTCTCGTGCTGCGAAACTTCGTTTTGGTCACTTGTTGCCCTCATGCAAATTAATTTTGCTCCGCAAGATATTTACCTTATAACTTGTTAAAGTCGCTTATTTCATCTTGCGCAAAAGTAACCTTGCTTCGCAACGTATATTTTGCACTTTGTTTAAACCTTTCTCAGCATTGTTGCGTCTTATTGTTTAAGACTAGTGATTAAGAGAAAGGAAATACCATGACTTTATTAAAGCTTACGTTAGCACTTGTAATTTATGCTGTAACTTCGCTAAGTGTATTTGCCCACAACGACAAACGATACAGCGAAACTGTAGAAAAGACATTTTTAGTAGATAAAAATACATTATTACGCATTGAAAATACCAATGGTAAGGTTGAAATTGAGGCTTGGGATAAAGATGAAATTGTTGTTACAGCAAAAATTTACACTGAAGATAAAGAGGGCAGAGATAAAGTAAAGGTTATAATCACACAGCAGGATAATAGACTAGATATTTCAACTGAATTTAAAAATCAATTTAGTTGGGGTAAACACAGTTATTCTCAAGTTGATTATTTTATTACCGTTCCAACTCATATCAGTTTAGATGATACTATTCTGACAAATGGTTCGTTATCAATAAAAGGCGTAAAGGGTGAGATAAATGCGTCTCTAACGAATGGTAAATTGGTTGCAACTGGTTTAGCTTCAAACACTCGTGTTGAATCTATTAATGGATCGGTGAGCTTGTCTTATGACAGCAACTTAACTGATCTAGCTAATATTGGAGTTGACTCAAATAATGGTTCAATCTCCTTAGCATTTCCCGAGACTATGAATGCAGAAATTAAAGCAAAATCTAACAATGGGTCTATTTATAATGATTTTGGTTTAGAAGTTAGTAAACATCGTTCGAATGCAAGAACACTGTCTGGGGAACTGGGCTCAGGCAAGGTGAAAATAAATCTCTATAGTAATAATGGTGCTATAAGAATCAAAAAACAAACTAAAGAGCAAATATAGTTGTTGCTTGATGTAAGAGAATAAATAATCAGATCATTTTACTATTAAAGAATAGTAACCTTATAAATATAGTCGCTGTAAATTAACAGCGACTTACCCTTTATAGTTTCCATACGGTGATAAACTTTCCAATATTTTTTGTTATTCTGGTACGATGAGTTTAAAAGCTATACCTTAAGGATTTATCATGCTGCAAAGTGCTCGGTTAACTAAATTTATTATGAATGTGTGGCCGCCATTTTTACTAACAGGTATTCATATTACTTACCTATCAAAAGATTTTCGACAGGCAACAGTTGAAATGAGAATGCATTGGTGGAACAAAAACATAGTAGGCTCGCACTTCGGTGGATCTCTCTTCGCAATGACCGACCCTTTTTATATGTTATTGCTAATGGCTAACCTTGGTAAGGAATACCTTGTTTGGGATAAGTTTGCCGATATTGACTTCATTAAACCAGGATATGGCACAGTCACCGCACAGTTTAATGTAACGGACGACATGTTGGCTGACATAAAAATAAATACAGCCTCTGGAGAGAAGTACCTGCCTACCTATGACGTGCTTATAAAAGATAAACAGGGTAATGACATTGCATTATTAAAACGTACTTTGTATGTAAGAAAGAAAAAGGTGAAGAAAAGCACTGAGTGAGTTTATAAAGGGCAGTCAGAACCTGCCCTCTATAAATTTGTTTTAAAGCTTCTTAATCATAATTTGGGTGTCAGTAACCACCCCTTTATCAGCAACATCAAGGTTAATTTGCATTTGTGTATTTTGACCAATGAACTGTTCAAATTCGTCACCTAATTCTTCACCTGCAATTTCGGCGCCCTTCAATAATGCTTTAAAGAATTTATCGGTATTCATTGAGAATGCCATCATGCCGTTTGCTTCAAGTTTTTGTTTAGTTAAAGTATCAGCAAACTTTTTGCCTTGCTCACCGGTGTAAAAAGTTAAATGATTTCCCTTAAGTGCTACGTAAGTAGGCTCATCTAAGAAAAGGCCTTTTGGAAGAAACTCTTTTATCTCAATGGCAGTACCATCTTTTGGCAAGGTTATATTAGCTATTGTAGGTTCATAACTTTTAGCGATGTTGAATAAGGCTTCAGCATCATCGGCAGAAATTGTTACAAGCACATTGAGTGATTTAAAATCAGGTTGTCCCGGATTTTGCGTATGCTCTTCAACTTCAATATCAATAAGACTAAAACTGATGCCTTTTAAAGAGCCGAGCATGCCGGTCATCATTGCGAGTGCAGCAGGGTTTATGTCTGTACTTTGCGCCTGCGCAGCAACGAGTGGTTGGCAGCTAAAATCAGCCGAAGCAAAACGCGCCCACACAGTATTAACCATGGGGGAAACCTGCGACGCGTTGACTCCGAGTCCAAAAGAAATCATAGCTTCACCTATATTTTGTGCGTGCTCAGGGATAAAGCCGCGGGCGTTGCTCATCGCATCAAGGACTTTCTTGTCTGTCGATGCGAATACAGTAGATATTTGAAGATCAGCATAGTTATGTGTAATTTCAACTTTTTGTGTACCAGATACAATCGCAGGCCAATTACTTGCCATATCAGCAAAGTCTTGTTGGCAAGCTTCATTTCGGATGAGTGCTAGGTCGTCTTCACTGCCTAATAAAGCAAGCAAACTATCCAGCATTCTTGTGGTATTGCTTTGTGGATCTTTTGCAGTAAGTGCATCAACTAGAAGGGTTGTATCAAGATAAGCGAGTGATTGGCCATCTAATTGGTAGTCATCGATATATTGTTCAATACGATTCGTTTCACTGAGTGCTTTTGCTGGTTTTGTGGCTGCTAATGCCACTTTTAAGTCTTCTTCGGTGTTAAAAGCCGTATCTAAAGTGAGTGTGACCCAGTCATCTTTGGTTGAAACAACAATATCAAATAGCTTTTCATCTCCCTGCTCGATAATAAAGCGGGTAATAGGCACACCAGCTAATTCAGCTGCTTCATAACGTACACCAGATTGTTCCGCTGCCGTTTTAATTGTATTTACAAAGGTTTCAACATTGGCTAATTTTGCTCTAGCAACTGGTAGAAATCCGACAGCATAGCCTAACATTTTCAAGTCATTATCGGCGCCCCATGTTTTGGCAAAAGCTTCCGACGATTTTAAGCTAGCTGAGTAGCTGTTTATAAGGCTATAAAAGAAGAGTTCATTTTTAGATATACCATCTCGTTGCAATACTTCGGTGAGGTCTTCAAACTGATTAGCCTCTTTTAATGCCTCAGGCATGACATCTAAGTACTCTAGGTAAGGAAACCCTTCAAGCTGCGACCAAAAAAAGACAGTGTCTGCAGGTACATAATCTAGCTGTGGTAATGGGGTGTGTGAATCGTTTTGATTAGAAACAAAATATGCGCCAGAGGCAATAGCGGTCCCCGTGATTGCTGCTAAAAGTAGCTTTTTCATATTCTTACTCCATAAGAATTATTATTATCCAAGTCCCATTTAGAGTAACAGGGTTTGCAGTCACGAAGTAGTAAAAATATTAAGTTGTATAGATTATTTGCTACTAAGATTTTCTATTCTTAAAGGGAAAATCTTTCAGTTAAAAACTTCGCAACCCCATCTTCATTATGATGACCAATTACAGCAGTGGCGGCTTGTTTATTCTCAGCATTGGCATTTTCAGGCGCGTAACATTCGTCTGCAATTTCGAACATACTTAAATCGTTATCACCGTCACCAAAACAAATAATTGACTCAATGTTGAGCAACTCTTTTAATTTCGCGATTGCAGTGCCCTTGGTCGCTTTTGCATGATGCACATCTATCCAGCGATACGCCTCATGCTCTATGGCTTGCCCTGAATAAGCAATTAAATGGTTGAGTTCATCAATGGTATTGTGAACTGAAATTACTTCATCACGAGGACCAATCATACTGATGTTAGTAATTTGAAAGTCTTGATTGAGCTTGTTTAAGGGCAGCATACGCGTTTTTGGTGATAATCCGAATTGTTCTAATAATGCCTGCTCAAACTGATTTCTATATTCACCATGAAATACAATGCGCTCTCCTTTGTCGTTGATTGCATTAACAAATGGATGTGCTGAGTCAGAAACCATTACATCAGTTGCTGCTAGAGCTTCATTAAGGCCTAGACAATTATCAAAGCTAAAACGCTGCTGTGTCGGGCACCAAGTAACAACACCATTAGTGTATACCTGTGGCAGAGAAAAAGTGTGACCTTTTATGATGTCTTCTGCAGATAAAAAACTTCTGCCTGTGGCTATGGTGTAATGAATACCTCGCTTGTCCATTTCACGGAGCGTTTGTAGTGTAAATGGTGTCAGTTTCGAGTCTTCGTTAAGTAAAGTTCTATCAAGATCAAATACAACGAGTTGTTTTATTTGTTGCTGGGTATGTATATTCAAGCTGCGGATCCTAGGTTGAAATATCAAAGAATATATTCTGTGCTGATAAAAGTTTCTACTTGCAAAAGCCTAACATAGATCATTGCTAGGTGATTGAAGTCACAGTCCAATAACAATACTTAAAATTATGTCTAAAGAATATGACAGTGTTTTTATACCAATCTTCTAAATTAAGCGATCTATTTTGAGGCAAGGAAAACTTGTCGATAACGAGGCGAAATTTTTGCAATTTAGTTGTTCTCGGCAATTGCTCCTGCATTGCTCTACCTTCTGCATCCATGCAGTCGTAAATAAGAAATTATTAACGAAGTTAACGTCAGTTTTAGTCCCTCAAAATGATTTAGCATTATTGAGGGTTGGTATCACTCAGGTATAGCTATCAACTCATCACATAGGGTAGCCTTTCACGTATAAAATTGGCAAATGCTTTAATTTGAGCGGGTACACCAAGTCTTGATGGCATCAATAAACTTAAATTCGCTGCTTGTGGAAGGTATTGAGTTAATACACGAACCAGCTCTCCGCTTTTTAGTTCTGATTTACAGACATAATTAGGTAATGAGGTAACTCCCAGCCCTGTAACGGCTGCGCGTTTAAGCATGAAGCGGGCGAGTTGGGGAGGATAGGTAAAAATTAGCATTTTATTGCAAAGAAATGTTCACTCACTATTTGCGATTAGTGAATACATGTCTTGAGTGTGATACAAAGCCTTTTATAAATGACCAAAAAATCTGCTTTACAAGGAATTCAATGCGCGCCTTAACCACCTTGAGTACTGTGTTTTTATCTTTCGCACTCGCTTTTATTGTATCTTGGCAGGCCGTATCAACTGTTAATTTTGCCTACCCAGTTTGGTATGAAGTGTTAGAAATCGATAAGACCATCGCAAAGTACGGACCGCAAAATCAATATCGTTCTGGTTTCGAATCGACCACTCAAGCACAACATATTCAGTTTTTTGAAGAGATAGCTAAGAGCATTGAATTACCATTAGAGCAAGTTAAGCCAGCGTTACAGGCGATAGTATATAACTCTAAAGGCTCACATCTGAATAAACCTTTATTACATGACGCTGAGGTGCAGCATTTATTCGATGTCGCGATGTTGTTAAGTAACATTCAAACTGCCTGCTATGTTACGCTTATTATCTCAGCTTTGCTTTTTTTGTTGTCATTTCAACGCCAAAAAAAGAAAAAAGCTGCCACGTATTTCAGAGTGAAAGATGTCTATTGGATCATGCTATGCTTACTGCTAGTAGGCTTAGTATTGGTCGCATTAATAGGCTTTGAAACTGTATTTTATCAGCTGCATGAATGGGTATTTCCTGCAAATAATCAATGGTTTTTTTATTATCAAGAGTCTTTAATGACTACCTTAATGCAAGCGCCAAATCTCTTTGCCTGCATAGGCGGGTTGTTACTTACCAGTATGCTCGTTGTTCAGTTCCTAACCGTGTTTGTCTTATATCGCATTTTACCTAGCGCGAGGCACAGAGAGTAGGCTCATTAGTCCCAAATATAAGCAAAGTTTTGAGTATTTTTCAGTATAAAGGGAAGAAAACTCCTCTTATGTATCTAAGTAAATAAGTGCATCGATTTAGATATGTACAATATTTGGTGAGCCACTTTCATTTAAGCAGCGATAATATGTAGCTTGAACCGAACGAGAGCTGAAATGCTCCTCATACTAGGCTCGTTTTTTTACCTTTTTCATTAAAAATATAAGTTGCAGTGCGAGGTTCTGAAACCGTAGGCATAGAAATGACATTCGCGTAAATTGTTCAAGGGCGCTTGAAACTGGGAGAGTCTTCAATTGAATTGGCCAGTGTGTCAATACTCACCAAACATCATTCACAAGGCATTTCATGCTTTTGATAATTTTCTTTGAATAAAGACACTGAGTTAGAAGCGCGAATACTCGCCACTTCAAACTCGTGATGTTTTGGTTGGTATCTAAATTAAACTTTTTAACTATCAGCGCTTAATTAAAGGAATGCCATAAAGGGCTTGGACAAATAGTGCGATTGCCAAGGTTATAAATATAAAAGCGAAGAGCACGGTAGCATTTTTCTTTCCCATAAGATTACTAAGCTTGTTGCCAAGCTTTGCTTTATCTAGCCACATGCCTATTAGGGGGATAAGTTGCATCATGTGGGTGGCAACAAAATGTGCAGGCTTATAATCACCAGTTACTTTAGACCAACCTAAATATTGAATAACCGAAGCTTCAAGTGTCAGTTTTTGCTTAATATAAGTGGGATCAGTAGACATAAATCCTGCAAAAATGAGCGTCAACACCGAGCCGGCAATTAAGCCGATAATTGCTCCATACCTGAGCCCTGAATTATCTTTATAACCATATCGCCAGATCATAATGCCAACTAAAAATGAAATTAAAACTAGGAAAAATGCACCTATGCCCATTAATCCATACAGTGCATTTTCTATTGGAGTTTCAAAGTTAAAATGCGAGCGTCTGCCTTTTGCGGCTTGAATAATAATGTAGCTGAGCTCAAACCACAGTGACATAACAGCTGCATAAGCAACCCATTTTATACGTTTAGCTTCGCGCATTTTTGGTATCACTAATTTCATTAGCAGACTTAAAGTCAAAAAATGCAGCATCAATGAAAATGCAAACCTTAAAGGCTTATGCCAGATAGGCATACCATCAAGCATACGTAGGTCAAGTAGGTTCGCACTGAGCAATATTGGTATTGTTACCAATGTAAAAACACTGCAAAAAACAAATAAGCTTGTTGTTTTATCAATTTTTGTATTTAAATCTAATGCTTGATTTGAGCGAATATCCTGTAATAGTGGTAATGTTAATTTAAGCATGAATAGGATCCTTTGAAGCAACAAATAGCGCGCGTATAGAGATAAATAGTCCTAGTCCTAAAGGGCCTAGCATGAAGGTTGCAAATAAGATAGGTGCTTGAAAAAGTCTAGACATGCCGATATCGTCCGCTTTTGTGGCTATCCAGGCGCCAATAAATAAATCAAATGCTAAAAAATGTAGCCACCCAGCAAGTAGTAAGCTGTCAGTTTCAAATAAGATTTGTACTGCTTTAAATGAGCTAAAGCCACCGGGCGCATTAAAAAAGTAAATGAGCATCAGTATTGCGTAAGTAAAACTTAGCAACAGAGGAATGATGTATTGTGGAATGCTATTGAGTAATTTTAACTTTCTAGGGAAAAAAATGAGTATTACCCAGCCGAGCATGGCTAATTGTGAGCTGAATGAAAAAAGCGCTTCTACTGAAATTGCACCGTTAAATAAGTAACCTTCCATAACTGTATCCAATTAATTGTTATAAACACCTCAACATTGAAGCCATAATTTAATAGGCAAGCGTCCGAAGCGGATAAGTTAGACGTCCAGCTAGAACGAGTTGGACTTTAAAGCCAGCAAGTCTATGTTTCTATTGAAGAGATTTCTTGAATTGAGTGGGTGTCTGACCAACAAAAAGTTTAAATACAGCATTGAATGTACTTTTAGATGAAAAACCTGAGTCAAAGGCAAGGTCGAGTATTTTATTATTGTCTTGTTGTTTTAATTTCTCGATAACTAGCTCTATGCGATATTGATTTATGTAATTATAAAAGTTCTTTCCTGCCTCCTGATTAAGTACTTCTGAAAGATGATGAGTACTTATGCCCAGCGCATTTGCTAAGTCATTCAAGGTTAAATTTGGATTCAGGAAAGGTTTTTGTTCTTTCATATAATTATTGGTTAATTCTAATAAATTTGCGCGGGTTTCGAGATCGAGCGCGTATGCAGTTTGTTTAGTATTCTGAATTTTATCAATTTTGTTTTGCTTCAGTTCTTCGCCTCTTTTTTCTGACGGTAATACTCTAAATAATGTTGGGTTTCGCCACTGTGCGATGGCAACGCTGTAGATAAACAATACGATTAAGGCATCAGCCCAATTTGAGTAAGCTTTCACATTTGTATACTCGGCGAAAAATTTTAAGCTCCAAATTGATAATGTAAAAAGCAAACAAGTCCATAGCCAGCGGAATATATCAGGATCAAAGTTAGTAAGATTATCTTGAGCCGTAACTTGAACACGATAAATATACCAAGCACTGTAAGAGTTAAATGCAATTGCTTGAATAAACATCAGTGTGATACCAATATTCACATTTAAAGGTGTGTCAATTTGGCCACTTAAATATTGAGTCACCAGTAGATGCGAAGGGTCAGTTAGCCAGTCCAAATTAATCAAGTAGCATAGAGCAAAAGGGATAAAATAAAGGCTCGCATGCCAAGTGAGTGGTTTATCACTAAGGGCATGACGATAGTACAAGAAATTAAGTGCACCGAATGAGGCTGGAACAAAAAGTACCCAGTTTTGAAGTTGATATAAAAAAGTGTTTTGAGTCGCATTGAATGCAAAGGGGATTAAAAAGCATAATGCCAACAGCAAGCACGTAATACCTAATAGCTTGTTAGGTGTGTTATTGGTTTTATCAATACAAAGTAGGGTCGCAAGAATTAAACCTTGGATCCCACCAATGGCAAATAATATTTGAATTAAATTTTCCACAACGCACAAATAATAAATAAGTTTGTAGGCTTAAGAAAATATACCCTATTAAAGCAAATTAAATAAGTAGGTTAAGCTTGTTTTAGTATGTATAGCTACTAAAGGGGAGCACTCCCCCCCTTTTAAAGTATTTCTAAATCATATTTGAGAAGTTAGATATATACAATCGTAGGTGAGCCACCTTCATTTACGCAGCGATAATATGAAGCCTGAACCGAACGAGACCTATAATGCTCCTCATACCAAGCCAGTTTTCCACCTTTTTCACAAAAAACATAAGTTGCAGTGCGAGCTTCTGAAACTGGCGACATCGAAGCGACCGCAAAAGTTGCTAGTGCTATTAAAGTTGTTTTAATCATTTTGATTTCCTTTCGATTAATTTGTTTTCATTGAGCATTTATTGAACACCCGATTGATTCTATATCGATTTTTACTCGGTTGTAAATTGTTTGATTGGGAGTGGTTTATAATGTGTATGAAATAGCTTTATCGTTTTCTTTTGCTTATTTCACGTTTGTTCTGAAGTGCGGTGTAGTAAAAATGTTGATGTGTTGATTTGATTCTTGTCAACAAAGAAAGCCGTGGTGTTGTTTAAAAATGCATAATAAAAAAGAATAAAACGACATGTCTCTTCCATTTACTTCTACCAGTATTGAATTTCAAACTAAACAACTAAAACAAGAAGTCCGCTAGCCTATGCGGTAAATATGTTGAATGGCATTGAGGGGGAAGTTGTACAGGCACAATGCAAGTGCTGCACTTTCCAACTATTAAAGTTGTTAATCAGTATGAAAATATTAGCTTTTTACAAGTTTCAGCGAATAAAGAGCAGTAACAATCATTTTAGTATAATGTTTAACGACAGACATACCTTATCCTAACAATCAAAAGTAGCTTATGAGTTTATCTTCTTGGGCTTAAAGAACTTTTAATCTAATGATTGATTTGGCTATAAATGATGGCTACGGAGGTATCAGTTAGGTTGATGCTGAATAGTACTAATTCTCGGTTTAAAAGCTTAAAAAGTGATATCAATATACTTAAGCAAATGAATTTTTTTTGGAAAACAGAGTTTAAAGTGCTTGAGGCATACTTTAGCAAGAACGTAGGAAGTAGATGTTATCTAAATAGTGGGGTTTAAAGCGGTGCATTAACCGAAATAATTTATGGCAAAAGATGCCGAAGTAACTTCAGCACCTTTTTCGTTGTTTTGTACCCGATAAGCTTAATCGACTAAACAGTAAATACGTGTAAGTAAGTCTTGCGGGGCAACCTCACGCAGATCGTTTAAGTACTCTTCAAATGGTGGAAAGTCTTTTAATTGATATTGGCTACTTGGTAAATACTCGCCAAACAACCAGTCATAAGGTTTTTCAAGTTCTGGATAATCTCCCTTAAATAATAAAGACACAGAATTGGCAGCGGGAATGCTCATCACCTCAAATTCGTGCTGTTCTGGCAAGGAATTTAAATCAACCGTAATACAGGCTTTTGACCTTAGCTCACCCGTTTTAACGGTTTTAGGGTCGTCGTAGTAAATGCCAAAGTAACGTGTTTTATCGTTAATTAGGCTTAGCTTGCCAGCCATCATTGAAAGCTTTTCGAATGCTTGACCGATCTGCATATAGTCACCCTTGTGTTCAACGGCGATTAAAGAAAGTGCTGGTGTTGTCTGTTGTTCAACTTGATACATGGTTTTGTATTCCTTATCTGATTTTGGATAAAGCATGGTCACTTGCTTACCAACTCTTGCAGTACGATATTGGTTTGGTGTTTCTTGATAGTATTTACTAAACGCCCGATTAAAAGCTTCAACACTGCCATAACCAACTTGTTTTGCAATATGCTGTTGCGACAAGTCACTACGCACTAAATACGCCGCTGCTTTTAATAACCGCATTCTTCTTACCGTGACATTGATGGTCTCTCCTGCAAATTCACGATAAATACGATGAAAATGATAGCTAGACATACAGGCCACATCAGCAAGTGCATTCACATCCAACTCACCATCCACATGTTCATAGATAAAGTCTAAAACACTAAGAAGGCGCTGTTCATACTGATTTTTGGTAACAAGTTTATGATTCATAGTTTCACTCAAAATCGAAGTTAGGGTGACTGTTCAGCGACATTGATAAGGTAATGCAAAGCCGTTTGATAATGTTTGCTAACTTTGCGTATTGATTATGGGTAACATAAATTTAGGGAGTTTTATACTAGAGATTCGTTTAAATGGATGTTTAATTGATTAGCTGAAGTGTGGAGTAAATTTAAAAAGAAAAGAGATAAATGAAGTAAACTGAACTGAAATTTATATCATAATTATGATAAATCAGTTCAGTAAGAGCGTTTTTAGTTAAGACACTAGTTTAACTGATTACTCGTCATCATAATTAGCAAAGTCTGATGACTCTCTAAAGCCTGGCTTTGCTAAGATCTCAACATAAAATGAGGTTAAGTTCTCATCTTGTGTCTTATCAATCAGCTTATTGATTTGTGATAAATGCACTGTTTTGGCTTCAGCTTCGGTGTTACCGAATTTACAGTCAAAGTCCCAGAAATCAACGCCCGCAGGTAGTTTTTTATTTCGCTCGCGTTTCACATACTTTTTCAGCTCATGCTTAACCGCATCAACACGGCGTGCGATTTTGATTTTAGGGTGAGTTAGTTCAAATGTTTTTTTCATAATTGCCTTCAAGCAGAAATATTCAATATGCGACTTGCTTTTTGAGTCGAGAAAGGTACTTATCAAGTATTATGTGGAGTGTCTTGATAGATACATGCATAGACAGTATTTTACGCTATATTTGCGATACGAGCGAGTATGGCTTAGATACCTTAAAAATTTAATGTGTTTAGCTCCTGATCGTGTTGCTTTTTAAAACAAATCGATCTCTTCCGTTATACCGTTTCTGACATTGTCTTCAGCTAAAACCATCTCTTTCAGTTCTCTAAAGCTTTCATTATCCAGCTCAGCTATATGAAGTCCTTTAAAAACACGCTTATGCAGAAGATCTTGTTCAGCGCATTTGGAGTGTGCAATACCAAATGGCGGAATACTCACAGGGTGACCTTTAGAGCTATCTGTATTGACGACGCATTGATGACAAAAAATGCAATTTAAAGCCATATCAGTTGATCAGAGAATGAATAAACATAGCTTTAAACTACTCTATGAATGTGAAGTGAGTATGGATATGAATTAAATGTATGCTTACAGGTTATTTCAAAATAAATCTACATGGTTTGTCATGTCACTTTTTATATTATTTCTCTCAGCCACATTTATTTTAATTCCAGAGAGCTTTGGTGATTGAGTTCGGCTATCCGCTCTCTTTGGAAGATACGTTTATACAATAAATCTTGTTGAGCAAAATAAGAGTGAGCGACTCTATAAGGTCTATGCTTAAAGCATGGCCTATGGATTGGTCATGACTGATGACGCATTCGTGATAAAAAGTACAGCTTAAGCCCATGTGAAATACTCTAAAAAGTACCAGTCTTTTAAAGACGTTTAATACGTCGTTAATGACACTAAAAAGGAAG
>Ga0114932_10001618_pt1 | contig 25205 bp, 20 predicted proteins | sample 2SBtaG_2_FD_87286 | JGI IMG/M metagenome (GOLD analysis project Ga0114932, IMG submission 87286) | Deep subsurface microbial communities from Kolumbo volcano to uncover new lineages of life (NeLLi) - 2SBTROV12_ACTIVE470 metaG | ecosystem: Environmental > Aquatic > Marine > Volcanic ...
CCTATTCGAAACTTTGAATTGCCCTCAGGGGTTCCAGAAAACTACACGGGACTGTGGTCTAGTCTGGTTATGACGTCACCTTGACATGGTGGAGGTCCCCAGTTCAAATCTGGGCAGTCCCATGCTTCTTTTTAATCAGTTCTCTTCGTGTTAGGGCCTTCTTCTCTACCATAGTTTTACCCTAGAAAGTTACCATCTTCCCAAATGCCTTCCTCTTGGTCACCATTTGCGTGGGTGTAAGTCCCTTGACCATGGAATAAACCATCTTTCCATTCACCCACATATTGGGCACCATCTACCCAGGTTATGGTCCCTTGTCCATGTTCCTTACCATTTTTCCATTCACCCACATATTTGTGACCATCATCGTAGGTGTAGGTCCCTTGGCCATGGAATAAATTATCTTTAAATTCACCCACATATTGGTCACCATCCTCCCAGGTGTAAGCCCCCTGGCAATTATCCCAATAACCTTGTAATCCATAGAGTGTTTCACAATCAGGTAATTCTTGGTCCATAGATTCGGTTACATCCGAAGGAGCAGGGGCAGGAGGAGTAGGGGTAGGTGTGGGAGTAGGAGTAGGGGTAGGTGTGGGAGTAGGAGTAGGGGTAGGTGTGGGAGTAGGAGCAGGGGCAGGAGGAGTAGGGGTAGGTGTGGGAGTAGGAGTAGGAGTATCTGGGAAATATACTGGAGAAATATCTTCTACCGCCCCACCTGAACACCCCGAAATGATGAGACAAAGTGCCGCTACGATGACAAGAAGGTGAGATTTCTTCATAACATATAGACTCCATGGGATGCTTTATATCCACTGAACTCAATATAAATTAGTTGGCAAAGTCCGTAGCCCATCTCTGGGCAATAGATACTGCTTTGCCAACGTTATTTTTATCATGCGGATTTAATACGATCTGTCTCTCCCGAACCATCCCTTCCCACCTGTTATACCTGCCCATATTGCTGTGAGGATCCAACTAAGAAGAAATAGCACGACCAATCCACCAACTATGAAAATAATGGCGGTGACAGGATTACTCATATAGAGATAGAAATATGGCAGATATGGGAATAAATTTGGAGCTATAATGTACAACACGTACAACAAAGCCGAAAATGAGATCAAAAACACAAATGGATGGTTCCGAATAATCGATCGTCCTTCAGTTTGGTAAGGATCCGAATCTGTCACCAGTTACTGCCTCTCAACTTCCTCCCTATCGCGATTGCCATTGGATGGAATAGTTTCCCACGGTTTATAATTTTACTCCCAACAAGTCGTTGCAGGGGGTTTATCGGTCACATCGATAACAAAAGAACCAACACCTTCAAGCTTTGAAATTTTTTCCTTTATCTCATCTAGAATTCCCCATGGAACTTCAAAAGGTGAGACTGTCATAAAATCATCTGTTGAAACAGCTCTCAACGCAATACTTCTGTTTTCGGAGTTAATTCCAGACCCAAACAGTACAAAGATTGTCTGACTAATCCCATTTACCCCCCTCTCCGAAAGAACTCCCCTTCCCACATGGTCAACTTCTTTCAGCAATTCGACGTTTTTCCTTGTCACAAAAGTTTTGATTTTGCTAATTTCCGTTGGTTCTTCAAAACTATACACTACTCTGTTAACAGAATGAACCTGTTGGGGAATTTTCTTTGCAGCACTCCTGATACTGGTCCAATCCCGCTCACCCCAAAGCATTCCCAGATATGAATATGTTCTTGCATCCCCTTGGACTTCAACAGTTTTAACAGGCAGAACACACCCACTCAAACCTTCCTCTCGGGCAATCCCATTTACTTTAGAATTAATCTCTTCCCAGTCGCCGCTCTCTTCAGCACAGTCCACAATTCTTATGCCCAATCCTGGACCTGGAAATGGTTCCCTCTCTGCAATTTCGAGGGGCAAACCAATCTGTCTAGCTGCTGCCCGAACTTCATCTTTGAAGATTAATCTATTTGGCTCAACAACTCTCCCTGAGCTCTTCAAATCCTCTATGAATTTACATCCCACATTATGATGTGATTTGATATTGTCTGCTCTGCTGCCTACTCCCTTTCCACTTTCAATTAAATCCGTGTAGAGGGTCCCTTGAGCAAGAAACGTCTTTTCCCCATCCAATCCAAGTTCTTCAATAATCTCGCTTTGAAGTTCTCCAAAGAAATCCCCGATAATTTTTCTTTTTTTCTCGGGTTCATTAACGCCCGCTAAAACCTCGATAAACCTCTCCTCTGCATCCACAAAAATAAGGTCGCTAATACCTGCTTTTTTCAAGCTAGCTTGCACTTCTTCATTCTCATCCTTTCGCATTAGTGCTCCAATATAAACGGGAAACACCGTCCCAATACCTTCTGTCTGTGAAAGGAGACTTGCGACTAGACTAGAATCCACTCCTCCGCTAACAAAACAGATAACATCGTTCGTTCCAATAGTTTCTTGAATATATTTCTTAGCTTCTTCAATGTAACTTCCCATATCCCACTCGCCAGAACAACAGCAGATTTTTTTCACAAAATTATCTATGATGCCAAAACCTTCCTCAGTATGAGTAACCTCTGGATGAAACTGTACTCCGTATAAGTTCTTTTCTAAGTTAGCAATACCTGCGACATGAACCTCCGTTTCTGCAGAAACAACGAAACCTGGAGAAAGATCATCTCTGTCAACACTATCGCCGTGGCTCATGACTGCAGAAATTGACTCACCGATATCTTCAAACAAAAGATTGTCACTATCAAGCTTGACATTTGTTTCACCATATTCTTTCATCCTCTCTTCATCATCGATAAAACCTCCTCCTGTCAAATGATTCATCAATTGCATACCATAGCAAATTCCTAAAAAAGGAATTCCCAATTCCAGAATCTTGGGGTCGATTGTTGGGGCGCCATCTTCATATACGCTCTTAGGCCCTCCAGATAATACGATTCCTTTAGGATTAAAATCCAATACCTCTTCTGCAGAAATATTCGAATCAACAATCTCTGAAAAAACAGAACACTTTCTGATGGCCTTGGCAATTAGCTGAGTATACTGGCCACCAAAATCTAAGACAAGAATCTTGTGAGTCATCTTAATCTTTTATCATTGTTTCTTCATATCATGCGGATTGGTTATTATTTGACTTGAGAATGGGGATATTATTTCTATAACTGCCCTTTCGCGGAATTCTTTCAAGTTCATGCAGCCAGTGTTACTAAGGGCACCTTTTACTTTCATCATGTCTGTTTTTAGCGCCGGTTTAATCCTTCCACCATACTTGACAGTTCCCTCTACCCCTTCTGCAAAAAATGTTTTTCTACTCTGTCCATATCGATCAAGGTTTCTTGCTCTATGTGAACCTTCTCCCCACGTTGCAACTTCATACATCTCTGCTTCTATTCTTGTTTCTTTTCCTTTGTAGTCAAGTTTTTCTGCTGCTGCTTCGTAAAATTTGTTGAAGTATCCTCCCATCATTATTGCGTCCGCAACTGTCAATGCAATTACCATGTCTGCTGTCGATGATATACCTCCATCAATTATCACGGAAACATATTTTCCTGTTTTCTCGAAATAGTCATCCCTTGCCCTTCCCACTTCGATCAATGCAGTCATTGGTGCCCTTCCTGTTGCTTTCTCCCTTTGAGTTATGCATATTGATCCTGATGACATGCCCACTTTCACCATGTCTGCACCACTCTCCATTAGAAACTCTGCTGCTTCATACGTCACAACGTTCCCTGCACATATTGGAATTTCAAATTTCATAGCCTTGTATTCTTGAAGAACATCTTTGGTGAATTCATTATATGCGTCAGACGTGTCAATAACTACTAAGTCTGCACCTGCTTCTACCGTTTTCTTGACTTTATTTTTCCAACCTTTATGAGTCGATATCGCCACGCCTACCTTGATTTTTTCCATATCCTGTCCGAAAGCCATTTTTTCCAACCGTCCGTCTTTGTCCAACACGACCAATCTGTCAATTCCATTTTTCTCAAGGAGTTTCTTCGCCTCTTCAATTCCAATACTCGGATCGTCAACGATTGGCAAATCCTTCGGCAAAATCATCGCCTTTGTTACACTATCAGAAATTGATACTTCTGAATCCCAGTAATGTTGCAGTGAAAACATTCCTACAAATACATTGTTCTTATCAACAACAGGAATGGCAGAGTGCCCTATCCTTCTAACAAACCGCATTGCAATCTCAACAGTTTGATCATCTCTAATTGACAATGGTTCTTCCACAAATGCCATTTCATGAGTCTTGATCTTCTCGACGATCTCTGCTTGTGCGTCTGCTGAAAGCCTCGTTGGAAGAATCCCAATCCCACCATTTTTTCCTAGTGCCAAAGCTAATTCATATTCCGTAACTGAAGTCATGGCAGAACTCATCAACGGGATCTTAAGTTTCAAACCCGCCAAGTCGGTGCTCAGATCAATGTTTCTTAGCACACAGTCCTTTTTTGTGAACCCTGGCATCAAACTAAACTCTCCAAATGTTCGGCCAATGTCTGGTGTGATTTTTACCATATTACTCTATTTTAAAATCCAAGACTTCCCCTGGCTTGAATAATCCTTTGCTTTTAATCCCAATTTTCTTATCTTCAGTGATCTGGCCTGCCATTTTTGCTTTTACACCGAACTTTGAGCACTCTTTTATCACTTTATCTGGCTCTGGTGTTATGATTGCAAAACCTTGCCCCATATTCCATACTCGATACGCTTCTTCATCAGGTACCTCTCCAAGTTCTTGACAATACTTCATCACATCACATGGCTCGAATAAATCGTTAAATTCTGCCCCATGGCCCGATGGTTTCAAGACCCGCTCAACTTTCTCTATAATTCCACCTCCTGTGATGTGAACTGCCCCGTGAATCTCACATGTTCCTTCTGTACGAAATCCTCCGTGCATGTGAACAAATAGTTTTGAGTAAATTGTTGATGGTGTCAATACTTGAAGTCCAAGTTTTTGTCCTTTGAAGTCTTCGTTGTGCCACTCTTCTCCCAAATGTTTTCTGAAGACTTCTCTCACCAATGATAGCCCATTCGAACGAAATCCCCTCTCTTCCAATACAACTATTGCATCTCCAATCTCGATCTCTCTCCCTGTGAACATCTTTGTTTTATCAGCGAACCAAATTAAGGCCGAACCCCAATTATACGCGAGGCCATTTCCATATCCTCCCACTCCTTGGTTTAATTGCGCGAGCTCCCCATTGACAATTGCTACATCAGCTGCTTCTGCAGCTTCAACATACCCTTTTGCCAATTGTTCGATCATAGGAAGTCGAGTACTATCTGTTCCAAGAGTATTGACATCCAATATACTTCCAACAAGCACGGGCTCAGCACCTCTTAAGACCGCATCATCGCAAACCATAGCCAAAAGATCAAAAGCCACGGTATCATGCTTGTTCATCCTCTGGGCAATCTCCACTTTTGTACCAACTCCGTCAAACCCCATTCCCATCATACTCCCTTCGGGGAGCTTGCTCACATCAATTGCTCGTACCCCTGAAAAATCATCAAATGGAATTATTATTTCGCCGATTTTTCCTTTCCTGTTTTGAAATGTTTTCTTAGCTGCCTCAAACATCATTCTAGCCGCTTTCGATTCAATATCAACATCAACTCCCGCCCCTGCATACTCATCTACCATTTTCGTTAAACCTTATAATCCATCAGCTTCCTCTAGATTTGAAATCTTTTGTTTGTTGTTCTCAAGCACCTTTTCGTGCAATTCAGTCCTATTATTTCCTAATATTTTTGCCACGTGTCTTGCCACATTCGCAGGTCTTAATATCAATGAATTTGAGGATCCAGAAGGGTTCTGTATACACGAATCAAATTTCTTTTTATCCGGTGGGCAACTTATTACAGGGTGCACTGAATGGAATGATACCACTCCCGACAATGCATCTGTTCCTCCCGCGATCGATATGTAAACCAAAGGCTCAACCGATTGGTTATATTTGTTTATTATTGCTTCACAGGTAGATGGTTGCTTATGGGCAGAACAGATCCGTACGATGGTGGGTATGTTGTACTTGTCGAGTTCTTGTTTTATCGTTTCTATGTGTTCTCTATCACTGTCCGACCCTGCTATTATCACAACCACACCTCCTTCGATATACCCCTCCTTCTTCAATCCGTACAACAACTCTTGTTTTACATCATTACTTGGAAACTCAAATTTGTTCCCTGTGAGTTTTTCATACAAACTAATATATCTGTATGACACCTCGATGACATCTTCATCTGTTAATGCTGGCGGTTCTCCTTCACTTCCATAACTGAAACCCTTCTCTGTAAGGACATCTCTTACGAATTGTTTTGATAGTTCTTTTATCTTTAGTGAAGGATTCTCTTTCAATAGCTCAGACACATCTTTATAATCTCCAGATTGATTTTTTATTTCTTCAAATTTTTTGTATTCTTCAACTGTGCAATATCGTGACGAATCAGGTGTATTCGCTTCGTCAATCAGATATATATCTCCCTTTCCGTCTAGCCCAAATTCGAATTTGGTATCTATGAAGATCAAGCCGTTCTCCAATGCAAGTTCTTCCCCTCTTTTATACAGTGCGATCGATGTGTCTTTAACCTTCTTTGCTAGTGCCTTCCCCAATTTCTTTTCCACTTCTTCATAAGTCATGGGGGCATCATGATCATCTGCCTTGGTCGTCGGTGTAAATAGTGGCTCAGTTATTTTTTCATACCTGAGCAATCCTTCAGGCAATTCAATCCCGTATATGTTTCTAGTCCCCTTCTCATATTCTCCTGCGAGACTTCCCCATAAGTACCCTCGAACAACACATTCTACCATTATATTCTCATAATACTTTTGTACAACAACATTTGGATGTGGACTTTTAACTGCCGCATTTGGAATAATATCTTCCGTGTTTTCAAAAGCCCATTCATTGAATTTGTTTAGAATCTGACCTTTGAACGGTATGCGTCTACTTAGGACATAATCGAAAGAAGAAACTCTATCACTAGCAACCATTACTATTGGCGTCCCGATCTCTCCCGATGTGAAATGTATTTCTCTGACCTTTCCTTTTTTATGGGTTCCTAACTCTGGGATGTATCCGTTGTCTAATGTGTTGTAAAGGTTCTTTTTGATTTCTTCTTTATATTTTTTTTCCATTTTATTTGTCCTCCTATTATTTTTTGATTATAACTTTTTTTCCTTCAACGCTTATCTTTCCTTCGGCGTACGCCTGTATTATCTCTGGATACAGAACTTTCTCTATACTTTGGACTTTTTCTTTCAAGCTGTCAACAGTTTCGCCATTTTCTATATCTACAGTCCTTTGTGCTATTATTGGGCCCGTATCTGTCCCCTCGTCAACAAAGTGTATTGTACACCCACTAACTTTACATCCACATTTCAGCACCTCTTCATGCACTGAACGGTCCATCCCGGGGAAGCTAGGAAGTATTGAAGGATGAATGTTCATTATTCTATTCTTGTATTTCCTTACGAACCATTCGCTAAAAAGTCTCATATAGCCCACAAGCACGATTAGTTCAACGCCTTCAGTGTCTAGTATCTGCGCTGTCTTTTTATCATAGCCCTCTCTCGTGTCTGTATCTTTTTCAAACAGCAACACCTTTGTTTTGATTCCTGCATTTTCTGCCCGTTCCACTGCATAACACTTTTTATTGGAAAATACCAGTCTCAAATCCACATCAAGTTCTCCCGCCTCTATCTCATCTATTATTGCCTGCAAATCAGTTCCCATAGTTGAAACCATTACGGCTATTTTCAGACTCATGGGACTCCTCTCTGGAGCTCTTTCCAGGCAATGTCCTTTCTATAGTACATCTGCTCAAAGTTTATTTTAGGAACTTCCTTGTAGATCTTGTTCATAGTTTCTTTCAAAGTCCGGCCCGTTGCAACTATGTTTAAAACTCTACCACCGTTCGTGACAATTTTATCCTCAATTTTCTTTGTCCCTGCATGAATTACCTGGACATTTTCGACATCCTCTAGCCCATTTATGACCATCCCCTTCTGGTATTGTTCTGGGTATCCTCCCGACGCAAGAACAACCGTTGCACAGCATTCCTCGTTCCAAATAATTTCTTGATGCTCAAGTTCTTGGCTAATAACTGCCATACACACATCAACAAGATCCGTTTTCATTCTTGGAAGGATAACCTGTGCCTCTGGATCTCCAAACCTGCAGTTAAACTCTAATATCTTTGGCCCCTCCGACGTCATTATAAATCCTATGTATAGGACCCCTCGATAATCGATCCCCTCTGCTGCAATCCCTTTAAGAAATCTATCCATGACTTCTTCTTTGAGAAAATTCTCCTGTCCTTTAAGCAAAGGTGCAGGAGAGTACGCCCCCATTCCCCCTGTGTTGGGCCCCTTGTCCCCCTCATGCACTTGCTTATGGTCCTGCGAATAAACCATGGGTTTGAAAGTTTTTCCGTCGGTAAACACGAGATATGAGATTTCTTCTCCTGCGAGGCATTCTTCGACAATGATTTTTGAAGATGCTTCTCCAAATTTTTTCCCGATCAAACAGTCCTCTGCAAAAGTAACTGCAGTCTCGATAGTTTCGGCTACAAAAACTCCTTTCCCCGCTGCCAACCCATCCGCTTTAACAACTATCGGTGCCCCCTTTCTTTCGATATACCTCCTCGCCCTTTCAAAATCTGTGAACTCTTTAAATTCTGCTCCTGGAAGATCATATTTCTCTATAAATTTTCTTGTGAATATTTTTGAGGCTTCGAACTTTGCAGCTTTCGCCTTTGGGCCAAATGATTTTATACCCGCATCTTCGAGTACGTCAGTAATTCCATTTGCCAGAGGATTCTCGGGACCAACTATTACTAAATCAATAGCATTCTCTTTTGCAAATACAACCATCGCTTCGCTATCCATGATGTCAATCGAATGGCATTCGGCAATCTCTGCCATCCCCGGATTTCCTGGAATTGCGTATATTTTTTCAGCCTTTTCACTTTCTGCAATTTTCAAAGCTATAGCGTGTTCCCTTCCTCCAGACCCAATAACTAAGATTTTCATTTTACCATCTTCTTTTTAACATCTCTCTTGTTTATCATTTTCAAAAAATTCTCTATCCTTTTCCGATAGAGGAACTACGTATTCCTTGTTCAGACAAGCCACACAAAGATCTCTTCGTATTGCCTTTTGCAAATCCTCGACTGTTGTGTACACGAGTTCGTCAGCACCAATATAATCTCTTATCTCCTCAATTGTTTTGCCACTAGCAATCAGCTCATCTTCTGTCGACATGTCTATTCCATAATAACATGCATGCTTCACCGGCGGGCATGATGACATGAAGATTATTTTTTTGGCCCCTGCTTCTCTCAGCTTTGTGACTATCATTTTTGATGTCGTCCCGCGAACAATACTATCATCCACAACTGCGACATTTTTATCTTTGATAACACTCGTAACAAAATTCAATTTAATGTTAACAAGATAATCTCTTGCCTTTTGGGATGGTGTAATAAACGTCCTTCCAATATATCTGTTCTTGACAAGACCCTCCCGATAATCTACACCTAGTTCTTCGGCGACTTTAACGGCACAGGTTCTTGCGGTGTCTGGAACTGGTATGACCACATCTATATTTTCTCCCCGGACCTTATCTGCCAGAATAGCACCTAGGGCGAGTCTCGCTTTGTACACTGCCCTTTCTTCTATCATACTTTCAGGTCTTGCAAAATAAACCCATTCAAACATACAATGGGCTCTTTTTTCTTGTTTTATGACCTTTCTCTCAATGTTCAGATCCGTGTCAATAAAGATTGCTTCTCCTGGTTCCACGTCTCTTATAAATTCATAACCAAGTGTTTGCAGAACAATCGTTTCAGATGTAAATATATAGCTGTCATCTTTTTTTCCCATCACCAGCGGTCTGATTCCATTTTTATCTCTAATCGCAAATAAACCCCTTCCCGCGATGACTCCAGTTATTGAATACGCGCCCTCCACATTATTCAATACTTTCTCAGCCGAGTCAAGGAAATTTTCTGTTTTATCATAGTGTCTAGCAAAAATGTGCATGATAGGCTCCAAATCGACTGTTGTTCCAAAGAAAATCCCATCCTCTGCAAGTTCTTCTTTCAAAGACCCATAGTTAGTTACATTCCCATTATGCACCACGGCAATTTTTTGGGAAGTATTGATCGTTAGAGGGTGTGAATTATTTTTAGAAGGAGACCCAATGGTAGAGTATCTTGTTTGGCCGATGCCCATATTTCCTTTGAGCTTTGAAACATTTTCCTCAGTAAAAATATCTCTGACAAGCCCTATGTCTTTAATAAGTGTAAGCGCATCATCCTCGCATGTTGCCACACCTGCTGCATCTTGACCCCTGTGCTGCAGACTCAATAGTCCATATGCCAGTTTTACACTGACATCCTTGTCGTTTATTATCCCAATTACTCCGCACATTTTATTTTTTCATCTTTTGCAGCTCCTTCCTCTTTCTCCATCAACCCATCTGGAGTTGCCATCGCACAATTCTTAATTACAAGGTTCACTTGCATTTTATTGCACTAGCTTCTCCCCGGAACTGGTTATATTCGTCGGAATAATTATGCTTTATAGTAATCGACCGCATTTCTGAAAATAGTTAGATTTGAGTCTATGAATTCTGGTACTTCTTCTTGTTTTCTTTTGGACAGTTCCTTTTTGAGCTGGAATTCGGGTTCACTTGTCGAATGAATCGCCCTTTCGGGATGGGGCATCATCCCCATTAGTCTGCCCGTCTTGTCGCAGATAGCTGCTATATTCTTCAACGACCCATTCGGATTTATTGGATATTCTTGAATGGTGTCGTCCCCTTCCTTATTGCAGTAAGTAAACACGATCTGATCACTGTCTTCAAGTCGCTCTAAGATTTCACCATCGCAGAAGAATCTACCCTCTCCATGGGCAATTGGCAGGTGTGTGATTCCAAGACCTCTTGTGAAGACACATTTTTCTGAGTTATTTTTTATGTTAACCCATCTGCATTCATACCTGTTAGAATCATTTGCATCCATTGCATTGATTCTGGTACCATATTCTGTTATCGGCAACGAAAATAACCCCAGGTTACTCATCACCTGAAAACCATTGCAAACCCCGAGTATAAGTTTCTCTTCTTGTATGAATTTTTTTAATTCTGGCCAAAGATTATTCCTCATCTTATTGGCAAATGCATTCCCCGAACCCGTATCATCCCCATAAGAGAATCCCCCGGGAAACATCATGATATGGTAGTCTTCCATATTTTTGTTTCCATCTATCAAATCGTTGATATGCACTATCTCGGATTCTGCACCAGCAAGCTCAAATGCATATGCACTCTCCCTTTCACAATTAATTCCGTATCCAGACATGATCAATACTTTGACTTTCACAATTTCAATAACTCCCAAATCTTTGCTTATAATGCATATCCAGTTCCTCAACTGTCGTTGAGATAATTGTTTCATCGTCCTTCACCACGAATGTATTATCCCCCTTCACCTCGCCTATTTTCTTCACCGAGAAACCTTGCAATCCATTTTCAAAAATTTCTTGTTTTGCAGGATCAATGGAAACAATAAATCTCATTTGCGATTCTGAATAACATTTTTTTTCGAATGGGAGGTCTTCTCCAGGGATGTTTATCAAGTCAATTTCTACCCCCCAGCATCCTGCAATTGACATCTTTGCAACGGCTGTTAGAAGGCCACCCTTCTCAATCGATGAACATGCACTAAACATCTCCGACGTATGCATTTCATACATCTTTTCATATAATTTTCTCGCGTGTTTGGCATCGACCTTCGGTGATTTACTTCCGATCTCGCCATATAAGTTGTAAAACTCACTTCCTCCACATTCATCCTTTGTCTCTCCAATAACATAGACTAGATCTCCAGGGACTTTGAAATCAATCGAACAACTTTGCTGTACATTTTCAATAACTCCAATACTTGAAACCATCAATGTTGGGTATGCAGATATTTTGATTTGATTGTTCTCCCCATCGAACCCTTTGAAGTCATTGAACATACTGTCCTTCCCAGAGATAAATGGTGTCCTGTAAACTGTTGCAAATTCATAACAGCCTCTGGCAGAATCTTTTAATTGACATAGTCTTTCTGGATCGTCCGAACTGCACCAGCAAAAATTATCCATTAAGGCCATGTGATTGATGTTCCCGCCCGCAGCGACTGCATTCCTTATTGCACTGTCTATTGCAACCCCTGCCATGTCATAGCAACTGATCTCGCTCATCCTTGGAAACAGAGCTTGTGACATGACCACTCCTCTATCTGTGCCAAATACCGGTTTTATCACCGATGAATTTCCATTAACCCTACCTTCGCCCTGTAATGGTTTTATAACTGAGTTATTTTGCACTTCGTGGTCATATTGTTTAGATATATACTCATAGCTACAGATATTGTGACTGCCAATCATTCTAAGAAGTAATTCCCTTTGATCGTCTATCTGAATTGATGGCTCTTCTGTTTGGTATGGGTATGGTTTTGTCACTAGTTTTTTCTTGGATAAACCCTCATGAAGGAACTCCATCTCAAGATCAAATATTTTTTCCCCATCCATATTGACAACCGCTCTATTTGTGTCATTAAACCTCCCAACTGCGGTCGCTTCAACCCCCCTTCTTCTCATCAAATTCATGAATTCTTCCAGTGTACTATCAGGAACTGATAAAGTCATTCTTTCCTGCGACTCTGAAATCCATATCTCCCATGGTTGAAGGCCCGGATATTTTAGTGGAACTTTTTCTAGATCTACTGTAAACCCACCACATTCCTTTGCCATTTCTGCAATACTGCAGCTAATTCCTCCTGCACCATTGTCTGTTATGCTATTGTAAAGGCACTGACCAATGGCTTCTTTTGCGATCGCATCAGAGAATTTTTTCTGTGTTATTGGATCTCCTATTTGAACGGCTGTAGCAGGACTCCCACCATCCATTTCTTCACTAGAAAATGTCGCACCATGTATTCCGTCCTTTCCAACCCTTCCTCCAATTATTACTATATTATCTCCTGGTCTGGCATTCTTGCATTCTGCCGACTGTCCGTTCGGAAGTTTTCGTGGCAAAAGACCTATCGTTCCCACAAAAACAAGCGGCTTTCCTTTATAGTTGTCATCGAAGAAAACAAATCCTGTTGGTGTGGGTATTCCTGAACAATTTCCACCAACATTTACCCCATGTACCACACCGTCCATAATCCTTCTAGGTGAGAGCGCGGGATTCTTCTTCCCCCGGCCTCTAAAAATGATTTTTTTATCTTCTGGTTTCCCAAAACAATATCCATATTTGTTCGCGATTGGCAATGCACCCATCCCAAACCCAAGTGTGTCTCTGTTCACACCAACTATTCCTGTTATTGCACCCCCAAAAGGATCAAGAGCCGACGGACTGTTATGCGTTTCTGCCTTGTCAGTTACCATGAATTTCTCATTGAAAATAATCCCCCCGGAGTTATCCTTGAAAACACTCAAACAGAAATCTTTGTCACCCAGATCTTTCCTTATGTCCTCTGTTGCGTTTTTTATGTATCGTTTGAAAATTCCTTCTTCTATGTCATCTATTTGCGACGCAAAAATTGTGTGCTTACAGTGCTCTGACCACGTTTGCGCGATTGACTCTAATTCTATGTCCGTAGGTTTCCGCCCTTCCTTCTCATAATACTCTTTTATAGCTTTCAAATAATCTAGGCTCAGTGCAAGTGGCCCCCTTCGAGCATTTGTTTCAGGATCAAATATTCCTTTTTTCCCCAGTTCTATCAATTCATCTTCATCCAAGTCCAGATCTATCTCTAAAACCTCCATACTTTGTTTCAGATGAACTGTTGGAACTTTTTTGTCCATTCCGCCGTCCTCAAGATATGTTGCATATGGCTTAATGTGGTGCCGCTCAATCAGAACATTTGTGAGTCCAAGCGCAATTTTTTTTATATTTTCCTTTGTTATGTCCCCTGATATAAACAAGAGCTTAGATGAGAATACTTTGTTTCTTCCAATTTCAATCTTGAATAAATCATTTATCATTTCGGTAGCGGTGTTCGCAACGTTATCTGTTACCCCCGGTAGTAATCCCAATTCAAGTACAAAATCAAATTTTTTATCCACGGGCTCATTTATTCGTGGAAGCTCTGTAATTGGGTTGTGAAGAGCCGCCGCTATTTGTTTAAATTGCCCCTCCGAAAAATCATACCCCACCGTGTAAACCTTGGAGGTTTCTATGGAAACTTTATACCCGTCTCCAGCAAGTGCATTCTCCAGCACCTTTGCTTCTGAACTTTTTACCGTTGAATCAATTTCTATTCTACAAATCTCACTTGTTTCCATTCAAAAACCCCTTAATTTTTTGCTTATAGTATCGCAGAGGGGAAAAATCATAATATTTGGAAAATCATAAGATTTAACCTCGCGACTTTTTTAAATGAAAGTAATATGTCTCAAAAAGCATTATTTCTTTCTGGCAAAGATGTTGCCGGATTAGCAACAATGGAAGAATTTATTGAAGCCATTCGGGATGGTTATCGTCAAAGAGGAGAAGGTGCATCTGCAAAACCATCGCAAGTAATCTCAAGCGATGCGGGCCCAACACCTCGATATGGAAAAGCAGCTAGTCTTGTCACCTACGGGGCTAGTATGCCCGATTCAAATGTCATGGGGATGTACACAATGTGTCCTTCCTCTGCGACCGAGGGCTGGTATCTAAATCAACTATATAGTAGTATTGGAGAGCCACTAGCGGTCGTTGATGGAGCTAGCTGGAATCCTCTTAAAACAGGTGCAGTTGGTGCAGTTGGTGTGGATGCTTTGGCAAGAGACGACTCTTCAGTCGTTGCCCTAATTGGAAGTGGGGAGCAATCAAAAGGCCAACTAGTCGCCATCGAACATGTCCGCGATATAGAACATGCTTATGTCTATTCTCCTAACAAAGAGCATAGAGAAAAGTTTGCTAAAACAATGCAGGATTTCGTTAAATGTGATATAACTTCTGTAGATTCTAGTGACGATGCGATCGCAAATGCTGATATTATTGTCACTGCAACAAAAGCATCAAATCCCGTATTCGATGGGTCTAAAATGAAAGAAGGTGTTCACGTAAATGCAGTGGGCCAGGGAAGTGAAGCCGACAAACGAGAAGTAGACGAAGTAACTGTCAAAAAAGCCAAGTGGGTCTCTGATATAAAAGCAAGAACTCTACGATCCCAGGGTGCCTATATCTATGCCGCAGAGCACGGGTTCATTGATTTTGATACTCACTACTATGCAGAATTAGGGGAGGTTCTAGCAAATAAATATCCTGGCCGGGAATCTGAAACTGAGGTAACTCTATTTGATTCAACAGGATCTGGACCCGAAGCAGTTGCTGGTGGCAAATTATTATATGATAAAGCTGTTAAAGCAGGAATAGGAACTGAGATCGAGTTCTACTCTGCAGAAGAATCATTTGGATTCACTGATTACATCGCAACCGACTGGTAATTTTATTTATATTTTTCCAGTTCCCGGAGTGGCATTTTTATAGGATGTCATTGGAAGCTCGATCCCCAATCCCTCTTTTATGGCCTTTTCATATAGCATGGCTGCAGACGCAACAGTTTCAACACCCACTCCTGTACTATCAAAAATTGTAATTTCTTCTGCACTTGTTCTTCCTGGAATACGCCCCGAAATTATATCTCCTATTTCTGCATATATATGATTTTCACCCACACGACCGGCATTATACGCTGCCAAAAATCCTCCTGCCATTCGAAGTCGTTCTTGTACACCATGTGCAAAAACCCGCTCCCGAAGATCTGGGACATATTTGTCTGCTTTGCAAATCGCTTCTATATCTAACTCCCTTTCATGCCCTGATTGGCCCATTGCATTCACATGGATCCCGGGACTGAGCCTTGAACCATCAAAAACGGGATCAGAAGCAACTGTTGCCGTAACTAAAATATCCACATCATCAACGGCACCATCACTGGAATCGACAGGGGTTGCGTCAAATCCCATGTCCTTTTCAATTGTTTTACAAAATGCTTCTCGATTGTCAGACTTTCTAGAATATACTTTCACACTAGTGATATCTCGAACGACAGCTAGTGTTTGGAGTGCACCATATGAAACCCGACTAGTTCCAATTATTCCCACACTTTCGGAATCTTCCCTTGCAAGTACTTCTGAAGCAACCGCACTTGAGGCCCCTGTTTTAAGGGGATTCCAATAAGACCCATCTAAAATAGCGAGCATTTTTCCACTTTTTATGTCCCATAATGGACATGTGAACCAACCATCCCTCTCGGGCCCTCCTACAGAGTACACGTAATACCCCATATATCCCATTTCTGGCAACATAGACATATACCCTGTCAAATCTGTATTTGGATCTTCTGTTGCTAGTGCTGAAGGCGCATTTGATGGGGCACCGTGCCCGCGTTCTCTGTATGCGTCTCTTGTCGCATTAACATAATCTTCTGGATCTGCCAAATCTATCAAATCTTCAGTGGTCAAATACAATATTGTATCAATCATTATTATTCCTTTTTAGCAGTAAAAGTAGATAATTGTCGTGATCATTAACCACTAGCAACTTCGACATCAATTTCTACTAAATATGCCTCCTGAACTAGCTGATGCACTCCAATTAATGTGTGACAGGGGTATGGCTTTTCTGTAAAAACTTCCTTCCAAACATCACTATATTCTTGAAGATGTTTTCGAGGCTCGATTAAATAACTAGTTACCTTTGAAATGTCACTTAAATTTTTATCCATTTCTGCTAATATGGTTTCGATATTTGAAAATACCTGCCTGGCCTGGCTTGTCATATCTGCCCCAACTGGTTTGAATTCTCCAACTCTCCCTACCATTCCCGAAATGGATATGTGTCCATTATCTATTCTAGCTTGGCTATAGCCCCTTGATACTGTGTCTGGCATATTTTTTGGATGTATAACTACAGTCATACTGTAAAAATCCACTTCAGGGAAAATAGCACTTGCCAATAGTTTAATCCGAACCTATATCTTGGATAAATACGTTTTCTCAGTTAGAATGTTATACGATCTAACACTTCCTCTTAATGATGACACGATATTAATTCCTGGCGGGGGAAATGCGTTTAAAGCAGAAACAATACTGAGCATAGAACAAGGACATGCCGCTGCCGTTCATAGTTTCAGTCAAAGTACACACGTCGGCACTCACATGGATGCTGCAGCACACTATATTGGGGGCGGGCGCACCATTGATAAAATAGAACTTGATGTGCTTATCGGCCCTGCACAAGTAATAGATCTTCGCGAGTATTCAGGAGAGTATATTACTTCCAACATACTCGAAAAAGAAGCATCCCACGTTGAAGAAGGGGATCGACTTCTTATGATTACGGGAGACGTTGACAAATATTTCCATCGTGCAGAAAATCCTCAAATTAAAACTTTATTTGAAGAAGGTGCTTGTTTCTCTGTAGATGGGGCAAAATGGTTAGTTGATAAAGGGGTCCGAATGGCTGCAAATGATTTTGTAACCGAATCGACCAAAGATGCAAAAGCTAAAACATTTGACGCAGATCGACCAGTACATAATCTCCTGTGCGGTGCAGACATAGCCATACCTGAGTATCTATGCAATACAGACAAAGTCGTTGAAGAGAAATCCATTGATTTATTCTGTTTACCACTTCCAATCACTGGATTTGAAGCGGCACCCACTCGGGTCATTGCCAGAACTTACGACTAGTAAAATCCCATATAGCAATATTTTGTTTATATGTTTTAAATAAAACAAAATGAAAAGTCTATTTGTATTCCGACGGGACTTGCGATTAGATGATAATACCGCTTTAATTCAAGCACTTTTAGATAGTGATGAAGTAATTCCTTGTTTTATACTCGATCCCCGGCAATTAGAATCTAATGAATATCGGAGTTTAAATGCAATTCAATTCATGTTTGAAAGCTTACACGAGCTCAATTCTGAACTTTTAGAAAATGATTCTCTACTATACCTATTTAAAGGCCAAAGCGAACAAATAATTTCTCAAATATTGACTCAAGTGGATGCAGTGTATCTTAACAGGGACTACACACCTTTTAGTATCAAACGAGACAATTCAATTCAAAATTTATGTTTAGAATCTGGTAAAAAGTTTGTTCTCTGCGATGATTTATTGTTACACCGTCCTGAAAATGTATCTACTAAAACTGGGGGAACTTATCAAGTTTTCACCCCCTTTTACAAAAATGTAATTCAAAAGGAGATACCAATCCCCATTTCTAATAACCATTCTAATTACTCTAAAATAGACCTTGATACACTCCCTATTACTGCATTAAAAACTAACAATAATGAAGATATTTTCATTAGAGGTGGTCGAAAAAATGCTATCCGTATACTTGATGATGTGACACAATTCAAAAACTATTCTGACGAACGTAATTATCCATCCTTATCTTGTACCACCGGTCTCTCTGCACACAATAAGTTCGGCACAGTTAGTGTCCGAGAATTTTATCATGCCATTAAAAACCGATTTGGAAAAGACCACGCATTGATAACTCAGTTAATATGGCGTGATTTCTACACCCACATAGCATTTCACCATCCTTACGTTTTTGGCAGTAATTTCCGTAAAAAGTATGACCAAATTCAATGGTCAACCAATGCCGACCACTTTGAAAAATGGTGCAGTGGGCTTACTGGATTCCCAATAGTGGATGCGGGAATGAGGCAGCTGAACACCACTGGGTGGATGCACAATCGTATACGAATGGTAGTTTCTAGTTTCTTAACAAAATCACTACGTATCAATTGGCAATGGGGTGAAAAATATTTTGCACAAAATCTAATTGATTATGATCCCTGTGTAAATAATGGAAGTTGGCAATGGGCTGCCAGCACCGGATGCGACGCACAGCCTTATTTTAGAATATTCAATCCCTGGAGGCAGCAAGAACGATTTGATAAAGAGTGCAAGTATGTCAAAGAATGGATTCCAGAGCTTAGAGACTATTCTTCTAAAGAAATACATAACTGGAAAGGATGTTCTACGTACCCCAAACCTATAATAGACCATAAAAGCGAAGCTAGAAGAACATTGGAGCTCTTTAAGTCAGCATCATGAAGTTAACCGTAGGGTGCAAGGATTACGAATGGCTGGAGCCACTTATCCATGGCTATGTAAAATCGGATGATCTAGAATTGCAATTTTTTACAGACGCACCTAGTAATCGAATACACGACCGAACAGTCGGAGGCGATTTTGATGTCGCAGAATTTTCTCTAGCTAAACACATTCTAGGGTATCCTAATTGGGAATTCATTGGATTGCCCGTGTTCCCTCGTCGTTTTTTCCCACATTCTCATATCTTTGTCAATCAAAATTCAAATATAACTAAACCAAAAGATCTAGAAAATAAACGAGTCGCAATATATCAATATCAAAATACACTAGCACTCTGGGCAAGAGGAATTCTTTCAGAATATTATGATGTTGATTTAGAATCTATCGAGTGGGTTACCTCTCGCCCAGAAACATTTGAAGTTCCATACGATCCAGAAATTGTTGATCATAAAACATTACCAGATCAATTATCTCAAGGAAAAATAGACGCCCTATTTCTACCGACAACAAATAGGATCTATCCACTTCCTAAAAATGTCACTCGGATGTATTCGGACCCCCGTGAGGCAGAAAAAACATATTTCCAAAAATCAGGTTTCTGCCCACTAATGCACGACATAGTCATTAGAAACGAAATTGTTGAAAATGATCCTTGGGTTGCTACTGAATTATATGGGCTATTTCAAAAATCGTATGCTTCACATTTAACTAGAATCACCGATGACACCAAATGGCCCTTAGCTTGGTGGACTATGTACATTGAAGAGGAATTAGAGGTGTTTGGAGATATATGGGGCCAATCCTTTGATTTTAATTCAAATGTGAAAGCCGAATTAGAAACCATGATTCAATATGCATATGATCAACATTTGATATCTGACATTTTCGATCCGCAGGATCTTTTCTATAAAGTATAGTAAATATATTTATTATCGATGAATATACTTTATAAATATACTTATCAATGAATTTAGATAAATAAGAGAAAAATATACCTGTATTTCAAACGATAAATATTATTATCGTCAAATTTAAGTTATTTGAGAATATATTGTGATAAGATGGAACTTGAAACCTCAAACGATACTCGTGTGACAATCAATACATATGTCCCAGAATATCAACGGGACTTGTGGAAACAACACGCAGAACTTTTAGACATGAATCTGAGTGAATTCGTACGGGCGATGGTTCAAGCGGGTAGGCGCGATTTTGATATTGGAATTAAAAATAATGAAAATACATTGAAAGTTAATTTTGATGACAAAACCCCAGGGGTATCTGGAGTAAAAATACAACTTCTAAATTTTCTCCAAAATGACGAGTGTTTGGGTTGGGACAAATTAGTCCAAAGGCTCACGGTGGCTTTAGAAGATGAATTGGAAACTGCACTGACACAACTTCAAGAAGAGAATTTAATTAGGTATAGCGGGAGGCTAGGTGGTTACACACTTTTGCGAGATTAGAGCATGGAAAAACTAAATTTAAATCGTAATGATCCTATTGCCTATTTCATACAGGACATGGAATATCATGGCAGATCTAAAAGAACCCAAGATGCATATCTCCGCGTACTAACGGATTTTCAATTATTTTTAAATGATGAATGTAATGCTAAAATCAATAATGCTACTCATAGGGATTGTATGGCCTGGCTACATGGCATCCGTAAAATATCTTCCCCAAGTACTATTGCAACATACGCGTCGTACGTAAACCGATTCTATAGGTATATGTCCAATGTGGGGATGTTGAATTCAAACCCAATGCTACTAGTTGTTGAAGAGTTGACAGAATCAATAGACCCAAACCCAATACGGAGGGACATTTCATTAAAAAGTATGCAGAAATTTTTGAAAAATATTTCACACCCTTTGGATAGGGCAATCATTGTTACTTTACTCAAAACAGGAATGAGGGTCGGGGAACTTTGCAACCTAGACTTGCGAGATTTAAATTTAGCAGATCAAGATGTGACTTTTACATATAAGATCAAACCAAGAGGTGCACTTGGAGATCGGTCAAAGACTTTGTATATCTCCAAGGAACCTGCTCGTGGAGAAATCTACAACGGTGAGGTGCGAACTGCATCAAATAAACGGAAACGGGACACCATAGTCCCCATCGACAATGAATTATATCACACTTTAAAAGTATGGCTTTCTATTCGACCAGATTCCAATTCTTCGGCAGAACCTGTGTTTCTTAGCACTTCAAAATGGGGGCATAGGATCACCCCTAGTATCGTTCGTTCCAGACTTTTGGAATATACCAAAACTACAGGATGGCATTCCCCTGGGGCCGGAGCAGAAGAAAATGTAACTCCCCATTATTTCCGTCACTTTTTTACTACAAATTTAAGAAATGAAACCGGAGACCGGGGCATAGTTAAATATCTACGTGGAGACGTCGCAGATGATGTTATTGAAACTTATACTCACAATTGGGGCGATAGCGTCCGAACAGTTTATGAAAAAAATATTTATTCATTGCTAATTTAAAAAAATTCTGTTTTATTTGGAACACATAAACAAAATAATGCGATATGCCAATTTACAAATTGTTTGATATGAAACAAATAAACAGAATACTGCTATACGTGCACATTTATGTTTGATATGGAACAAATAAACAGAATACTGCTATATCTGCAAATCTACCTATATTTAGTCAATATGAGTAGGTGGGAACCAGGCCAATTGGCCTTCAGAATCTATTGACACACACACAAATGAGCCAAGGGGTATGTCCGAAGTAGTTGGGGCAGAACATTGTATTATTTCCCCATTCAACAAAGCCACTTTGTACAGTATTTTTTCACCTAGATAGCGTTGATATGTAATGGTTCCATTAGCATTTTTCGGATTGCATAAGTCTATATTTATATCCTCTGGCCGAAACAAAATTTCCATATTTAGATTATCATACTCTTTAGAAAGTCCATAAATATTTTCTCGATCGATGTCCCCTATCATTGTCGAAATAGTATCTCCATCTAGGAATCCAGAAATAAAGCTTGCATGCCCCAAGAAACTTGCCACGAATCTGGATCGGGGGTAATTAAATAGTTCTTGGGGGGCGCCAGATTGTTCTATTCTACCACTTTTGAGGATTAGAACTCTATCCGAGATAGATAGTGCCTCCTCCTGATCGTGAGTGACAAATATGGTGGTCGTCCCTGTAGTTTTTAAAATCGTTCTAAGTTCTTCCCTCATTTCGATTCTAAGCCCTGCATCAATACTAGAAAATGGTTCGTCTAATAGTAAAATTGAGGGATTAGGTGCCAACGATCTTGCAAGCGCAACCCGTTGTTTTTGGCCGCCAGAAAGTTCGTTTGGGTAACAATCTTTTTTGTGAGAAAGATCTACCAATTCTAATAAGTCATCCACCTTTTCAGGGTATAATTCTATGTCGTAGCTGTTTATCCCAAAAGAAACATTTTGACCAACGGTCAAGTGAGGAAATAGGGCCAAATTTTGAAATACAATTCCCACTCCTCGTTTTTCTGGGGGGACCAGTATTTCTGGACTACTCACCAATTCATCATATATTTTAATTGTCCCACTATCTATTTCTTGTAGTCCTGCTATGCACCTTAGTATCGTGGTTTTTCCACCCCCTGAAGGGCCCAATAGCGTTAATAATTCTCCCTTTCCAACAGAAAAAGATAGGTCTGAAAGCACTCGGCTCCCCCCAAAGCTTTTAAACATATTTTCTATTTCTAGAACTGGATCTTTTGGGTCTTCACTTTGAAGAGGGGGCCATATATCAAATGATTTAGAATCATCCACGGCCATTTGAATCCTCCTGCATCAAGAGTAGGACCATCGAAAGGCCAGAAACTATTAACAGCATTACTATTGGTAATGCGGCATCACCATAAAAATTTGCGTCTTCTGCCATCCAAATCAATGTGACCAATGTTTCAAATCCCGTGGGCCGTAGCATCAATGTTATTGGAAGCTCTTTCATTACTGTCAAAAATACCAAACAAAACCCTGCAAGCCAACTTGGAGTGACCAAGGGAAATGTAACTTTAAGGAAAGATCTGATTGGCCCCACGCCTAGTGTTCTCGATGCATGAACCAATTCAATGTCTGCACTAGAAATTGCAGTAGTATTGGAACCAATTGAAAGAGGGAAGAATCGAATAGCATATGCAAAAATTAAAAGGGGCAACGTCTGATAATAGGAGCCAAGATATCTAGACCCAAAGAAAATTAAAGCTAGTCCTATGACCACACCGGGCATCGCATAACCGATATATGAGGATTTTTGAATAATGCCGTACCAGGATGGCGTTTTTCTAACAATGAGGTGTGACACAGGGGTACTAGCTAAGGTTATCACTGTAGCCGCTGCAAATGACACTAAAACTGAGTTGAATATGTGTTTATATGGGATCGTAAAGACACTTCCATAAACAGGATCTAAACTAAACCAACCAAAAAATGTTATTAAGGGGATGGCGATTCCAAAAAAAGCTACAAATAATGGAAATACCGTAGACAAACCTTTCCACTTTCCTAACGGGATCTGAAGTGTCCCTTTAAAATCGATAGTTTTTCGATTGACAACTGACTTATGAGCTCTAGATTCCATCGACAAAATCACAATTGCAAATAATAATAAAATCAATGACAATATGGCAGAGAACCCCAAATCAAATCTTTTGATGTAAATTGCGCGTGTAAATACATCATATCTCATTATCGCAGGAGTTCCGAAATCAGATAGGCAATAAAGTGAAACTAATAGTGCCCCTGCAATCACTGCGGGGTATATTTGTTTCCAGATAACTTTACTAAATGTTCTCCACCGACCGACCCCGAGAGTCCTAGAAACATCGATCGTTTGGGGGTCAATGGTTTTTAACGCAGCCCTAGTGGTAAGGTACACGTAAGGGTAGGTATACAATGTGAGCACAATTACAGTCCCAGAAAGACCATATATAGATGGCAATTCCTCCACTCCTAGGGGCAAAAGCATCTTTTGAAGAGTACCATGTGGACCAAATGTCGAAACATAGGCGAATGCACCTATGTAGCTTGGAATTACTAGTGGCAAACAAACCATGGCGGTCCAAAACCGTTTGTATGATATGTCTGTACAAGTCGTTATGAATGCAAGTGGGACTGCAATCAGAATAGTGCACAGAGTTGTCAATGACACCATCAGAACACTATTAATCAGTATCTGAATCGTTTTCCCCCGGGAAAGTATAGCAATTAAGTCTGCAAATGGAACTGTTATCGCAGTTATCACTAACCATACTGAAGGTATTAGAATTAAACCTGCAACAATTGAGGAAGCAATTATGGAAAACAGGACCGTCCGGGGATATTTTTTCACGTCAAATGTATGCAGTACGGATTGAAATAGTCATTGAACAAAATTGAAATTAAAGATATTATCGCTGTATATTACTTTTAATTAGTTTTTCAATTACAAAGAGAGATTTCTCACGCTTGTGTGAGAATTCCCAGTCTAAAGGACCCCTGCCTCCTCTTGCAGTGCAACAGTTTTGTTGATATCTTGTGAGGCAAACTTAACCAAATCGACTTTAGGTGTCTTTTGTTCTGATAATTTCGGCAGACGGGAATCTGCTTCTAGTCCGGGGATCATTGGATACTCAAATTTCATATTCCCAATGAAGAATTGTTGTGCTTCATTGGAGAGGAGATGCCTAATGAAATTGGATGCGAGTTCATAGTTTTGCCGTGGGTTCTTGACGATTGTTGCTCCTGCAACGTTCATGAATACTCCTGCATCGTTTTCCGTAAAGGCCAGTTCTATGTGATCTCCAGATCCATAGCTATGTCCTGTTGGGTCGTTCTTTACTCTCATAGGGTAGTAGTGGTTTACGGGCCCAGCATGGATTTCTCCAGCAAGAATAGCCTCAGTCACATTACTTTCCTTTGCATAGCTTTTGACACCCGCTGCTTTCATGTCTTTTAGCCATTGTAATGTCTTTTCGTCCCCGTGTAGGTATCGCATACATGTGACGAAATCTGCGTGAGATCCATATGTTGGTGCCCACCCCATCTTATCTTTGAGTGCTTCAACCTTGGGCAGG
>Ga0114932_10001619_pt1 | contig 25197 bp, 17 predicted proteins | sample 2SBtaG_2_FD_87286 | JGI IMG/M metagenome (GOLD analysis project Ga0114932, IMG submission 87286) | Deep subsurface microbial communities from Kolumbo volcano to uncover new lineages of life (NeLLi) - 2SBTROV12_ACTIVE470 metaG | ecosystem: Environmental > Aquatic > Marine > Volcanic ...
CAAGATTGACATCGAAACTGTCTTCAATGTCAATCTTACACTGGATTAATCATTTAAACGGAAAAAAACTAGCTCAGATTAAACATGCCCTGAGTTTTCAATAGCACAACACGTTATTATATAATCTCCTGTCGAACGCGATCAAATTCACGCCGGAGGGAGGATATGTTAATGTAAAAACCACTAAGGATGGCAATAATCTATGCCTGATGGTGAAAGATACCGGCATAGGCATCAGCAGGGAAGGCTTAAAAAAGCTATTTACCCCTTTCGTACAGCTCGACTCAAGTCTATCAAGAAAGCATGAAGGCTCCGGCCTCGGACTGGCCCTTACCAGGAAAATCGTAGAGCTTCAAAATGGAAGCATCAATGCTGAAAGCGAACCGGGAAAAGGCAGTATCTTTAAAGTGCTATTACCAACATCATGGGATCTCAAATACTGATCGTAGACGATAACCCTGTTAATTTAAAACTGGCAGGAGATTTGTTGGAGATAGAGGGGCTCACCGTTAGGCGGGCTTTAGATGCCGAAACCGCCCTGGAGATGATACGGGAAAACGCTCCCGCCCTCATCCTGATGGATGTAGCCCTGCCGGGAATGGATGGGTTAACCCTGACACGCCTTTTAAAAAAGGACCCGGCAACAAGCAATATCTTTATCATTGCCCTGACGTCTTTTGCTATGAAGGGAGACCATGAGAAGATACTGGCTGCCGGCTGTGACACTTATATCACCAAACCCATTGACACACGTATATTTACGATAGAGATAAAAAAGCACCTTATGAAATAATTGTATTGATTACCTTATTTCTTTTATTATCCAATGACCCCATGTCTGAGATTAATTATATTGTTGACCGTCTTATCATCCCTGTTTTCTCCCTTGACAAGGATCTTACTTTCAATTATATAAACAAAAAGGCACGGGATTTTTTTGGATACGGCTCCGCAGAATTTATCGGTAAAAAAATAGATGAGATACCCTCTTCTACTCTTCATCAATTCGCGGACATCTACCAGCAGGCAATGAAAGAACAACAAAAAGTTTGCCTGCAACATTATTACAGAGAAGAAGCCACCTGGCTTGAACATCATATTTATCCTTCTAAAGACGGATTGACTGCCTGCATCATTGATATTACAGAAAAGGAAAAGATACGTGAGCAGGAAAAGATCAACCTCTCCCGCGAGATACACGATGAATTGGGACAACAGCTTACCGCACTATTGATGGATATTTCTGCGCTTGATAAATACCAGCAGAATAAAGACGGATATACACAAAAAAAGATCGATGACATCACAGACCTGTTGAACATCACCGTTGAAACCGTAAGAAAAATTTCAACCGACCTGCATCCGAAGGTACTGGACAACCTCGGGCTGGCCGCAGCCCTCGAATGGCAGAGCCGCGAATTTGAAAAACGTTCAGGCATTACGGTGCAGTTCCAATGCAATATGACCAATTTTGTCTTTCCTTCCAATATAGCTACCTGCCTGTTCAGGATATACCAGGAATCCCTCACAAACATTGCACGCCACGCTGAAGCGCAAATGGTATCGGCCGAACTTGAATGGAAAGAAGATGGTATTTTCCTGAATATTACCGATAACGGGAAAGGATTTGATACTGAAATGGCCACACTGAAGGGAAGATATGGGCTGACAGGTATGAAAGAAAGGGCCCTGCAGGTTGGTGGCAGGTGCAAAGTGAATAGCCGGCCGGAAAATGGAACCAGCATTACCGTACAGATCCCTAAACCATCCTTAATATGATCCGTATCGTTATAGCTGATGATCATGCCGTGGTGCGGGAAGGAATCAAAAGAATCCTTTTGGAAGAATTTCCTTTTGCTTTAATAGAGGAAGTGAATGATACCGAAGAACTTATTAAAGTCATTGTAAAGGGAGAATGGGACATAGTGATTTGTGACCTCTCCATGCCTGGCAGAAGCGGGCTGGATGCGTTGCACCAGATCAAACAGATCTTCCCAAAATTACCTGTATTGATCCTTAGCGTTTATCCGGAAGAACAGTATGGAATAAGGGCGCTGAAAGCAGGGGCTGCCGGATACCTTAGTAAGAATGCTGCACCCAAAGAATTGATTAACGCTATTCAAAGAACGCTAATGGGCAGGGTGTTCGTTTCACCCACTCTTGCAGAAAAACTGGCCACAAACCTGACCCAGGAATCAGACAAATATCCCCACGAAATGCTTTCCAACCGTGAGTTTGATGTATTCAAACTGATTTCGTCAGGGAAATCCGTCTCAGAGATCGCCATACTGCTTTCGCTGGGCATTACCACCATCAGCACTTACCGGGTGAGAGTGCTGAAAAAAATGCAGATGAATACCAATGCGGAACTAACCAGGTACGCGCTCGAAAACAATTTGATTTGATACTCATCCATCAGCCGAAAGTTTTATCGCCCGTCTGCCATGAGGTAAATGGTACTAAGGGGTGGGACTGTTATTTTTATTGCAGCATTTAACGGCGCTCCATACGGTTTGATGCTGGCATAGTTTAGCGGCCCGCCGATAGGTAACGATGGTCCTGCCCCATTCACGTAGACCTGTTCGGAAAAAGGTGCATTGTCCGTTCCGCCTTTCAGTATATACCAATGATAGTTTGCTCCCACTGGAAAATGTTGGAAGCTAATAGAGACAGTATGGGTAGTGTTGCCGGTGTTAATGATGACAGTACTTGCCTGTCCGCTATTGAAGGTAGACGAATAGGTGACCAGGTCTGCATTGACCCTGTTGTACAGCGTGTCGGCCACCATCCGATCGCCAAAGCATTTCCGGAAATAATACATGTAATAAAAAACAGGCCGCGGGTTCCAAAGCATCCCGCTTGCGTCATCTCCAAAGCTGAACATGCCAAAGCTGTCTCCGTTTACATAGCCTTCGGCCAGGTCCCAGCGATTTGCTTCCCCGAATTGGTTCCTGATCAACGAACCAAGGGTGAGGGCAGCATGCATACCTGCTATATAAGAAACATTCTGCCTGGAGCCGGAAGCCTGGATATTCCACTCGGTCATAGCAACTGGCCGCATAGGCACACCTGCAGCGGCAGTCTGCTGTTTCAGGTAAGACATAACTGCAGCCGGCTCGTTCACTCCGGTACTAAGAATCTCCGACACGGTAGAGTTGGCATGCCATGGTGTAAAATAATCATGCACAATAAAAAAATCAGCAGCCGTACCCACTGTGCCGAGTACACCCTGGTTCCATGTTTGTACGGTACTGTCACGCCATGACTCAGGTGGGTTTTGATAAAGCGTGGCGCCGATATAGATCGTTGAGCCCACTTCTCTGGCGGCAGCCCGCATAGAATCTGCAAAGACACCCACATGCCGGCCATAAAGAGCGCCTGTAACAACAGCAGGTTGGCCATCATGGTTTTGATGCTGATCAATTCTGTAACCTGCCTCCCAGTCACCAAAGGTCTCATTGCCAATTTCCCATATCCTGGTTTTGCCCTTGTCATACCGAACCCAGTCAGCCGCCATGTGCGCAGCAGCCGCCACCGGATCAGGGCCTGTACCATACCGGGCATACCCATAATTCACGGTGAGTATAGAAGCGTTATAGGTTTGCGCCAACAGATTGTAGTAATTCGTTAAAGACAGAGTCCAGCTTTGGTTATTGCCTCCATAAAAAGAATTGATGGGGATCAATGCGCCGATATTGGTCAGCAGATTACCCGGCACATCTGCGGGACGGGGATTGGCATCGGTTCCATTCCAGAAATAAGTATCGCTGAAGCTGCCTGCCGGGGCACGGATAATATTTGGAGAAAGGTCTTTGATATACTGCATGAGTGTGGGCTGGTTCACAATTTGCCCCATCCCCAGGTTGGCATTGGCCCCAAAAATATAAGGAGGTGTTTGAACGAGTACATTACTGGCATCAATGACGAGCGATTCCGTCACTTGTCCTGAAAGAATAGCATTAGCGGTCTCTGTTTGTTGAGTAGCAGGCTCCATAGTATCTGCCGGCAAGTGTAAAGTTCGCGGCAACCATGCATTGCCGAAGAACCCGATGGTTGGCGAAGGTGCAGGATTTGAAGGATTATAAACAGCATCTGCAGCCACTGGCCGGCCCCGGGTACTGTCGCCATGAGATGCAGTTTTCACACAAGCCCAGCCACCCAGCAAAAGGCTGAGGCCAAGCAAAGCAGTCAGTTTCATAATCTGTAATAGGTATTGGATTTTCTGTAGAATAAACGATGACACCGTTGTAGAATAATTTACGACAGCGAAACTATGTAATAGTGGCACATAATTTCAAATCACGTGTATGAAAAAAAACATGTGTAATACAAGAGAAAAAATTGGACAACATTTCGTGAACAGAATCACAGAGTTACTGGCATGCAGATGGCTTCTTTCATTTGCCATTTATTTTATCATAATACAACCGGCTCTGCAAACTATTTAGTCTCTGATCTGCCCATTGCCTTTGATGATCCATTTATAGCTGGTGAGTTCTTCCAGGCCCATCGGGCCACGGGCATGCAGCTTCTGTGTACTGATGCCGATCTCTGCACCAAGGCCAAACTGCGCACCATCTGTAAAGGCAGTTGAAGCATTTACATAAACGGCTGCGGCATCAACCTGGTTGAGGAACAAACGTTGGTGCGTTGTATTTTCTGAAATGATGGCTTCACTGTGTTTTGAGCTATGCGCGGCGATATGATCCAAGGCCTCGTTAATACCTTGCACTGTTTTGATCGCCATCCGGAGTGACAGGAATTCCGTGCCATAGTGCTCTTTTTGTGCATGATGCAGCAATGCAGGAGGATAGTGCCCTTCGAGGTTTGCATAACTTGCCGCATCAGCATAAATTTCTACCTGCTTTTCTGCAAGTGGTAATGCCAGTTCTGGTAGTGCCTGTAAACGGCTGCTGTCTATCAGCAAGCAGTCGAGGGCATTACATACACTCACTCTTCTTGTTTTGGCATTGCAGATGATCTGCTTTCCTTTTTCTACATCGCCTGTTTCATCGAAATAAGTATGTACAATACCAGCCCCGGTTTCTATTACGGGCACCCGGCTGTTTTGCCGAACATAATCGATCAATTGCTGGCTGCCGCGGGGTATCAGCACATCCACCAAACCTGTAGCATTCATTAATGCAGCTGTGGCTTCGCGTTCAGCAGGTAACAGTTGTGCTACTGCCGTATCTATACGATGCTTATGTAATGCCCGGTGAATGATGCCTATCAGCAGCATATTTGAAAAAGCGGCGTCACTACCACCCTTTAAAATACATACATTGCCTGTTTTGAAACACAGTGCAAATACATCCATCGTTACATTGGGGCGCGCTTCGTAAATGATACCTACAACTCCTAATGGCACACGAACCCGTGACACTTCCAATCCATTGGGTAATGTTTTTTCATCAATCACATTTCCTAAAGGAGTAGTTAATGCGGCAACCTTCAAAATATCATTGGCAATATCCTGAATCCTTGATGCAGTGAGCAAGAGGCGGTCGTACTTTGGGTCAGCCGCATCCATCTTATTAAGGTCTTTCTTATTGGCAGCCAGTACCGCATCTGTTTCCTGCATCAATGTAGAAGCCAATTCCTTTAATACTGCATTTACCTGCGCAGGCTCCAATCGAATCATTACCCTGGTAGCGCTACGGGCCTGCTCAAAATATTCCTTATAATCCATACTGCATCTGTTTAAACCGAGAGGTAAAAATAATCATAATGCACCAATGCTTTTTGGTTACGCTCTCCTATCCGTTCCTGTGCTTTATCTGAGCCATATTGTGCGATACCCAATCCCACCAACTGTGCGGCTTCATCCACTACCTGTATGATATCTCCTTTTTGAAAATCAGATAATATCGCTGTTACGCCTACCGGCAGCAGGCTCGTTGCCTTGCCGGAGAGTAATGCCGCTTTAGCGCCTTCATTGATTTGCACCACACCTGTGGCGGCATTGGCAGCGGTGGCCAGCCATTTCTTCGTACCGGAAGCATTTTTATCCGGTACAAACCGTGTATGCGTCAGCTTATTATCCAACAGATCTGGCAGCACATTGTCTTTTTTCCCATTGGCAATGTGTACAGGTATTCCCAATCGGGCCACTTTCTGTGCCATCACCGATTTGGTAACCATTCCTCCGCGTCCGAACTGCGACTTACCGGGAGAAACAAAGCTTGCAAAATGGGTCTCCCTGGCGCGTATCTCTTCTATCACCTGTGCGCCTTCCTGCCTGGGATCACCATTGTACACGCCATCCACATTCGATAATATGATCAGGGCATCGGCATCCAACATAGCCGCTACCAATCCCGCCAACTCATCATTATCTGTAAACATCAATTCGGTAACGGATACCACATCGTTTTCGTTGACGATGGGCACCACTTTATTTTGCAGCAGTATCTGGAAACAATTCTTCATGTTCAGGTAATGCTTGCGGTCGCGGAAATCTTCCTTCGTAACCAATACCTGCGCGCAAAGCATATGATGCTCCTGGAAAAGACTGGAATAGGTGTTGATCAATTGTACCTGTCCCACTGCTGCCAACAGTTGTCTCGCTGCAATGGCATCGGTTCGTTCCGGCACACTGATCAAGCTCCTTCCCGAAGCTACTGCACCGGAAGATACCAATATAACCTCCACTTCCCTGTCCTTTAACTGTGCCAGTTGTGAAGTAATATTTTTTATTCTTGTAATATCGGGCAGTCCGTCACCCTGTGTGAGCACATTGGAACCAATCTTGACAACTACGCGTTTATAATGTGCGCCCATGAATAACCAACCTTTTAATGAGGTGTAAAACTACTGATTAAAAGCTTCTGCAAGTTGGCCCATCTCGCGGGGCTCCTCCGCAGGAAATTTCTGCGTGCTGGCCAGCCTCACTTGCCAACTGGTAGAAAACTCCTGCAGGCTGACTGAATCTATTGGCTTTACAGATAGAAATTGCCGTCAGTAAACTATTCGTCAATTTGGGAAATGCGGGTCGATCCTGTCATTAGCATAAATTCCATTAAATATCGGTATCTTACCCTATCGTAACAACAAACACTATAAAACATTAAACCATGTATAAGACAAGACGGGATTTTCTGAAAACAAGCTCCCTTGCTTTGGGTGGAACTTTACTTTTACCTCACGACCTTTTTGCTGCCTCCAAAAGAAAAGAAATACTGGGCATTCAACTCTACTCGGTGAGGGATGATATGAAGAAAGACCCGGCTGGCACCCTGAAACTATTGTCTGCCATGGGTTACAGATATGTTGAACATGCCAATTATATCGACCGGAAATTCTATGGTTATACTGCTTCTGAATTTAAAAAGCGGCTTGATGGATTAGGTATGAAGATGCTGAGCGGCCATACTGTTTTTAACAAGAACCATTGGGATGCTACCAAAAAGGAATTTACCGATACATGGAAATACACCGTGGAAGATGCAGCTACTGCAGGGCAACAATTCGTTATCAGTCCCTGGCTGGATGAAAGCTACCGCAAAAACGCCGACGATCTGAAGCGTTATATGCAAGTCTTTAATCAATGCGGGGAATTGTGTAAAAAATCGGGCATGAAGTTCGGGTACCACAACCACGATTTTGAATTCAATCAACACCTCGGTGGCATGCGCGTGTATGATATCATCCTTCAATATACCGATCCTGCACTGGTAGCGCAGCAACTGGATACCGGCAACCTGTACAATGGTGGCGCCACTGCTATGGAAACCGTTAAAAAGTACCCGGGCAGATTCGAACTCATGCATGTAAAAGATGAGATCAAAAGCGAAAACGGCAACGAGAAATTCGAAAGCACGGTTTTAGGCAAGGGCATTGTAAACGTTAAAGAAGTGATTGATTTCGGCCGTAAATCAGGCGGCACCACCCATTTCATCATCGAGCAGGAAGCCTACCAGGGTAAATCGCCGCTGGACTGCGCACGTGAAGACTTCAGCGTGATGAAAAAATGGGGGTACGCCTGAATACTTACAGCGTTATAATTCTCTCAACCAGATATTACGGTAACTCAATGGCTCACTCTTATCACCATGCGCCTGCAACTTAATGGGAGCAGGGCCGTGTTTGTGATAACTGGGTTGGCCTATGTAAGGTGTATCTCCCTTCAACTCCGTATTATTCTGTACCAGCACCCCATTATGGAATACGGTAACACGCGCAGGTGATTTGAGGGTACCATCTTCATTGAAACGCGGGGCAGTCCATATAACATCATAGCTCTGCCATTCTCCGGGTTTCCTGCAGGCATTCACCAGTGGCGGCGATTGCTTATAGATACTGCCCGCCTGTCCGTTCACATAAGTGCTATTGTTGTAATTGTCTAACACCTGCAGTTCATAACCACCAGCGCCAAAAGGTATCGATGCGAGAAAGACACCGCTGTTTCCCCTGGCCTGCCCTGTACCAGTAATATTCTCCGGGATACGGTATTCGATGTGTAACTGAAAATCAGTGAACGTTTTTTTTGTCTGGATATCACCTACAGTTTTATCCACTGTCATGATGTGATCCACTAATTTCCAATTATTACCCGAAGCAGGATTCTTTACAGCTTCCCATTCGTTGAGACTGGTTCCATCGAATAACACGATGGCATCGGAAGGCGCATTATCACAGGTTTGTCCCGGTGTAACAACTTTTGGTACGGGACTGTAATATTCGGTTGCGCGTGGATCGCCCTGTTGTGCGTAAGAAGCTGAAGTAGCGAGCGTAATTGCTACAATGCCTAAAAGAATTTTCTTATTCATTTGATTGTGTTTTTATTGTTCAATAAAGCATTAAATCTTTGGTAACTGGTATCCGTTATGGTATTGTTTCAACAGGTACGTTGCATTAACCGCATCATCGGTAAACTTCGAAAGGGCCTTATCCCAATACAATTTTTTTCCGGTGCGATAAGATATATTACCCATTTGTGCTACCGTGGCTACATGTGCTCCGGCCTGAATGGAACAATGCAATTCATCCATCCTTCTGGATTTCACCACACTGACAAAATTTTCCCAGTGCTTGTCGAGTCCGTTATCGGATGGTTTTACCAAAGGCTTACTGACTTTATTTTTACTTTGTCTTTCTTCAATCACCTCCCATCCACCGCGACTCAATACAAGCGTTCCATTGTTTCCTATAAACGCAATTCCATGATCTCTTCCATACGATCCATTGTCAATACCCATAGCAGAATCCCACACCAGGTTAAAATGATCGAACTCATACATAGTAGTAAGCGTGTCTGGCGTTTCTTCATACAGGTCAGGATAAGCAAACCGCCCGCCCATTCCGTCGATCGTTTTAGGAACGCCTGCCTTCATACCCAGCAGTGCATAATCCAATAAATGCACACCCCAGTCGGTCATGAGTCCGCCCGCATAATCCCAGAACCATCGAAAATGAAAATGGAACCGGCTGGCGTTGAAAGCCCTTGTAGGCGCGGGTCCCAGCCATTGTTGATAATCAACTCCTGCCGGTGGAGCGCTGTCCGGCACCACAGGCTGAGGACGCATCCATCCCTGGTAACACCAAACCTTTACCGTACGTATATTTCCTAATTGTCCGCTTTGTACATAATCCACTGCATCCCTGAAATGCTGCTGGCTGCGTTGCCACTGCCCCGCCTGCACTACCTTATTATATCGTTGTTGTGCCGCTACCATGGTCCTGCATTCCACAATGGAATTGCCTACGGGCTTTTCAACATATACATCTTTTCCCGCTTCGCAGGCATGTATCATGATCAAAGCATGCCAGTGATCGGGCGTTCCAATGATCACTGCGTCAATGTCTTTTTGTTCCAACAATTTGCGATAATCGGGATATCTTTTTATCCTGGAAGTATCTATGCCGGTTTTAGCCAGCTCACCCAATCTTTTTTCTATCACATTGCTGTCGATATCGCAAACGGCTACCAGGTTTATGCCTGGTATTTTCAATGCTGCCTTTACATTAGACCACCCCATTCCGTTAATACCAATAGCGCCAATATTCAACTGGTCGCTGGGTAGCATACGATTTTTAAAAATGGCGAAGGCCTTGTTATCAAAAGCTGACGCCAATGCGCCTGCGCCGAGTAACAGTGAAGATTGTTGCAAGAATTTTTTTCTCGAATACATACGGCAAGTTATTTAATGATTATGGTGTTGACAGCTTTTTCTGGTATGCTTTTTCCAGTTCATCCAAAACATAATCGGAATTACCACCATCTGCCAGTACTTCAGCATCTCTTTCATTGATCATCATCTGGGCGCCGGTTTGTTTTTTGATGGCTGCCATCGCGCCTACATGGTCAAAGTGCGCATGTGTGGCCAGCAATATTTTAATATCCTCAAATTTGAATCCCAATGCTCTTACATGCGCGCGGATCAATGGACCGGAGTCATCCAGTCCCGTATTAATCAGGATATGCCCCTTGGGTGTAGTGATGAGGTATGCTGCCAATTCATACGTGCCAACATAGTACAGGTTCCCCGCTATATGGAAGGGTTGGTAATCCTGCGACCATTCTTTGTTGTGATCTGAAGATACGATCAGCTTTTGGGCGTGGGCTGGGCAGTTGATGACAATAAAAACAACAACCAGCGTAAACGACCACCATCTTTTATATAAAGCCATCGTATTTCGTTTCTATTTTAGTAACCATCTGATCTATTTCCAGGGCATGCTGAACTGGTATTTACCGGAACCTGCTTTCAATATTACCTGCTCTTTTTCTGTGCTCACTACCTCGATATTTTTCAATGTAGACAAAACCTTACCGCTTTCCATTATTTTTTCAGCATTGGCAGCAGGAACATAAATAGTAGCTGTTGTATTCGCCGGTATCTCCACATCCATGATCAATTGATGATCTTGTATTTTCCAACCCGAAGCCAGTTTTCCGTATAAGGTTTGATAACTGGCAGCAGCCTGGGTAAAACCTCCGCCGATATGCGGTTGTATGCGGATGTTTTTATACGCACTTCCGTCTTCTTCGGTGTCCATTCCCACCATCACCCGGTATAACCAATCGCCAATAGACCCATACGCATAGTGGTTAAAAGAGTTCATGCCGGCTGTTTGGAACGTGCCGTTGGTTTTAATACCATCCCAGCGTTCCCATATAGTGGTAGCGCCCATTTTTACAGGATACAACCAGGAAGGATAGGTATCCTGTAACAATAAAGTATAGGCTATATCTGTATGGCCAAAACGACTGAGTACCTGGCAGAGATAAGGTGTGCCCAGGAAACCGGTGGTGAGGTGGTTCCTGTATCGCTTGATATTCTCTACCAGCCTGTCAGCCGCCTGCTGGCGCAAAGTCTCCGGCAACATATCGAATTGCAATGCCAGCACATAGGATGTTTGTGTGTTGGACATGGTAGCGCCGTTGGGTGTAAGGTACTCTTTTACAAATGCATCTTTGATCCTTTTTAAAAGTTCCGTGTAGGTTGTTACATCGTCTGTTTTACCCAATACTTTGGCGGTATTAATGAGTAATTGCGTAGAGTGGGCATAAAAACACTGTGCGATCAGGTACTTATTGGTAATAGCAGAATTACCATCGGGGTCATCACCGAGGCTATAAAACAACCAATCGCCAAAATGAAAACCTGTGTTCCATAAATCGTTAACGCTTTGGCCCTTCATATAATCAACCCAGGCTTTCATACTGGCATACTGATCTTCCAATATTCTCTTGTCGCCATAAGCCAGGTACATATTCCATGGAACGATGGTTGAAACATCGGCCCAGCCTGTACTGCCACCTGCAGAGGGGCCCAGCACATTGGGAATCACATGCGGAACCCTTCCGTCAGGCAATTGATCGGCCGATACATCTTTCAGCCACTTGGCAAAGAAATTATGTGCATCTCTTAAGAAAGTAGCGGTGCGTGAAAACACTTGTGCATCACCGGTCCAGCCCAACCGCTCATCCCTTTGCGGACAATCGGTAGGTACATCCAGGAAATTACCCCTCAGCCCCCATTCAATATTATGCTGTAACTGGTTGATCATAGCATTGGAGCAGGTAAAACTACCCGTGGGTCTCATATCGGAATACAAGGTAACAGCAGTGAGGTCTTCGGGTTTTAACTCACCGGGATAGCCTTCTACTTTGATGAAACGAAAGCCATGCCAGGTAAAATGCGGCTCAAAGGTTTCTTCGCCTTCGCCATTTAAAATATAGTTATCCTGTGCTTTGGCAATGCGCAGGTTCTCGGTATAAAAATTGCCTTCTTTATCCAACACTTCTGCATGCGATATGGTGATGCGCGTTCCTGCTTTTCCTTTAGCTTTAAGCACTACCCAGCCTACCAGGTTTTGTCCGAAGTCAATCACCTGTTCGCCTTTGGGTGTTTTAAATATTTTAACCGGCTGGAATGTTTCGTGTTTTTTTACCGGCTCATTGTATGTGGCTACCAGCACCGATTTGGAAAAATCTGCACGCTTTACGCCGCTCCAATCATTATCGTGATACCCGGCTGTTGCCCATCCTTTTTTTGCCAGCCTGGCATCGATGGTCTCGCCATGGTAAATTTCCGAATAGCGGATGGCTCCTGTAGAAGACTTCCAGCTTTCATCCGATACAATGCTTTTGGTGGTACCATCTGTGTATGTAATATCCAACTGAAAAAGCAGCGCGATGTCTTTACCATAAGAATCGTGGTTGCCACTCCAGGCGATATAACTCCTGTACCAACCATTGCCCAACTCAACACCAATGGCGTTATCGCCTTCCTGTAAGAGGTTGGTTACATCATAAGCCTGGTATTGCAAGCGTTTGTTATAGCTGGTCCAGCCCGGTGTGAGATAAGCATCTCCTACCCGTTTGCCATTGATCTGTGCTTCGTATAAACCATGCGCCGTAATATATGCCGTGGCTGATTTTATTTTTTTAGCACTGTTGAATGCTTTGCGGAAAAGCGGCGAAGCGCGCAGGCTGTCTTCTTCAAATCCAGGTACAATCCATGCGGCTTTCCAATCAGAAGGCGTTAGCAAACCCATTTGAAAAAAGGCCGGTGCACTCCAGGCAGAAACATTGCCCGCATTGTCCCACACACGCACCTGCCAATAATAACGCTTACCTGCTTTCAACGCTTCTCCAGGATAAGGCACATAAAGAGATTGGTCTGAAACCACTTTGCCGGTGCCTTTGTTTTTCATCATTTCATGTGGGTTGTCGCCCACTCTTATTTCATAGGCAGTTTGTTGGCTGTTCCGTTGATCCGAAACAAGTTGCCAGCTAAACCGGGGATGTGTAATATCCAATCCAATTGGATTATCTGCATTCTCCGTACGCAGGTTTTCCAGGCGCACTTGCGCCGTTGACGACAGGGAGAACAATACTTGTAAGATGATAACGAATGAAAATGCTTTTTTCATGGCAAGCTTTAAGTGTTAAAGGGGCAGTAATTTAACTATTTTTATGCCTGAACTATCATGTAGCATCCTGCCTTTTATTTCGGCCGCAGGAATACGGGCTTTTCATTATTCCGCATTACAACCAACAGGTCGCCATATGCTGCAGTATGCACCCATTTCAGATCGCGCACTTCACCGCTGATACCTGACAGGTTGGGTTGCCGTACATAACGGATCGCTTGTTGCTTACCAGCCTGGAGCTGGGCCACTGCCTGCGCATCGTAACGGCCTTCATAAGGAAACACACCATAGAAGTTGCCACCCAGTAAGTAACTTCCATTCGAAACATCCGTTCTTGCTCCCTGTTGAAAAGCAAATACTGGAGCCAGTTGCAGATCGGCTGGCAGGTCCTGCCGCGTGAAATTTCCTTTTCCATCGTTGATAAAAACCGCCGATCCAAGGGTTTCAGCTTTCAATTCTACATAATCTTTGAAAAGATCGTAAAACATATAGTCAATGGTTTTACCGGCCACTTCACTGTATTTCAAATAGGCTTTCTTCAATACTGGCAATGCCCTTTCCAGTTCGTCTTTGGCCAGGAAAGTATATTCTTTTTTATCTACTGTATACGCCATCACTTGTTCTACAGACCCATTGTTATCGAAGTCTTTTACATACAATTTCAATGGTCCGTTCTTGCCCGTCCACAGCTTTGAGTTGTGCCCCCAATTGCCGGCCAGTATGTCTATAGCACCATCTCCGTTAATGTCTGTGGCATACACGGATTGCCATAAACCGGTAGAAGCTGGTACATCTGTCTCGCTGAACACACCTTTGTGATTGATAAATATCTTCAATGGCATCCACTCTCCTACCACGATCAGGTCCTGCCATCCATCGTGATTGATATCTGCAAAAGTTGCCGAAGTTACCATGCCTATCTTATTCAACGGTATCTTATCATTACCCATCGGCGCAAAATATCCCTTACCGTTGTTAACATAGAGACGTGAACTCAATGGCAGACCATAAGCAGTGGGATTGGAAAGACTGCCCACAAAATAATCGAGTCTTCCATCGTTATTGATATCGGCCACTGCCACACAGGATTTGTTTTCTGCTACGGGCATGAATGCATTGGTTGATCTGGTGAAATGTCCCTTCCCATCATTGAGGTATAATCGGTCATGGAAAGAAGTGGGTATGGACATCACTTCATTACCGCCGCTCACCACATACAGATCTGGATAACCATCGCCATTGGCATCGAAGAAAACAGCATCCACATCTTCGCAGCGAGCATCTTTGCTGAATACAGCGGTATCTGTAGGTATGAATGATCCATTCCGTTGTTGTATCATCAAAGTACCGCCCTGGCCGCGCGCGCCACAGAGATAGATATCATCCAGTCCGTCTTTGTTCACATCGGCCACTGCCATTTTGGGGCCGCGGGTGCTTTCTTCATGTGGTATCAGGTACTGCACGTTGAAATCAACAAAATCGTTTTCCTTGTGCTTCCAGTTGAGCGCAACCTTGCCGGTGAGGTCTTCAAAATTTTCTTTGGGTGATGGGAAGAAAGTTGCCTGTTGAAAAATACCGCCGGCATTTTTCTGATCAACCAGTAATGGCTGGTTGGCAGGCACATGCCTGATGACCTGGTATTGCTGATCGGGCCATACGATCAACAAGCTGTCAATCGAAGTGGCATCGCCCAGTCCAAAGTGCAAACGAGGTTCCGATGATGACTGGAATCCTCTTGTCAGCATCAATTGCTGGTACTGTATCTGGCTGTGTTGGAACAGGTACACTTTTGCTCCTATCCCATTGGTATTTCCTGCTTTGCCTTTGCAGGCAACCGTGAGCTCATTTTTTTTCGGCGCATTGTTCTTTAGTATCACTGCCGGTGCATTGATGCTGTTGATCACAAGGTCGAGTTTTCCGTCGTTGTCAAGATCAGCATAAGCCGCTCCTGTGAAATAACCTCTCATATTACCGGTTCCCCATTCATTGCTCACATCTTTGAATGCAAGCTTACCATTTCCCTTGTATAAGAAAGGATGTGAAGCGCCATCGGGCATCGCATCGATGGCCACATCATCGTACTTGTCTGTCTTGTCCATCCCTTTCAATTTCAGGTCTGAAACAAAACGTACATAGTCGAGGTCTACCGGTCGTTTCACAATACCGCTGCTGATGAACAAATCCTTATTCCCATCATTGTCAAAATCGGCAAACAAAGGGCACCAGCTCCAATCGGTGGCTGCAACGCCTGCCTGCAAGCCCAGGTCGCTGAAGCTGATCCCATTGCCATTATTACGTTGCAGGCAGTTACGTGAGTATTGATCCTGGTAACCATTGAACCCCAGTTTAACTTTGTAAATATCAATGTTCTCATCGCTCCCATATGTCTTCAACACTTTTTCGTCCTGTGGCAGCATGTCTACTGTTACCACGTCTATTTGCCCATCGTTATTATAGTCGGCGGCATCATTGCCCATACTGAACCGGCTGTAATGACGAAAATGTTGTGCCCCACTCTCGGTAAACATACCGTTTCCATTGTTGAGATAGTAATAATCGTTTTCATGAAAATCATTACCGATATAAATGTCTTCCCATCCATCGTTGTTGAAATCGGCCACTGCAATGCCCAGGCCATATCCCAGGTTGCTTTGAAATATGCCGGCCTCTGCCGATACATCGGTGAATTTCTTTGCCGGCGTGTTCAGGTCATTCCTGTACAGGCGATTACCTGAGAGCGAATCATATTTTCTGCGGTTACTGGTATCCACAATATTGGCATGTGGGTGGTGCGACTGGTTGAGGATGAAACAATCCAGGTCGCCATCATGGTCATAATCGAAAAAAACGGCTTGCGTAGTAAAACAGGAAGCATCCAACCCGTATTCTTTCGATTGTTCTTTGAACCTGCCATTGCCCTGGTTGATGAATAATTCATTGTGCCCTTTGAGTCCGTACCGGTTGTTCACGGAAGATACATAAATATCCAGCAACCCGTCTCCATTCACATCGGCCATGGTAGCGCCAGTGCACCAATCGGCTGTTCCGGCCACGCCTGCTTTATCTGTAATGTCTTCGAACTGGAAATTGCCTTTGTTGAGGTATAATTTGTTTTTCCCTTTACTATTGGCGGTAAAATAGATATCGGGTAATCCATCGTTATTGATATCGCCGATGGCTACCCCGCCACCATTATAGTAGTATAGGTAGTACAATATATTGAAAGCATGTTTTTTTTCAAGGTTGTTGACAAAATCGATATGAGTGGAAGAAGCAGGTAAACTGGTAAACAGGGTTTCTTTGTGCCCGCAGGAAACAAATGCAAAAGAAGCAAGCAATAAACAATACAACGCAAGACGCATGATCATAGTTTTTTAAAATGATTGGTTTCTTCAGGATACACAGTGATAAAATGAGTATGCATCTTGATGGCAGTGGGCGTAGTGACCCCTTCCAGCAATACAGCGATGCTCCTGGAAGTTTGTTTCGGCATATGGCAACTGATACAATCCTGTTTGATACCTGTTACCACCTGGTGATTGATTTTACTGAAATGCTCATGTACCGTACTATGACAACTCATACAACGCTGGGAAAAAACCATGGTCTGTCCTTTTTCGTTGGCATGCGCATCATGACAGGTATTGCAGGTAAGGGTATTACTCATGGTAAAACACTTACTCTGCTTCAGCAAGCCATATTGATTACCGTGCACATCAATGCCGGAAAGAGTTTGCATGCCGCTTGTATCCCAGGTAAAATACCTGGCCAGGCTGTCACCTGCTGTAAAGCTGAAAGAGGGTTGCGTTTTCTGCAACCTGCCCCCATGGCACAATGCGCAAAGATCAAGCAACTGCCGGCGGTTAAACTTTGCAGGATTGATGATGAACCTGGCTTCTTTGGCTTCAGGATGTTTTGTTTGAAAGGCAACGTGTTCCGCGGCAGGACCGTGGCATTTCTCGCAACTGATACCATAGATCATTTTATTGGCATCGAAACTTTCCCCTTTTGCGTCGGGCGTTGAAACCACCTGGCTGAAGGTTGTATGGCATTCCATGCAACGCGATGTAATGGGCCGGTTGAATGCAGGTTGATAAGGATAGCCCGGACTGTTGCACCATTGGTCATTGGCGGTAAAATAGGTGATCGGTAATTGAACCAGCCTGTCGTTTACCCATGAGAGATAAGATTGACCCTTGGTGGCAGAGCCGATTACGATATCAAACCGGCGGCGTTTTTTTTCAACGCCGTTCACATAAGCCACCTGGTAATATTTTCCATCCGTATTTTTTTCCATGGCAACGACGGTACCGTTACTGAAATCAAAACTATTGCGCCCGCTCTCAAAACTGCCCTTTATGTTTTTTTCAGAAGCGATTCCCGAGGTAAGATAATGTGCGCTGTGCAGGTGTTTTTCGTATGCGTTTTTATGACAACCTGTGCAGGAAGCAGAACCGGCAAAGGCTGTAAACCCGGGTGGACGGGCGGTTTGTGCTGCGTGATTATCCTTGTCAACACACCGGGCCAGTAAAAAAATACCCAGCGTGATCGATGAAATCATCAACAACGATCTTTTACCCTGTATGTTGTTTTTTAAACCCATACACAAGCTAATGTAAGAGGGCTGCACAGAGATGGCAGCCCTCTTTTTCATATAACCTTTCTAAAACGATTACAATTTACTGTTGTACAAAGCCTGCACTTCCGATGCATTGAGGGCTTTGCCATATAGCCTGAACTGGTCAAGACCACCCTGCCAGGATTGTATCCAGTCGTCTGCAGGAGCGCCATTACCTAAGTTAGCATGTTTGTTCCATCCGCCCAGTACAAATCCGTAAATATTAGCAAAGCTGAGGGCGCCACGGGGAGTGCCATTGTTGGTGACATTGGTTTGCGATGGCTTCAGGTTAGTCAGTGGCTTACCATCTACATAGTAGCTCAACATAGACGTGCTCTGGTCGTACACAAACACAACATGATGCCAATCGCCATTCAGCAGGTTACCAGGCATCCTTCCGTTGGATGGTGTAAACTCGAACCATTGGTCCTGTACTGCCAGTTTCACAACGGCATCGGTTGATGTAGAGCCGGCGCCCTGGTGATCAACCAATGCAAACAATGCACTCTGGTGCCAATAATCCTTGGAAGCCAGGGAAAACAAAAACTGCGGGCTTCCTACCGGCACCGAGTTCTTTTCCCAGAAGGCAATGGTAAAGCTGGTGGCTTTGGAAAAATCATTGGCCGACGCATAAGAGATGGCTTTCTGACTTACTCCCTGCACTGCTTTACCGGAAACACCGGGAATGGAAGTAAACGGGTTTACGGAAGGGAAATTGGCCCGGATACTGTCTACAGCATTCATCAGGGGATCAGGCGTCGTTCCATCGAAAGCCGTATAAAATTTCAACGGCCCTCCCGGAGGATTGGCATCCTTGGGATAATCGCCCAATGCAGGCCGATCGAGTTTCTGACAACCTCCGATGGTAATGCCTAATGCGAGTAAGCAAGCAATGCGATTGAATAATTTATATCTGAGATGCATAATGATGAGTTTTATCAATGAACGAAATGGAATTACCATTCGGGGTTTTGTTTTAACACGCCTCCCGACAAATCGATGGCTTTCTGCGGTATGGGATAGAACCGGCAACGGTTGGTATAGCCCAATGGACCAAGCGTACTCAATGCATCATTCCAACGCACCAGGTCGTAAAAACGATAGCCTTCCATCGCAAATTCAAACCTTCTTTCATTCTTGATGGCCGTGCGCATTTGCGCCTGGCTCACAAAAGGTACAACAGGAACAATGGTTCGCGCGGGCCCGAGGTTACCACTCGCCCGGTTCCTGATCTTTTCCAGATTCGCCGCAGCAGTGGCACCGTCGCCCGATTCATTGGCTGCTTCAGCCAGCATCAGGACCACATCTGCATACCGCAGTATGCGGTGGTTGATCCAAGGAGCTTGCCCATTGTTATTGATGAAACCCGTAAACTGTCGCATGGCAGGATCTGAATACACTTTTTTATTCCAGTATTTCCGTGCAATACCTCCATTGGCTTCCAGTGCATCATAAGGCGGCAGTGTGGCACCATACCCTCCCTGGTCAGGTCCGCCATCGTATTGTCCGGAATACAGGATGGTAGCAGGTTTGCGGGGATCTGTGCTGTCCCACGCGTCAATCAGATTCTGTGTAGGTGTGTTCCATCCCCATCCCAGGTTCCATTCGAGTCCGGCTCCACCCTGACGAACATTCTGACAAGTACCCCAGAATGTACCGTTGTCTGCCGCGCTATTGCTTTGTGCATTCTGTCCGTCGTTGGCCTGCATTTCCCAGATCGATTCAGGGCCGTTCTTACCAGCTCCGTTCAATCCATCCTTCCAGATGTCTGTGAACTTGGGGGTCAATGAATATACACCGGAAGAGATCACTTCATTACAAGTGGAGATCACTTTGGCCCAGTTCTGCCGGAACAAATAGGTTTGCGCCCATAAAGTATTGGCGGCTCCCCTGGTGAGCCTGCCCGGATAATTTCCGTAAGCGGCACTGGTCAATGGCAAATACTTAACAGCCACTGTCAGGTTCGAATCAATGAAAGCATAGATGGCCGATGCCGGCGACTTCGGCCTGATGGCATCGGAAGGTTTGCTTACCAGGTAATTGATCAATGGCACATCACCATAGGTCTTTACCAGTTCAAAATAAGCGTATGCACGGAAAAAGCAAGCCTCTCCTACGTTACGCAAAGACGCATCGTCTGTCACGTTCTGGCTTTGCGCTGTGTACAGGGCTTTATTGGCCTGGTTGATCATAGTATAGTGATCGTTCCAGTAAGTATTGGGAGCCCAGTCGTCTTTCGAATAGTTGAAATGATCGAATTCTGAAACCACTTCTGCACCATCTGTAAGGCTGCTGCCTTTTTCTGCATCGTCGTCACGGATGCTGTGAAAGTCGAGCCATGGCAACGTAGAAAAACCTGCGGAAGTGCGTAAAGTAAAATACATGCCATATACCTGGCTTTCCAATGTACCCTGGTGTAAATCATCCAGCGTAGCTGTGAGTGGTTTTCGGTCGAGAAACTTTGTACATCCTGCCATTATCATCATGATGGGGAGCACCAGCAGAGCGACCCATCCTTTCTTCATATATTTTTTCATACCTAAAGAATTAATGGTTTAATGAGTTGTTTAAAAACTAACATTGATACCAAACGTGGTTATCATCGGGATCGCGCCACCGGCATTGTCGTATCCGAATGCGGTGCCATCTCCACCAAATTCTGGTGTATAACCGGAGTTGTTTTTCCAAGTCTTCAGATTCTGCACGTTCACGAATGCACGCAAATTCCTGGCGTGTATTTTTGAAATCACAGCCTGACCGAAGTTATACGCCAATTGGAGGTTCCTGATCCTGACATAACTTCCATCTTCAATACTATAGGTAGAACCCAGGTAATTGATACGGTTGGCCTGGCTTACGATGGGCACCCAGTTGGAAGTACCCGCTCCATGCCAGCGGTTGATCTTGTCGGCAGCGTAATTCACGCGCTGGAACGGCGATTCAAGCGCACCCCAGCCTCTCCATACCTGGTTACCATATACACCATTCACATCTACACTTAAGCTCAGTCCCTTGTAATTCAGTGTTACAGAGCCTCCATAAGTAAACTTGGGCGTAGGGTTACCGATCATGGTACGGTCATCGGTCGTTATCACTTTATCGCCATTCACATCCTGGTATTTGAAATCGCCGGGTCCGTAAGCTCCCAAAGCTGCTTGTACAGGCGATTTCAGCACATCTGCATAGCTCTGGAAAATGCCCGCTACACGGTAACCATAGAAATAAGCGATGGGTTTACCAGGTTCGGTCCTGCTCTCTGCAGCACCATTGTTATAAAAATTCCTGGAGAGTACGCCGGTAGGCAGATCAGGACTCAGGCTCAACACTTTGTTTTTCAGGAATGTGATGTTTCCACCCACATTCAATGAAAAATCACGGGAAAGATTTTGACTCCACATGGCCGAGAATTCTTCACCCCAGTTGCGCAAACTTCCTCCGTTCACCAGTTCGTTTTTCAAACCCAGTGCAGACCTGTCCACATAAGTCATCAGGTCGTTGGTGGTTTTGTTGAAATAATTGAATTCAAAGTGTAAGCGGTTCTGAAAAGCGCTCAATTCCACGCCGATCTCCTGTGCAGATACGGTTTCCCATTTCAGGTTTGGATTGGGAATATATTCCGGATCAGCTGCTGTGTACACATTGGTGCCGAACACTGCATTGGCGCCACTGTTCAGGTTGGGATAGAAAGGATAGTTGAGCGGCGTACCATCCAGGCGTGATGCCGTCTGGTTGCCCAATACACCTACTGATCCCTTGAGCTTTACGAAATCGAAAATATGCTGGTTACGCATGAAGTCTTCCTTGGTCATTTCCCATCCGGCACCAACTGCCCAGAAATTCTGGTGACGATTAGCAGCCGGAAGCCTGGAAGAAGCATCATCCCTGAAAGAAGCGTTCAGGAAATATTTACCATTGTAATTGTACAAGGCCCTTGCCAGTAAAGAAACAGTACTGTATTCACTCTGGCTTGAAGTAGCCTGTGTAGTAGTAGGATCCTGGAAGCCGTTGGAAACATACCAGAAACGGGGATCATTGGGGATAGGCAGCGCAGTGGCAGCGGTACTTTGACTAACCTTACCAGTACGGTTGAAATTACCGAAGTAATAGGTAGTGAAACCACCGATGGCTGTTATATTATGCGCACCATAGTTCTTCTTGAAAGTAAGGATATGATCTTGTTGAAATTTGCGCCAGGTATTATCATCTTCCCGCACCTGTGTAACCTGGCTGTAGAGATAAGGCTGGTTGTTCACAGGATTGTAAGCCATGTACAGCGGTGTGTATTGCCTGCGGTTCACCGTGCTCACATCTGCATAGAAAGTAGAACGCAGTGTAAAGTATTTGAGAAAATTAATCTCACCATACATACTTCCCACATACCTGTATTCAATATTCTTTGTTTTATCCCATTCATTTTCCAGTTGTACCAACGGGTTTACCACGCCTGCCGATTGCAAAGCAGTATTCAGACCTGAATAAAGTGCAGTGTTAATTGTATCCGTACCATACGGGTTCTTGATACGGAACTGTTTGGTATCAGCAGAAACCATCGGTACTACTTTGCGGGCTGCGTCAAGCACCCAGCCAGCATCGTATGGATTGTCCTGTCGTGTGGTATTCAGGTTCACTCCAACCTTGATGCCTTTGGTAACCTTGTATTCATCGCTGAAAGAAAGCAACATTTTCTCCAGCTTCTCATGTTTGATGATACCTTCATCACTCACATAACCCAGCCCCAGGTTGAACTTGTTCTTCTCTGTGCTTCCGGAGATACTTAGGTTATTGGTATTGAACTGGCCTACACGTGTAACCGCATCGATCCAGTCGGTATTGGCATTGAGCCCTGTATAATCGAATGGCGTAGTAATACCGTTGTTGGCGTTTTCTTCAGCAAACAATGTTTTGAAAGTAGCGGCATCGGCCATTTTGATCTTATCAACCAGTTTTTTGAAGCCATAGCTGGTATTGAAACTCACTACAGTCTGTCCAACCTTGGCTTTCTTGGTAGTGATAGCGATCACACCGGTAGCACCTTTCACACCGAAGATGGCCAGTGAAGAGGGGTCTTTCAGTATCTCGATGGATTCTATGTCATTGGGGTTGATATAATCGATGTTGTCGTTAAAAATGCCATCGACAACATAAAGCGGGTGTACCTGGCCAATACTCACAGTACCGCGAATACGGATATCGGGTTGTCCACCTGGCGTACCATTGTTCACCACGGAAAGACCAGCTACCTTACCTTGCAAAGAAGCCACCGGGTTGGTATTGGGACGATCCGCCACCTCTTTGCCTTCTACTTTAACGATACTTCCTGTCAGGTCTCTTTTATTGGCAGTACCATAACCGATCACCACTACCTGATCCATAATCTTCTCGCTTTGTTTCAAACTCACATTGATCTTTGACCGGCCATTCAATGGCATCTCTACTGTTTCATAACCTACATAGGAAATGATCAGTGTGGCATTGTCTGGCACGGTGAGAGAAAAACTACCCGATTCATCGGATTGTGTGCCCATGGAACTGCCCTTGATCTTGATGGAAGCGCCTGCCAAGGGTTCTCCTGTGGTAGTAGTGACTTTACCAGTTACTCTGGCTTGTATCACTTCTACATTGCGGTTAGTGATCACCACCAGGTTGTTTTCAAGAATCTTGTATGCCAATGGTTTGTCAGAAAAAAGTGCGTCCAGTATTTCGGTTACCGGCGCATTGACTGCATTAACGTCTACTTTGGCGCCAGCAGGAATAATTTCATCATTGTAAAGGAAACGGCATCCACTTTTCTTTTCAATCGCAGAAAGTGCTTTTCTAAACTCGACCGACTGCAATTGCAGCTTGATCCTTGTTTGAGAGAATACTTTAGCTGACACCTGCAGACAGCTAAAAAGCATCAGTGCAATCGTTAGTTTCATAAGCAAAAGCATCTTTAAAAAATCCTGCCTTCGGATGAAAAAAGGCAACAGATCGTTTTTTTTCATACTTTGGGAATTGTAAGGGTGTAAGAAAATGATAAATGACCCCGATAGGGGCAGCCAAGCATTTGTCTGTCTTCGCCTGCCGGGAAATGTTGCCGCATTTCCCGTTTTATTTTAAGTATTGTTATTCATGTTCATAGGCAGCGTTTTAGATGGTCAATAGTTGTTTCTGTTATTTTGAATAGATATTAATCTGTTTTTTATTGATCGTGTACCGGAAAGGTGTCGTCAACTGTAATGCTTTCAGTACCTGCTCAACGGTTTCGCTTTCAAAAGCGCCCGTAAATCTTTTCTTTTTGATGACTTCATCGTTAATGATGATAGACACATCGAACCATCGTTCGCATCGCAACGCCAGGTCTTCAAAGGGCAGGCTGTTGAAAATGAATTTATTCTCCATCCAGGAAGTTTCCACCACACTGTTGTCTTTGGGTTCATAAGTAAGGTGGCTGATGGCTACAAAAGGCTCCTGCCTGTTATCTTTGGCATGTAGCGGAATAGAGGCTTTGTTCTCCTGCTGCTCGTCGTCATTGGCAATGACCAGCTTTTCGTTAGGTTTCAGGATGATTTTACGCGCCGATTTGTTGCGGATGGTTACTTCAATGCTCCCGCGGATCAGGCTGGTTTCCGTATGTTTTTCTCCTGGATAAGACTTTACATTGAAAGCAGTACCAAGTACTTTGATGTCTATTTTCTCGGTATGGATCACAAAGGGATGAGCTGGGTTTTTCACCACGTCAAAAAAGGCTTCCCCGCTGAGCGACACTTCACGGAGGCCCGCGCCGTAGTTCTTGTCGTATTTCAATTTACTGCCGGCATTGAGCCATACCTGACTACCATCGGGTAAAGTTAGCTGGGTCTTGGACCCGTATTTGGTGGATACCTCACTGGCAGCAACTGCCAGTGTTTTGGCAGGAGTAGCAGGCTTGGGTATAAACAGGAACCGGTAACCCAACACACCTGCTATCAGCATGGCTGCCACAGAAAGGCTGAACCATACTTGTTTTCTGTTCCGGTGAGGAGTGTTTTCTATAAAAGAGATCGGGAGTTCTTCTTCAAAGGGATAATCGATTCCCATCCTCTTCATGCGTTCCAGGTGCATTTCCCCGAAAGCGGTATGGGCATCTTCCTGTTGTGGCGGGGTATGGTGCCATAAATCGGCAACTGTTTGCATGGGATAATGCAAATCAGGGTGCAATCGCATCGTTTCTTCCA
>Ga0114932_10001621_pt1 | contig 25187 bp, 19 predicted proteins | sample 2SBtaG_2_FD_87286 | JGI IMG/M metagenome (GOLD analysis project Ga0114932, IMG submission 87286) | Deep subsurface microbial communities from Kolumbo volcano to uncover new lineages of life (NeLLi) - 2SBTROV12_ACTIVE470 metaG | ecosystem: Environmental > Aquatic > Marine > Volcanic ...
AATATTTGGTGCCAAAGTAAAAGATTTGCCCAACTTCGATGCCGCGCGACGTCATTTGCCGCGTTTTGGGTATTTTATCAAACAACGCCGCGTCGTGGGTTTCATCGGTGCGGGCATAGGGTGTTGTCCATTCGTCTTTGATCGCCGCACATTGTTCCCAATCGTCATAGTCAACTGCGCGGTCGCCAAGATTCAAATCCAAAATTGACCTGTCATAAAAAACCTCGCTTTCGCCGGTATCGGCCAGCACCAGAAACTCGTGCGTGTCGTCACCACCTATGGGGCCACTGTCCGCCCGCATCGGGATCGCCTTTAGTCCCATGCGTTCGTAGGTGCGCAAATAACTGACCATGTGACGGTTATAGGCGTGCATCGAGGCGGGTTTGTCGATGTCAAAATTATACCCGTCCTTCATGAAAAATTCGCGCCCGCGCATCACGCCAAAGCGCGGACGTACCTCGTCACGGAACTTCCACTGGATGTGGTACAGGGTTTTGGGCAGCTCTTTGTAGGAATTGACCGAGTTGCGAAAAATATCGGTGATCAGCTCTTCATTCGTGGGACCATAAAGCATATCGCGCCCGTGCCGGTCCCTGATGCGCAGCATTTCATCGCCGTAGTCATCATACCGCCCGCTTTCGCGCCACAGATCCGCCGATTGCAGGGTCGGCATCAGCATCGGGTCGTGCCCCGCGCGGATTTGTTCCTCGTGAACAATATCTTCCAGCTTGCGCAAAACCTTGAACCCCAGCGGAAGCCACGAATATATCCCGGCACTGGCCTGTCGGATCATCCCGGCGCGCAGCATCAGGCGGTGGCTGACAATACTGGCCTCTGACGGCGTTTCCTTGAGTGTGGGCAAAAAATAGCGGGACAGGCGCATGGGATAAATGGCTCCGGGAAATAGTCTTGCTTGCCGTTTATGCGATCGCGGCCGTCCAAGCAAGCGCAAGCCATGGTTCGGCTTGGGTGGATATTTTCAGCGCGAAAGGTCAGAAAGCCGGTCAAGTTTCGCCAACCAAATGACTGTCAGTGAATGGTCACCCGGCCCGTGCATTCCAATGCGCGGGCCAGTGAGTCAAACCGCGCCAGCACCACCTCGCCGTAAAGATCACCGGCGTCCGGCGACAGGCGCAACTCCAGAACGTTTTCCGCAGTGTTTAAGACCAGCTGCCCCATCATCTTTTTTGACGGCCCCGACAGCATGGCGCCAAATCGCATCGCTTTGCCAAGAATCTTTGCGCGTCTGCGTTGCTCGGGGTCCAGCAGACCGACCACGCTTTCAAAAACCGTGCCGCCGCCGGTGTTTTTGTATCGGTGCAGCAAGGCCAGACCCAAAAATACCCGCCCGCGATGGTCCAGCCCGCCAAGGTTGGCCCGCGTCGCGTTGTCAAAACACACTTCGGCGCGGTAGTCGGGATGGGCACGCCATGTCACGTCGTGCAGCAGACAGGCAGCTTTGATCAAGCGTGCGCGCGGCGGGTCGGCGTCTTCAAACAGGGGCGACAAAAACGCGTGCAGCACTTTGCCAAAACCCGGCGCGCGTGCCGAAGCGCTTTCCATATGGAGGCACGCTTCGATCAGGGGGTCGCGCGCCCGCAGTGCTGCAGGCATTTGTTCATAGAGCAACCCCTCGCGTATTCCGTAACTCGATGCCGCGATCACGCCGGGCCTGAATGTCACCAAAAGTGCCCGCAATACCTGCGCCGCTATGGGAATCAGACGCATACGCGCCTTAGAGCTGCCCGTGACCGCACGCAGCGACGCCACGTCGTGTTCGTCAATCCAGTCCAGCGTCGCCATCAGATCGGCAGGCGCCATCTTGTATTCGTGCAGGACTTTCAACGGATAGTCACGCCGCGCCATATCAAGCGTGGCAATGGCGCGCCACGACCCGCCAACCAGATAAAGCGTCCGCGTTTCCTGCGCAAAACCGCCGGGCAGATTTTTCAGCGCTGCGTCGATGGTGCGCGTCACCGAGCCGTCATCAGGATTGAGCGCCGATAGTTTCAAAGGCCCCAGACCGGTGCTGATGCAATCCCCGACGCCCCCGTTCGAAATCCGCGCCAGCTCCATCGACGCCCCGCCGATGTCGCACATCAAACCGTTGGCGTCGGGCCAGCCCAGCAAAACACCCTGCGCCGACAACCGCGCCTCGTCCTCTCCGCTTGCGACGCGCAGGTTCAGACCGGTCTCCTGCAAAACTTGCGCGCAAAACGCCGCGCCATCGGACGCGTCGCGGACTGCAGCCGTTGCCACGCCGTGCAAAGGCCCGATTTCCATTCCCTTGGCCAACAGTACAAAGCGCTTTAGCGCCTTCATCGCGCGGTCCCAACCCAACGGGTTCAACCGTCCTGTTTGCGCCAGCCCGTCGCCAAGGGCGCACATGATTTTTTCATTGTAGAAATAGGCGGGCGAGCGCGCCGCGCCGTCGAACACCACCATACGCACCGAATTGGAACCGACGTCAACGACTCCAACGCGCTCTATCCGCCTTTTATCGGCATAGCTGAGCAAGGGCATATCCAGTGCGCTTTGGGATGGTTCATTCATTGTCGGGTCCGCGTCAATCGGCTGTGTGGGTCAGTTTTGGGACATCTTTTGCCCCCACCGATCCGCGACCCGACAACGACGGGTTTTCCATGAAAAAACGATGACAGTTGAACAGCTGGTCGTCACCAGTCGACCTGTGGCGTGCGTAACTTCCGTCGCCTCGCAAAACCCAGCTTTGCGCCTGATCGGACAGGTTTGCAGCCATGATCTGGCTCATCACCTGTGCATGCACCGTTTTATTTTTGATCTCGACCAGCGTTTCCACCCGCCGGTTCAGATTCCGGCTCATCCAATCGGCCGAAGACATGAACACGCGCGCCTTTTTGGACGGCAAACCACGCCCAGCACCGAAACACACGATACGCGAATGCTCTAGAAACCGCCCGACAATAGACTTGACCCTGATATTTTCCGACATGCCAACAACGTTCGGGCGCAGACAGCAAATCCCGCGCACCACCAGTGTGATCTTCACTCCGGCGTTCGAGGCCGCGTAAAGCGCCTCGATCACGTCCACTTCGGTCAGGGCGTTCAGCTTTGCCCAGATATCGGCGCGCTCTCCGGCCTTTGCATGGGCGATTTCACCTTTGATCGCTTCGATCAGGGTGCTTTTCATCCCGTCGGGCGAAATGCGGATATTTTCAAGCATTGCCGGTTCGGCGTATCCCGACACGTAGTTGAATACTTTGGTGGCGTCGCGCCCGATCGGCCCGTTGCACGTCAGCAGCGACAGGTCCGTGTAAATTCTGGCAGTGATCGGGTGGTAATTGCCGGTGCCAAAATGCGTATAGGTCACCAGTTTCTTGCGCTCGCGCCGCACGACGGTTGAAATTTTGGCATGAGTTTTCCAATCCAGAAACCCGTAGACCACATGCGCGCCCGCGCGCTCCAGGCGGCGCGACTGACGAATATTTGCAGCCTCGTCAAAGCGCGCTTTCAGCTCGACAAGTGCGGTCACCGATTTTCCCGCCTCAGCCGCTGTACACAGCGCCGCGACGATCGGAGATTCGTTGGACGTGCGGTAAAGCGTTTGCTTGATCGCAAGGACATCGGGGTCGATCGCCGCCTGATTGATAAAGCGCACCACCATATCAAAGGTTTCGTACGGGTGGTGCAGCAGCATATCCTTTTGGCGGATCGCAGCAAAGATATCGCCGTCAAAATCCTGTACGCGTTCGGGCACGCGTGGTGTGAATGCAGGCCACAAAAGGTCAGGACGGCTTTTCAGCACCAGTTCGTTCAGGTCCGAAATGCCAATCATTCCGGCCATTTCGATGACCTCTTCATCGGTGACCTGCAAGGCATCGGTAATCAGCTTTCGCAAATTCGCCGGAGCGCCGCCCGACAGTGACATGCGAATGACGCCGCCACGGCGACGCCTTTTCAACGCGGTTTCAAATTCGCGCACCAGATCCTCGGCCTCTTCCTCGACTTCAAGATCGCTGTCGCGCAGCACCCGGAACGAACAACTGGATTTGACCGTATATCCCGGAAACAGCGCCGCAGCGTTGTCGAGCAACAATTCTTCCAGTGGCAAAAATCTCAGCGCACCGTCGGGTCCGAGCGGGAGCTTGACGAACCGGGATATCTGGTGGGGAATTGGTAGCAGCGACAAAAGTTTGCTGTTGTCCTTGCGCCGCGACAGTTCCAGTGCCAGCGACAGCCCCTCGTTGGGAATAAATGGAAACGGATGCGCCGGATCGATGGCCAGCGGGCTGAGGATCGGAAATACACTATCGACAAAATGCTGGCGTAAATAGCTGGCGTCCTCTTTGCTCAGATTATTGCGGGTCAACAGCGAGATACCCGCTGCGTCCATTTCGCCGCGCAACCCGCTCCAGCAACTTTGCTGCGTCAGCACCAGCGCGCGCGCGTCGGCGTCGATCAATTTCAACTGCTGCGCAGGCCCAAGCCCGTCAGCCGCTGCCCGCGTTACGCCCCCGCGCCTCAACGCCCGCAAACCGGCGACGCGCACAGTGTAAAATTCATCCAGATTGGTGGCCGAGATCGACAAAAACCGCACGCGTTCTAACAGCGGCACGTCGGTATTCTGCGCCTGCTCAAGCACACGCCAGTTGAACGCCAGCCAAGACATCTCGCGGTTAAAGTACCGCGACTCGGTTCCGTTGGTCAGCGCAGGAATTTCAACCGGCGGTGCAAACGGCGAGTTCAAAAAATCAGCATCGGACATGAATATTCTGCAAGTGGTTGAAAAATTTCACGTCTTTATGCCTCGCCGACATTGGAAATGTCCAGAACTTCACGCACCAGATGCCGGGTTACGGGCCGTTTCTGCTGTAATGCGTGCGCGTCGATGGCGTCCACCAGAGAGCCCGCCGACGCGGTTGAACGTTCAATCCGGTCCAGAATATAGGCGATAACGTCCGGCTGAACAGCAAGCTGACGGTCGTTGAACTGCTTGATCAGGACCGCCGATAACAGCGCGTCGTCGGGCGGCGCAATCCTGACCAGCGGCATTGATTGCAGGCGACTGGCCAAATCAGCAAGACCCGCGGCCCAACGGCTGGGCGCAGCGCGCGCCGTCATCAAAAACGGCGTGCGCGAGCTGGCACACAAGTTGAACAGGTGAAACACTGCCATTTCCAGATCAATTTGCCCTGCGATGGACTCGACCCCCTCAATGGCGAATGGAGCGGACGCCAACGTCGGCAAATCAGCACCGACAAGCCCCTGAACGTTCAGAACCTGACCAGCGTTTTCAACTGCCCAGATCGTGGCCAAATGCGATTTTCCCGAACCCTGCGGCCCACATAGGATCATCCGCGCGTGCGGCCATCCGCCGGTGTCATCCAGCGTCGCGACCGCCAGCGAATTTGATTTCGAAATAAAAAAGTCTTCCCGCCCCAGCACGGCTTTGACAGGTAGATCGAATGTCAATTGTTCGGGCAAAACCTAGACTTTACTGTCGGGTTTCGTGCCGGTATAAAGCGGTCCCGCCATGTATTTACGAATGCCGAACCGTGAAAATACACCGATGGACGCGGCGACTGGCACCGCCACCAAAAGCCCGACAAATCCAAATAATGCACCAAACGCGGATAGCGCAAACAACAGCCAAACCGGATGCAGACCCACAGATCCGCCAACAAGTTTGGGTGTCAAAAAGTTACCTTCGACCACCTGTCCGATCACGAACACCACCGCTACGGCACCGATCCAGATGGGTTCGTTCCAGAATTGCACGATGGCCAGACCAATCGCCAACACCCCGCCGATCACAGCTCCAAGATACGGAATGAACGAAACCAGCCCCGCGATCAGCCCGACCACCAGCCCGAACTGCAAACCGATTGCCATCAGCGACAGCGCGTAAAACGTGCCTTGAATCGCCCCAACCGTGAGCTGCCCGCGCACAAATCCAGCCAGCACTTTGTCGACTTCAAGCGCCAATTCGCGCAGCACCGGTGCGTGCTCACGCGGCAACCAGCTGTCGATCACCGCAATCATCCGATCCCAGTCCAGCAACAGGTAAAACGCCACCACGGGCACCACGACGATGAATATTATCACGTCAATGACGGTAAAAGCCGACGAAATCACCGTGTTGATCAGCTGTCCGCCACGACTGCGCAGGGTTTCACCCAAGCCGTCCAGCGCCCGGCGCACCGCGGATTCCGGCTCCATCAGGCTGGGAATACGTTCTTGCAAGAAACCCTGAACTTTCCCCGAATACATCGGCGCTTCAGAGATTAAGCCGCTCAGCTGTTCCACAAATACCGGAATAAGAATAAGCGCCGCCAATATGAACGCCACCACGGCAACAAGGGTAATGATCGCAGTCGCCAGCGCCCGGCTGCACCCGGTTTTTTCCAACCGATCGGCGACGGGATCCAGAAAATAGGCGATGGCCGCGCCCGTGACAAAGGGCAACATCACGCCTCCCAGCAACCACATGGCCAGTGCCAGCGTTACGATGCCGATGCTCCACCAGCGGAACTGTTCTGAAACGGAAAGGGACATAGGGCGCGCTCCGGATTACTGAGCGCCTGTCTGGCGCAGCGCGGGCTTTGATGCAAGGGGCGCTGTTTGGCCAATGCGTCAGCTGCGCGAAGAAAACTAGGCCACATGGTGCTTGAATCGGCGCAAAAAATGACCCAGCCTGTAGGACAACCGCAGCAGCACAAAGCCAAAGTGAAACCACCATGACCAAACCCGAAGTTCGCGCCGAAATACGCCTGCCGACGGAGGATCTGACCAGGGATATGGCCTTTTTTATTGGCGAATTGGGAATGCGTCTGGACACGATATTCCCCGCCGACAATCCCGGTGTCGCGGTGGTTTCGGGACACGGTCTGCGGCTAAGGTTGGAGCGCGGCGCATCCGGGCCGCCGGCGACCCTGCGCATTCTGACCGACAGCCCAGAAGATTTCGCCAAAGGCCGCACCGCGCTGACCGCCCCCAATGGTACCACAGTCGAAATCGCACCCTTGAGCGATACCGTCGTCCAACCGGCAACACGGCACGCCTTTGTGGTGCGGCGATTGGCAGATGAGGCCCCGTGGATCATCGGACGCGCCGGAATGCATTACCGCGATCTGATCCCCGACCGTCTGGGCGGCTCGATTATCGCCAGCCATATCCGCATCCCCGACGGCGGGCCGGTGCCCGATATGGTGCACTACCACACCGTTGGGTTTCAGCTGATATTCTGCTACAAGGGTTGGGTCGATATTCTTTATGAAGATCAGGGCGACATGATGCGGCTGAAGGCCGGGGATTGTGTCATCCAGCCGCCGGAAATCCGTCACCGGGTGTGTCACGCGTCACCCGATATCGAAGTGATCGAAATCGGTGTACCCGCTGAACACGTCACCACTATAGATCACGCGATGACCCTGCCAAACGGCAAAGGTGATCCATTGCGCGCGTGGCAAGGGCAGAAATTCGTGCACCATATCAAAGACAAGGCGGTTTGGCAGGATTTTCGCATTGCCGGATTCACCTGCCGCGACACCGGCATCAACGCCGGTACACAAGGTGTCGCCAGCATTCAGGTGGCGCGGTTTGACGGTGGCGCACCTCCGACAACACAGCACGACAGTGACATTCATTTCACCTTTGTGATGGAGGGGTCGATGACATTGATCGCTGACGGGCAGGACCCGCGTCCGCTGCACCCCGGCGACAGTTTCGTCATCCCGCCGGGGCTGGCGGTGCGTTACGCCGAATGTTCGGGTGATCTGGAATTGCTCGAGGTCAGCCTGCCCGGTGATTTCTGCACAAAAACCGTCGCGTGAGCGCTGGCGCAAAAAACCACTTTGGTCAATCCGTCAACGCGGCAGACCCGTTGGTCGCGCAGGCTTTGAACGACGAACGCACGCGGCAGCAAAACCAGATCGAACTTATCGCATCGGAAAACATCGTCAGCCGTGCGGTGCTCGACGCTTTGGGCCACGTGATCACCAACAAGACGTTGGAAGGCTATCCCGGCCATCGTTTTCACGGTGGCGGACAGTTTGTCGATGTGCTCGAGCAGGCGGCGATTGAACGCGCCCGTAAACTATTTGGCTGCGACTATGCCAATGTGCAGCCACATTCGGGATCTCAGGCCAATCTGGCGGTGTTTTTCCTGTTGCTCAAACCCGGTGAAAAGGTGCTTTCGCTCGATCTGGCGGCGGGTGGGCATCTGAGCCACGGGCTGAGGGCCAACCTGTCAGGGCGCTGGTTTGACAGCCATCATTACGGTGTTGATCCCGATACCGAGACGATTGATTACGACGCGCTGGCAGCCAAAGCGCGCGAAATCCGCCCCAAACTGCTGATTGCGGGCGGGTCGGCCTATCCGCGCGCGCTGGATTTTGAACGCATGGGCCGGATCGCCAGGGACGTCGGTGCGTGGTTTCATGTGGACATGGCGCATATTGCCGGTCTGGTGGCTGGTGGTGCACATGCGTCGCCGTTTCCTCATGCCGATATTGTCACTTGCACCACCACCAAAACCCTGCGCGGTCCGCGCGGCGGCATGATTCTGACCAACGACCACGACTGGGCACAGCGGTTGCAAGGCGCGGTGTTTCCGGGCGTGCAGGGGTCGATCCACACGCAGGTGATTGCCGCCAAAGCCGTGTGTCTGGGCGAGGCGTTAAAGTCGGAATTTCGTGATTATACTGCACAGGTCGTCAAAAACGCGCAGGTTCTGGCCGCAACCCTGATTTCGCGTGGCGTGCGTATTGTCAGCGGCGGCACCGACACGCATCTGGTGCTGGTCGACGTGGGTTCAATGGGCTTGACCGGCAAACAGGCCGAAGATGTGCTGGCGCGTTCAGGCATTACCTGCAACAAAAACCCGATCCCCGGTGACAGCCCGCGCCCGCCCGATTGGACCGGTCTGCGTCTGGGCACCGGTGCGGCAACGACGCGGGGACTGGCCGAGGGTGAAATGACCCAGTTGGGCGAGATTATCGCGGCGTTGGTTGCGGCAAAAGCCCGTGGCGAAGTTGGGACCGCTACAAAGGCTGCGACAGCCCAGGTTGGAATATTGTGCGCGGAACATCCGATTTTTGACGACGCATACAGCAATTCGTGTTTTACCTGAAACATTGTTTTTCACCTGACGCGTTGAAATCTTTGATTTCAGGCAGCGTTGGGTGAGTCCGGCTTAGAGCCGCGTCCTTTTTATCTGAATCAGCAGAGCGGCTCTATCCTTTTGATCTTGCGCGCAATTTATTCCGAAAACCGGTGCTCACTTTTCAGATTGCGCTTTAGCGCGAAATGCCTTGGTTTGAAGGCAGCGCCCGGCGGTGCATTTGGCGACTGAAGCGCGCGCTATTCACGAAGCCTGCTCATGCCGCACCACCGGATCAATTGGCACGTTGTCGGCTAATCCCCAGCTGTCCTCTAATACGCGCGCCACTTGCAACAGGCGCGCGTCGCCGTGGGGCGGGCCAATCAGCTGAATACCAACGGGCATGCCCGATTTGGTAAACCCGCAGGGGATCGACAGTGCCGGCAGTTGCGTGGTGGTGGCCAGAAATGAAAACTTCAGCCAACTGATATAGTCGTCACCCGACGGAACACCGTTGACGATGGGTGGATATTCCACCTCTACCGGTCCGGGCTCGATCCCAACGACAGCACAGGCCAGCACGTCAAAATCATCCAGAAACACCCGCATCGCGTGGTAGATAACCGTGCGTTGGCGCTGCGCGTCGTAGATGTCCTGCGCTGTGACCTTCCTGCCCTGTGCGATATTTTGCTTCAGGGTCGGTTTGAAATGCGCTTTCACCTCATCAGACAGACGGTCGTTGACCGCGCAGTAAAACGCACCACGCAGATCCGTATAGGTCTTGGCAAGTCCGTCAAGCTGTGGACAGGCATCTTCCACCTTTATGTCAGGCCCTTGCGCACGCTTTAGCGCATCGCTCATGACCTGCCCGATCTCCGGCTCTAATGCAGAGAACCCGTTCAGATCGGGTGCAAACGCGATGCGGATCGGCCCGGGATCAGATCGCGCCGCCGCCTGAAACGAAACGCGCGGTGGCTCCAACGTCATAGGCTCGCGTGCATCAAACCCGGCCATGGCATCCAAGAACAGCGCGCAATCCCGTACGTTGCGCGCCATCGGCCCGGAGATGCCTTCGCCTTCAAAGGCGATGGCGGCGGGTCCACCCCCGGCCCGCCCCGGCGTCGGGCGCATGCCGACCACCCCGCAGTAAGCCGCCGGCGTGCGCAATGATCCCGCGAGGTCCGAACCGTGGCTCAGCCAGACTTGCCCCGTGGCCAGCGAGACCGCCGCACCGCCGGACGAGCCGCCGGCGTTCTTGCGCGTGTCCCACGGGTTGCGGGTCATACCGAAAACCGCGTTAAACGTATTGCCGCCTGCGCCCATTTCCGGCGTATTGGTCTTGCCGACAACCAATCCGTCGCGCGCTTCCAGCCGTGACACCAACGGCGCGGATTGAGCGGGAACAAAATCAGCCAGAGCCTTTGTCCCCCATGTGGTGCGCACGCCTTTAACAGGCGTTAAATCTTTGATACCTATGGGTAATCCAGCCAACCAGCCGGGTTCTCCGTCTTGCGGTTTTATACCCTCAGCACGCCGTCCGGCCCGTTCAAAACACTGGGTTGGCATGGCGTTGACCGCCGCGTCGACTTGCCGATGGCGGGTTTTTGACGCGGCAAGCAACTCGGCCGGTGTCACGTCGCGTTTTCTTAGTAATTCGACCGCCTCACAGGCCGTCAGCGCACAAAGTTCGGGACCCGAAAAAACGGGGTTCACACGAATTGTTCCTGAATCAGACGTTCTTCGAGCCCGTGGCCCGGATCAAACAGAATTCTGTGGCTGATATCCGGTTCGCTGCGTATTTCCACCCGCGTCACATTCTGCGCTTCGCGCCCGTCCGCCACCGCGGATACCGGACGTTTTTCGCAGTCCAACACATCGAATGTCACTCGCGCCTTTTTTGGTAGCAGCGCTCCACGCCAGCGACGTGGTCGGAAAGACGCCATGGCGGTCAACGCCAGAATGTCCGCGCCAATGGGTAATATCGGTCCGTGCGCGGAATAATTATAGGCCGTCGAACCTGCCGGCGTGGCCAAAAGCGCGCCGTCGCACACCAGTTCATCCAATCGCACGCGCCCATCCACTGAAATACGCAATTTTGCCGCCTGCGGACCGGCACGCAATAGCGATACTTCGTTGATCGCCAGCGCTATAAGGTGCGTTCCGTCCTCACGCGTGGCATCCATGCGCAGCGGATTTGTGACCGCTTCTTCCGCATTGTTCAGGCGTTCAAGCAGTCCGAGTTGAGAAAATTCGTTCATCAAAAACCCGATTGTGCCGCAGTTCATGCCGTAAACCGGCGTGGGTTTATCGCGTGTGTCGTGGAGGTTTGACAACATGAACCCATCGCCTCCCAAAGCGACGATGACCTGCGCCCCGCCACGATCCACCTGGCCGTAAGTGTCGATCAAACTGGTCAAGGCGGCCTGCGCCTCTGGCGCGCTGCTGGCCGCAAAATGGATTGCTGTGATTGGACCCGCCGTCATCTGGATTATAGCCTTAGGAGATTTCGTGCTCAAAGCGAACACGTTCAGTTTTGCGCGAAAATCTGAGGGACTCAAGCGCTTGTTGCGCTTCCGTTGCGGTTCTGTTTCACGCCCGCGACAAATTGCACAGCAATATATGATAGCAATCATGTGTCAGGATCACAACTTCAGGCCATAGCACAACTAGAAATCTTTTGAATGGAACACGCTATGAACTCTCTTCACACTATCTCGCGCCGCAGCCTTTTGCTGGGTGGAGTAGCAGTTTCCGGTCTCGCCACAGTTGGCGCCTTGGGGATTATGTCCGGGCCGGCCAAGGCCGTTCATGCCGTACCCGCGCAAACACCGCTTAAAGTGCCGACGCAGCACAGAGGCAGGATGATCGACGGGGTGCGCGTTTACGATCTGGCGATGCAAAGCGGTAAAACCGAGTTTTTCTCCGGCGTGCGCACCCCGACACTGGGCATCAACGGTAGCTATCTGGGTCCTGTCTTGCGTATGCGTGCGGGCGAAGACGTGCGCATCAACGTCACCAACGGTTTGCAAGAACCGACGACGCTGCATTGGCACGGCTTCAACCTTCCGGCCAGCGCCGACGGCGGGCCACACCAGATAATAAATCCCGGCGCGGTTTGGTCGCCCGAATTCACCCTGCGCGAAAAAGCGTCAACCATGTGGTATCATTCACATCTGATGCACAAGACGGCCGAGCAGGTTTGGGCGGGTCTGGCAGGTATGGTATTGATAGACGACCACGAAAGCGACACGCTGCAATTGCCCGCCAAATACGGCGTCGACGACATCCCAATTGTCTTACAGGACCGTATATTCAATCAAAAAGGCGATATGCCGTATAATCCGGGCATGCATTTCAAAATGATGGGCATGACCGGAGACGTGCCGATGGTGAATGGTACCGTTGGGGCTTTTTTTGACGTCACAACCGAAATGGTGCGGCTGCGCATTCTGAACGGCTCTAACGGCAGTATTTACAATCTCGGTTTTTCAGACAACCGGCGGTTCCAGCAGATCGCTGGCGACGGCGGATTATTGGCCGCGCCGGTCACATTGTCCGGCTTGCGGTTGGCGCCAGGTGAGCGTGCGGAAATCGTTGTGTCAATGTTTCCCGGTAGCACAACGACGCTGCAAAGCCGCGCTTTGGCCGACAATGGCGGCATGGGCATGACGGGTGGCGGTGGTGGCCCGGAGTTTGACTTTTTGGAGCTGCGGTCAGCCGATAATTTGAAACCTTCAGCCAGCGTTCCTTCGACATTGGCCGCGCTTCCTGAAATCGACTCAGGTCAAGCCGTCAAAACACGAAAATTCGTGCTGCAAATGCCGTCCATGGGTCCGGGCATTATGCTGGCGATGGCCAGAGGACGCGCGTTCAAGATCAATGGCAAATCCATGGACATCGACGTGATCAACGAGGTCGTGAAACGCGGCGAGACCGAAATCTGGGAAATTTCCAACACCTCGATGATGGCGCACCCGTTTCACGTTCATAACACCCAGTTCCGTATTCTTTACCGCAACGGGCGTCCGCCGCACGCGGGCGAAGCGGGGCGCAAAGACACAGTGCTGGTGAACGCCGGAGAAACCGTGCGCATTGTGATCCGGTTCGACCACTACGCTGACCCCAAGGTTCCCTACATGTACCACTGCCATATTCTTGAACACGAAGACGGCGGTATGATGGGGCAATTTACTGTAGTTTAGAACCCGTCGACAGCATGCCAAAGCAGAGGCAGCCAAAAATCGAAAACCGGCGCTGAAACCAACAATGTGGTGCGTGTTCGCATGTGCAATTATTGCGTCGGGCTTGAATCCAGTAGAATTTTACCTTTCTTGCCTTTTTGATGTTGGTGAGCAAATGCCTCCACCGCATTTTCAAGCCGGAATGTACTGTCAATCAACTGCGAAAAAGCGCCCTGTTCAATCAATAAACGCACCCGCTCCATACGCGCCTTATCGGTCGTATATACCATCAGGTATCCCCACTTTCGCCGTGAAAACAGCGCGTGGAAAAATCCCATCACGTCCTCATGCGGCATAGTGGTGATATATTTTCCGCGTGATGCCAGATATTTTGACGCCGTTGAAAACGACAGCGACGGCGCTGCGTCAAACACCAGATCAAATTGTTTGGCCGGGACCGGCATTTCATTTTTGTCGTAGGCATAGGCAATTTTTGCGCCACTTTCGCGCAGAAATTGCGTTTGCGATGAATGGCTGATCCCGGAAATTTCTGCGCCAAGATAGTTGGCCAGTTGCACCGCTGTGATCCCGACGCTGCCGGTCGCCCCGGTGATCAGTATTTTGTCACCTTTCTTCACACGTCCAAATCGTTCCAACGCGACCAATGACGTCAGCGCACCCCCTACGACCGAAGCCGCCGCCGCCAAAGACATGCTTGGCGGAACAGTCGCCAAAAAAGCTTCGGGTACGGCTGCGTATTCCGAATGGAAAAAGGGCCCCTTAAAAATATGCGTATATCCAAATACGCGGTCACCCTTTTTGTAGGTCTTACCGTCGCTTTCAACGATGCCCGCCATTTCGATACCCGACACCAATGGTGATTTTTTCAACGCGCGGGCTATGGCGGCGTTTCGCTCGCCTTTTGACGTTACCAGCTCAAATACGCTCAGGCAGGAGAAATGAATGCGTACCAGAACTTCGCCTGATCTGGTCTCGGGGATCGGGTGTTCGACAATACTAATATCGGGGGCGGCGAATTTCTCTTTGGGAATCTTGTACGTAAGTATTTTCACGGGGAAACCTGTGCGTATACGCCGGGCGATCCTTTTGATTTTAGCCGGAGTTCCGAAAACAGCCAAGTCTTTGCGAACAGGTTCTGGCATTTAATTTTCCAGACACACCTGCACGGCCGTTTACGCAGTTTCGCCCGCCCATTTAATGCAAGTAACCACAAGCACTGGGTTATTGTGCGTGGTGGTATTGTTGTGGCGGGGCGAGTCCTGACGGTGAATTTCGTCGCTCTGTCGCGGCAAGAAGTCGCGCTTTGTCGCCCTCTATATATATTTGTTCCTGTATCGCCCGTGTTCAGATACACGGACGAAACCGCTATTTGCACAAGGAAAACCGACATGAGCAGCGCAACTGAGAAAACTGCCTTTTTCAGCGAAGACCTGTCCAGCCGCGACCCTGATATTTTTGGGGCTATTTCGCACGAACTGAAACGTCAGCGCGACGAAATCGAGCTGATAGCCAGCGAGAATATTGTCTCGGCGGCGGTGATGCAGGCACAGGGTTCGGTGATGACCAACAAATACGCCGAAGGCTATCCGGGGCGACGGTATTACGGTGGTTGCCAGTTTGTTGACGTGGCCGAGAATCTGGCGATCGAACGTGCCAAACAGCTGTTTGGGTGTGACTTTGCCAACGTGCAGCCCAATTCGGGCAGCCAGGCCAATCAGGGCGTGATGCAGGCGCTGATCCAGCCCGGCGACACGATACTCGGCATGAATCTGGCCTCGGGCGGTCACCTGACCCACGGGGCCGCGCCGAACCAGTCGGGCAAATGGTTTAACGCGGTGCAATACGGTGTGCGTCGGCAGGACAGCCTGATTGACTACGATCAGCTCGAGGCGCTGGCGCGCGAACACAAGCCCAGGATCATCATCGCCGGTGGCTCGGCGATCCCGCGCCGGATCGATTTTGCACGGTTTCGCACCATAGCCGACGCGGTGAGTGCCTATCTGTTTGTGGATATGGCGCATTTCGCCGGTCTGGTGGCAGCGGGTGAGCATCCGTCGCCGTTTCCCCATGCCGATGTGGTGACGACGACCACGCATAAAACCCTGCGCGGGCCGCGCGGCGGCATGATCCTGACCAACGACGAAGCGATTGCCAAAAAGGTCAACTCGGCGATTTTCCCCGGAATTCAGGGCGGGCCGCTGATGCATGTGATCGCCGCCAAAGCCGTGGCGTTCGGCGAAGCCCTGCGTCCCGAATTTGTTACCTACCAAAAACAGGTCATCGCAAATGCCAAGGCGCTGGCCGACGAGTTGATGAAAGGCGGGCTCGATATCGTCACCGGCGGCACCGACACCCATGTCATGCTGGTCGATCTGCGCCCCAAGGGAGTCAAAGGTAACACGTCAGAGGCCGCTTTGGGCCGCGCCAATATCACAGCCAACAAAAACGGCATCCCGTTTGATCCTGAAAAACCGACGATCACGTCGGGGCTGCGCCTCGGCACGCCCGCAGGCACGACTCGCGGGTTTGACGAAAGCGACTTCCGTCTGATCGGCCGCCTGATCTGCGACGTGATCGACGGGCTGGCGGTGAACGGCGCAGAGGGCAACAGCGCGGTCGAGGCTGCCGCCAAAGCCAAAGTCGCCGAACTGTGCTCAAGGTTCCCCTTGTATTCGGATATGTAAACGGGCGGACTTTTGCACATGCGGTGTAGGCGCTGACTTGGGTGCCGCCTGACGGCCCGTGTCCGGGTCAAAGTAACGGGTTCAGGTTGAGGCGGGATCAGGCAAAGACCCCGGGTGGGTTTACCCGCGCGGTAAGCGGCCGAAGTTCCCATCAAACCGCTCCTCGGGTACCTTGCTTTGTGTTGCCGGATCCCATCGCGATGCGTCTGTAGGAATCCCTGGTAGCCCTGGTAAGTCAGCAATCGTGTGAATGAGGCCGTGACAATTGGAGTGAGAATTGAAGCAAGATCACGAGATACATGATAGGCTTCATTCCCCCCCGGATCCATCAAATTCACCGGATCGTTGAGGCTGTAGGCATACCTGTTCGTCCCACCCCCGGCCTCGGTCACCTCAAACCAGTCCGGCTGCAGGAACAGGCCGGGTTCGGGGTCGTAATAGCCGGCGTTCAGGTACTGGAGGCCGGCGTCGTCGTCCAACTGGCGCGCAGGTGGACACTGCGGCTGCCGGTTTTTTAAAAGCACACAAACGCCCAAGCAGTAACCGAATGTTAACCGACCACCGTCAAATTTGAGTCAAATCAGACGCAAAAACGGGGGTCGACATGACATTAAAAGCGCTTTTTCTTGGTGTGGACGGCACGCTTGCCGAAACCGCAGACGTGCGCCGCGCCGCCTTTAATCAGGCGTTTGACGAATTCGGGCTGAACTGGATCTGGGCGCGGCCCGCGTTCCATCAAATTCAGATCAATGCACCACCGGGACAGGAAATCGCGTATTATGGCGCGCACCACTACCCGGAAGACTGGAAAAATCTGCAAAGCAGCGGGCAAATCCCGCAGGTGATCCAGCGCCAGTCAGAGATATATCTTGATCTGCTCGAGGCCGGTGCGGCGCAGTTGCGCCCGGGTATTGCGCGGCTTTTGGCAGCGGCGATTGACGGCGGTCTGGCGGTGATGCTGTGTTCTACCCGCCCCCGGCTGGAATATGAAACGCTTCTGTTTAACCGCTTTGGGCTTGAAATGATTGAACGGCTTTCCGGTTCGGTCGCGATTGAGGATCTGGGCACGTGCGATGTGCGGTCGTGTTACCGTCTGGCGCTGCGGCGCTCCGGTCTGCATCCCCGCGAGGTTCTGACCATCGAGGACAGCGCCGCGGGGCTGGACGCGGCGGCGCGTCTGGGCATCACTACGCTGATCACGCCCAGCCAATACACGGTCACCCAGCATTTCAAGGGTGCGCGGCTGGTGCTCAGCGACCTTGGTCATCCGGCGGCACCGTTCAACGTGCTGCAGGGTGATGCGGCGCGCTATGGCTATGTAACGCTTGAAGCGCTGCGCCAGTGGCACGCTGACAGTCTTTTGCAACCTGAAAGTTCGGCGGCCTAAAGCGCAATCCGAAAAGTGGACACCGGTTTTCGGGCAAATTGCGCGTAAGATAAATAAGCGCCAGCGCAATCCGAAAAGTGGACACCGGTTTTCGGAATAAATTGCGCGTAAGATAAATAAGCGCCAGCGCAATCCGAAAAGTGGGCACCGGTATTCGGGTTAAATTGCGCTGGATATCTGTAAACTATTGTCCCACCACTAAAGCATTCCGCTTTGATCCAAACCCACCCAACGCTGCCTGAAATCCACGATTTCAACGCGGCAAAGCCAATTGCGTTTAACCTGAATTCGTCGGTCGCGCCTGAAATATCCGATCACCCATGAGCAGGCGGGCGTTTTGCGTGCACGCTGTACCCTGGATCAAACGCAAAACGCGTTGGGTTAAACGCGACACGCTGAAAGTCAGACAAACAGGACACCGCTTAGTTTTGCGCGCCGAGTGCGCGGCGGATCATATCCTGATAGATCGCAACGATACCGGCGCGGTCAAGTCGCCCGTCATCGCGGAACCACGTGTTGACGCCGGTCAGCATGGCGATCACCGCCATCACCGCCAATTTGCTGTCGGGGACCGTCAACAAACCGGACTCGCGCCCCGCGATAATCAGCGATTCAAGCCGGTCCTCATATGTACGGCGCAATTGCTCGATCACGGCGAAATTCGCGGCGTCAAGGTTGCGCAGCTCCATATAGGCCACAAAGGTGGCGTCGGGCCGCTTCAGGTGAAATTCGATGTGAACGCGTGTGAAATTGTCGATCTGGTTCAGGATATCCCCACGGGGCCGGGGGATCGCGGCAGTTTTCAAAAGCGTCTTCATATGTCCGTTCATCAGTTCGAACAGCAAAGACTGCTTGTCGGGTGTGTAAGCATAAAGCGCACCGGCCTGCACGCCGACCTCGGCCGCAATGCGGCGCATGGATACCGCCGCGTAACCAAAGCGGGCAAAAAGGCGCAGGGCGGCATCGCGCACTTTGGGTGCCGTGTTCCTGGAATGCGAGCCGGTTTTGCGAGCCATGGTATCCTCTGGCCGCCAGATTAACTGAACAAACGTTCAATAAATACCCCCAATATCGCCGCGCCGCGCCGCAACACCATGGTCAAAGCGGCCGTATTGCTATAGCTGTGCGGCATGGAATTATTCCGCCCCATTATCGTGTCGCTCGTCGCTCTGGTCGTGCTGGCGGGCTGCGTGCGCGATTTCCCCGATATTCCCGCCGCTGTGTCGGCAACGTCCGATGACGCACCGTGGCCCGCGTTTCTGCCCGTTGCCGAAATTCTGGACCCGGTTGCGGAGGCTTCGACGCTTAGCGCCGCGTCAGCCGCCGCGTTGCAGCGACGTCTGAAACGGTTGCGCCGCCGCGCCGCCACGCTGAACCGGCAGTAACCTTGCGCGTTGCGCCGCTGGTGATAAGGCGCTAACAGACGCAGGTTCGTACACAAGCCCCACGGAGCCGCGCCTATGTCACCCCCTCTTCGCCTTGGAATTGCCGGTTTGGGCACCGTCGGCGTTGGCGTGCTAAAAATCGTTCAGGCGCAAAGCGAGGTTCTGGCGGCGCGCGCCGGGCGGCCCATAATTGTCCGCGCTGTCAGTGCACGCACAAAAAGCCGCGACCGCGGAGTCGATCTGTCGGGATTTGAATGGGAAAACGACCCCGTCGCGCTGGCAAAACGCAAAGACATCGACCTGTTTGTCGAACTCATCGGCGGCGAGGACGGCCCCGCCAAAGCCGCCGTTCAGGCTGCGCTCGCCGCTGGCAAAAACGTGGTGACCGCCAACAAAGCCATGTTGGCAATACACGGTCAAGAATTGGCGCAAGCAGCTGAAAAAAAGGGGCTTTCACTGCGTTTCGAAGCTGCCGTCGCAGGTGGTATTCCTGTCATCAAAGCATTAAGCGAAGGTCTGGCGGGCAATGCCATCACCCGTATCATGGGCGTCATGAACGGCACCTGTAACTATATTCTGACGCGCATGGAAACCGAAGGCATCGATTACGAAACCGTCTTTGCGGACGCGCAGGCGCTTGGCTATCTCGAGTCAGACCCAAATCTTGATGTGGGCGGTATCGACGCGGCCCACAAACTGGCGCTGCTTTCGGCGATTGCCTTTGGCACCAAAGTCAAATTTCAGGGTGTCGAGCTGGAAGGGATTCAGCGCATCACCGTCACCGACATCGAACAGGCGCGCGACATGGGCTACCGCATCAAATTGTTGGGCGTGGCGCAGATGACCGGTCGAGGACTAGAACAGCGTATGCAGCCAGCACTGGTGCCCGCAGATTCGCCACTGGGACAGTTGGAAGGCGCCACCAACATGGTTGTGGTCGAAGGCGATTCTGTCGGCCAGATTGTACTGCGCGGTGCGGGCGCGGGCGAGGGCCCCACCGCCTCTGCCGTGGTGGGCGACGTCATTGATATCGCGCGCGGTTTCAACCTGCCGGTCTTTGGCCAACCCGCCGACACGTTATTGGACGTGCAGGCGGCCAAAGCTTCGGCACCGGCGGCGTTTTATTTGCGGCTCGCACTGAAAGACGCACCCGGCGCCATGGCCAAAATCACCAGAGCGCTGGCCGATGCAGCTGTTTCGATCGATCGAATGCGTCAATACGGGCACGCGGGGGCCGCCGCCGCACCGGTGCTGATCGTCACCCACAAAACCACACGCTCCACGCTGGATTACGCGTTGGACGTGATTGGCGATAGCGGGGTATCGGTCGAGCCACCGGTCGCCATCCGCATCGAAGACGTATAAACACCATTTCAGTTGTCAGGAGAACCAATGCCCGCCGCATCGGAAAATGTTGATCAAATGCTGTCGCTCAGCCTTGTGCGCATTTCTGAAAGTGGCGCCATTGCGGCCGCCGCTCTGGTAGGACGCGGCGACGAAGAAGCTGCCGATCAGGCAGCCATAAGCGCGATGTACGCTACAATGGACCAGATGGAAATCGCAGGAAACATCGTGATCGGCGAAGGCGCGAAGGGCGAGGCCGACACATTATTCGTTGGGCAATCCGTCGGTACCGGCAACGGTGCTGACGTTGATTTTGCCGTTGACCCGCTTCAGGGCACCACGCTGGCCGCCAAAGGGCTGCCCGACGCGCTGTCTGTGGTTGCTCTGGCGGCAAAAGGCGTTTTGTTGCAGGCACCGGATGTCTATATGGACAAGCTGGCCGTTGGCCCCGCCTATTCTCCAGAATTGATCAGCCTTGATATGTCGCCGTCCGCACGCATTGCGGCACTGGTAAAAGCCAAAGGCTGCCACGTGTCGGACATTGGTGTCTGTATGCTCGAGCGGCCGCGCCACGACGAACTGATTGCCGAAGTCCGCGATACCGGCGCGCGCGTGCGACTGATTTCTGACGGCGATCTGGCGGGTGTGATCCGCTGTGCCGATCCACAACAAACCGGCATCGACATTTACATGGGGTCGGGCGGTGCACCGGAAGGCGTCCTGGCTGCGGCGGCGCTTAAATGTTTGGGCGGTCATATGGAGGGCCGCCTGATGGTACGCAGCCCCGATGACCGGTTGCGGATTCTGGATGCGGGCATTGACGACCCTGACAGAATTTATCTCCGCGACGATATGGTGTCGGGCGACGTCATTTTCGCGGCCACGGGCGTGACCGACGGCGCGCTGGTCAAGGGCGTCAGCCGCACCGGTTCACGGCTGGAGGTACATTCATTGCTGATGCGCTCCAAAACCGGATCGGTGCGCCGGATCAGCCTTTCGTGCAAGCCGTGAATGCCTTTCTCGGGGTCAGTCAATCGGCCACGGGGCGCGCGTGGCAGGGCTTGAGCGCCGAGGTCGAACGGCAGGCCGCTGCGCTGGCGCAAACCAACGATTGCAGCGAAGCGCTGGCACGGATTCTGGCACGTCAGGGTGTAAAATCCGACGGCGTGGCGGCGTATCTCAACCCGTCGCTACGCGAACTCATGCCCGACCCATCCAGCCTGCGCGACATGGATAAAGCCACGGCGCGCCTGTGCAAAGCCGTGAAAAACAAAGATAAAATTGCCATATTCGCCGACTACGACGTGGACGGCGCGGCGGCGGCGGCGCTGTTGATCGACTGGCTGCGCCAGGTGGATTGCCACGCGACGCTTTATGTTCCGGACCGCCTGAAAGAAGGCTACGGCCCCAACGGGCCCGCCATGGCCAGACTGGCAGAAGATCACAACCTGATCATTTGCGTCGATTGCGGCACGGTGGCGTTCGACGCCATCGCCGCCGCCGAACCGGCTGACGTGTTGGTGCTGGACCACCATCTTGGGGCCGAGACGCTGCCGCAGGCGCTGGCGGTGGTGAACCCGAACCGTCAGGACGAATCCGGCGATTTATCCTATGTGTGCGCTGCAGGTGTGGTGTTCTTGCTTCTGGTGGCTGCAAATCGTGCGTTGCGCAAAGTTGCAGCGGATCAGCCAGACCTTATTGGAATGCTCGACCTTGTGGCACTGGCCACCGTGGCTGACGTGGCGCCATTGGTGGGCCTCAACCGGGCCTTTGTGCGTCAGGGCCTGAAAATCATGGCGCAGCGCCAGCGACCGGGTCTTGCCGCGCTTTGCGATGTCGCCAATCTGAACACGCCGCCCGCCGCTTATCATCTGGGTTTCATGCTGGGACCGCGGATCAATGCGGGCGGGCGTATCGGTCAATCCGATCTTGGAGCGCGGCTGTTGTCGTGCAGCGACGGCGACGAAAGTGCGGCGCTGGCTGCCAGGCTTGACGAATTGAACAGCGCGCGCAAAGACATCGAACAAAACGTCCGTCTGCAGGCGGTGGCGCAAGCGGAGGCGCGGGCAACAGCCGGTCCATTGGTGTGGGCAGCCGGGGACGGCTGGCACCCCGGCGTTGTCGGCATCGTCGCCGCGCGGCTCAAGGAGGCCACCAACCGCCCCGCCGTCGTCATCGGTTTTGACGGTAAACGCGGCCAGGGCTCGGGGCGCTCGGTTGTCGGCATTGATCTTGGCGCCGCAGTTTCGCGCCTCATGCGCGAAGGCCTGATCACATCCGGCGGGGGTCATAGAATGGCGGCGGGGCTTAGCTTGCAACGGGCGCAGCTTAAACCCGCCATGGCGCGACTGGACGCATTGCTTTTACAGCAGGGCGCGCACACTGCGGCCCCACCGCAATTGCACGTCGACGGTATCCTCAGCACCGCCGCCGCCACCTGTGCACTGATCGAAGATCTTGACAAGGCCGGACCCTTTGGTGCCGCCGCACCACCGCCGCGTCTTGCTATCGCCGCCACAGGCATTGCCTTTGCCAAACGGGTCGGCGACAACCACCTGCGGGTGACTCTGCAGGACGCCAGTGGCGCACGTCTTGACTCCATCGCATTTGGTGCATTTGACACGCCGCTTGGACCTCTGCTGGAAAATCACGGCGGGCGGCTTTTTCACGTAGCGGGACATCTGGAAATCGATACATGGGGCGGGCGGCGCAAACCCAAACTGCGCATCGAAGACGCGGTGCTGGCAGGATAACAAATTCAGAAAATGCCGCCAAAACCCCCTTGCGCGGCACATATGCAAAGACTAGAAGGCGCAACACACAGACTGCGGTCCCTTCGTCTATCGGTTAGGACGCCAGGTTTTCAACCTGGAAAGAGGGGTTCGATTCCCCTAGGGACTGCCAGATTTGTGTTTTTTTGTCATCTTATTTCTATAGCATATTTGTTGCGAAATGCTGCGCTCCCGCGTTCATGCGCTCACTACAATACCAACGCTACCCGGGAATTTTGCGGGTCGATTAGTAAACGGTTTTAGTGGGTTAGAGCAAATTTCTGGTTCACACCTGACGAAAATCTACGGCGAGGACGGGAAGCCGTCGACCACTGCGATTGATCCAGAGGAAAACGCGTTTTTATTGAGCAGACATTCAAGCCTGTGGGCGACTCAAAGCCTGTAGATACAGGAAAGATTGGACGCTTGGACCATGCATAGATGCCGATGCCGTCACTGTCATATGGCTTAGCTGCAATGCAAATACCCATATTCAACATGATCTCTATCATATGATAGGCATTTCCACGGGATTACACCGACTGCATGAAAAGGCGTAATTCGCGGAAAATCACAGCGGTCAGGAAAGGTATTTGCAGGTGAACCGAAGGCATTGTCTTGGGCGTGAAATGCGCCATGCCGCTGCTTGTGGCCGTCCTGCTGGCCACCCCGTTAGGCGCGTTCTCCATTTCCCACAACCGTGGATGCTGCCGCCTATTGGCGGCGTGGTTGGGGTGATCTTGCGACTGTTTTACGTTGGTGGCGGCTATATCGGCCAGCGCGTCATGAATGACCGCCTTAGCCCCACCCATATCAAACAAGGCATTGCCATGCTCCTGCTTCTTCTCACGGCTATAATGATCTGGGCGCATATTCAAATGCGCACGATGTAACCAACTGAAACTTCACTAAAAGGACAGCTTATGTATAAATACCTTCTATTCGCGGCGGCTCTGCCATTTTCGTCCCAGTCCGCGCTGGCCGGGCAACTGGAAATTCAGCCCGTTGCCGACAATATCTATGCGCTGGTGGGCACTATTCAGCAACGCAGCCCCGAAAATTTTGGCAACAACGCCACTTTCGGCGTGATCGTCACCCCCGAGGGGGTGGTGCTGGTCGACGCGGGCGCCAGCTGGAAAGGGGCCGCGCAAATCGACACGACGATTGACCAGATAACCGACCAGCCGGTGAAATATGTGATCAACACTGGCGGGCAGGATCACCGCTGGCTGGGCAACGGCTATTGGCAGGCCCATGGCGCGGTTGTGATCACCTCGGCTGCCGCAGAAGCCGACCGTTTCGGGCGGCTTGATCAGCAGTTTGCCATGCTACGCAATTTTGCCGGCGATGCGGCTCTTGAGGGCACCGAGCCGGCGCATGCGGATATCACGTTTGACGCCACATATACCCTTGATTTCGGCGGCGAGCATATCGAGGTCATCCACCCCGAAACCGGCGGCCACACCCCGGGCGACAGTTTCGTCTGGCTGGCCGATAAAAGCGTAATGTTTTCCGGCGATATCGTCTTTGCCGAGCGTATGCTGGGCTTTCCTGAAGACCAATTCCTGAACTGGATCGCCGGTTTTGAAGCCATGGCTGCCTATGCACCCGAACATCTGGTGCCCGGTCATGGCCACGCGACCGATCTGGCCGGAGCCACCCGTGATACCTATGATTACCTTGTCAACCTGCGAGACAGGATGCGCGCCTATATCGCCGATGGTGGCGATATCATCGGCTCGGTCAATGTTGATCAGTCCGAGTTCAGCTATCTGGTCCATTTCAAGGACTTCGCCGGGAAGAATGCACAAAAGGCGTTTCAGGTCTTGGAATGGGAGTAGCGCCCCGCCACGATGGCGGGATATCGGACCAATTATTATTTAGCGGCAATATTAGGTATAATGGCGGAGGGGATGGGACTGACGTCGAACGTTCTCTGGTTCCTATGTCGCTAATGTTGAGCGTTAACGTTCAATGATTCGAAGCCGTCTCCAATCCCAATCGCATGATCTCATTTCGGGTTTTGTTATTGTACTGTGCCCACAGTCTTTGAGAATTTAACCGAACGATGAAATCAGTGCTTGTATCGTCGATAGGCGATTGATATATCGGTTATCGACGATATATAGGATTCGGAGCGAACTATGATTGACCGACGTGAAGACGAACGTTCCGCCGACGCCATTGCCGGCGTGGCCAAGGCGCTGGCGCATCCGGCGCGGGTGCGTATTGTTACTTTCCTGCTGACGAAGCCCGGCTGCATCGGCGGCGATATCGTGGATGAGGTCGGGTTGGCCCAATCCACCGTGTCCGAGCATCTGCGGATACTGAAAGG
>Ga0114932_10001624_pt1 | contig 25156 bp, 17 predicted proteins | sample 2SBtaG_2_FD_87286 | JGI IMG/M metagenome (GOLD analysis project Ga0114932, IMG submission 87286) | Deep subsurface microbial communities from Kolumbo volcano to uncover new lineages of life (NeLLi) - 2SBTROV12_ACTIVE470 metaG | ecosystem: Environmental > Aquatic > Marine > Volcanic ...
CTGCATGGTACAGGCCGGACAGGATGTGTTGTCCCCCAGAATGATCTGGCCTTGATTTCCGCTGGCTGGCTGAGCAAGGGAAATAGCGACATCACTGGAACCCGCGTTGACATTGCCCTGCAAGTCAATATCCAGAGCATTGATGGAAAGTGTGTTGTTGTTGGTGTTCAGGGTCGCACCGCTCGCTACCGCAAACGTTCCCGTCCCAAAAAGAACTCCCGTATCAGCATCGATCGTTGTCGTACCATTGGATGTGAAGTCACCATTAAGAGTGATGCCGTCACGCGCGTTCAAGGTGATCGATCCTAACGCAACTGACTGACCCAGCGTTACACTGTTGCTTGTTGAAGTCAGGGTGACCGCATCGGCAAAGGTGATGGTGTCGTTGCCATCCACACTGCTGTTGGCATCGCCGTCTAAATTAATACTTTGACCCGCGGTGAAATCTCCATTTATGCTGATGCCGTTATCTGCGCTCAGGGTCGCGCTGTTACCCGCTGTGAAATCGTCGTTGACGTTAATCGTTCCTCCAGCCAGCAGGGTCAGGGAACCACTAGCATCAATTCCCGGCGCACCGGAGGAAGAGTTCAGAGTAATATCACCCGCAGAAGCCAGAGTTGAGTCGGAGCCAAAGAAAATGCGATCCACCCCGCCTGTTGAATCCGTGTCAGCGTTGATTATCAGGTCACCGGTATCGGTGGTCAGGTTGACACGGACATCCACCTCCGCTTTCGCATTCACCGTCAGCGCGTTAAAGGTGGAAGCATTGTTTTTGAAGAAAACATACTTTTCAGTGTCCAGAACCACCGTGCCAATGTTATCGCTGTTGACTGCTGAAATATTATTGACGATGATTGCATGCGCTGTGTTCTCTAGAGTCAACGTGCCCGCAGTGATGTTTTGCAACTCAGCACCGCTGAGTGCCAGACAATTGGTGCAGGATTCGTCCTCACCAAGATAAATTTTCTTTGTTGTTCCAGCCTGTGCAATGGAAATAGCCGCCGCACTGGAGCCGACATTGATGGTTCCCTGAAGGTCAATTTCGCTGGTGGTTAAAGACAGGGTGTTGTTATTGGTGTTCAGTTCCGCACCGCTTGCAATGCTGAACAATCCAGTGCCAACAGTGACAGCCGTATCTGCATTAATCGTCACTGCACCATTTGCGGTAAGGTCACCCAACAAATCCATGCCGCCGCCGGAAGTAAAGGAAATGGATCCCAACGCTACAGATTTGTAAAGAGCAATATGGCCGTGATTCCCAAAAGCATCCACGCTGATACCATCGGCAAACACGACCTGATCGATTCCATTCACTAAACCGTCCGCATCTCCATTCAGGATCATGGCGTTAGCACTGAAATCATCATTGATGAAAATTCCGTTATTGGCATTCAGAGTTGCAATGCTCTGGCTGAAAAACTCATCATGAATGGTGATGGTCCCCGCTGCGGTCATATCGGTCAGGGCTGTAGAATAAATTCTTCCGGAAGTTGAAAGAGAAGCATGAAGCGTGATATCTCCTGCCGAAATCAGGTCGACTGAAGATTGGAGCTTGAGCTGATCGAACGCCCCACCACTGCCATCAGCATCGGCTGTGATTTCCAAATCGCCCGTATCGGTTTCCAGTGTTTCGCGCACCAGGATTTTCGCATCGGACAAGACGCGCAGCGCGTTGAATGTGGAGTTATCCTGATCCAGCGCATCGCGGCCGAATTCGATATTGCCAGTCGCTTCAAGGATCAGCGTTCCAATGTTATCGCTGTTTGCGGCGGTAATGTTATCTAGAAAAATTGCATCTGTGCTGTTTTCAATAGTCAGATTAGCTGCTGTGATATTTTGTAATTCCTGCCCGGTGATCACCATGGCGCAGGTAGTGCAGAAAGAGGGATCGCCAATCTGGATTTGACCCCCGGTCGAAATACTGATTGTCACATCTCCCGAACCAGCATTGATAAATCCAGTGAGGTCGATATCATTTGCGGTGATGTTGACCGCCTGATTGGCCGTTGTAATGCCAACACCCGAAGCAATTACCACATCCCCTGCTCCGTCAGCAGTATTGCCATCGGCTTCAAGGGTTATGGTTCCTGTTCCATCCAACGTAATGGATGCATTGATATTGATATCATTGCCGGCCCGTAAAACCACATTGACGTTGTTGTTTCCGGTGGAAGTGAGGAGATTCCAGGTACTGCTGACGGTAATGTCGTTTGTGGCCTGAAGCTCGATCGTTCCCGTAACCCCCGCAAAACTTCCACCCGCATCAACATTGAAAATACTGGTCAACCCGGCATCGTCCGAAAACGCTTCCGTTTGATCCACCCCGGGTGTGAAACCGGTTGTATTGGAGTCTATTCCAGAAATGAGAACAATGTTCAATGGATCCAACAGCAGGGTTCCATCCACACCATTGGAGGCACTCAGGCCAATTTCCTTGGCGTGGAAATTAAGATTTCCCTTGCCGGAGATCTCAACAAAACCCCCGTCTCCAGCAGAAGCACCACCCGTTGCAAAAACACTTCCGTAAAATTTTGTTACTTCATCAGCCCAAACGATGACCTTACCGCCATCTCCAGCGGTCTTGGCACTTGCATCGATCACCGCATTTTCACTCACATAGGTTCGGGAGGCGTTTTGAATTTCTTCATTTTTGCCCTGGTAGTCTCCTCCGATGAGGACTTCGCCGCCACCCGCATCACCCGAAACATCAACTTTCGCATTGTCGAACAAACCGACATATTCACCGGTGACATGTACGGTGCCGCCGGTCTCTCCAGAATCATTGCCCGAAGCATCCAGGGTTCCAGAGTTTGCCACCACCCCGGAGTCGCCACCCATGAGAAAAATTTCTCCATTTTTTTCAACTGCGGTATGAGCTTCTATGATCCCTGTATTATTAACAACATTTTGGATAACATTTCCGGCATCCCTTGCAGAGAGAACTACGCGTCCGCCATCGGCCTGGATAAGTCCGGCATTCTTCACCCGATGGTCAATGACATTGCCTTCATCGTCCAGAACATCGCCATCCACCGCTTCGGTGATCGCGAAGTTGATCAAGCCATCTCCGACAAAGTCCATAGAAGCCGCTTTACCCGACGCCATAGCTACCGACCCCAGATTTGCAACGATGGTTCCTGTGTTTTCCACACCCGGCGCCAGCAAGCCGACATAGGATGCCTCAATGAGACCGCGGTTGATTACAGAAGAAAGTGGGCGGGAAGCGTCTTGAGTGAAATTATAGTTACCGGCAAGGAAGTCTTCGTTTTTGATACTCAGAGTGGTTGCCAATAACCCGCCTACGTTTATCTGAGAACCTTGACCAAAAATAACGCCGGAACCATTTGAAATAAAAACCTGTCCATTGGATTTCAATGACCCAAGAATAACACTCGGGCTGAGACCAATAACGTTATTTAAAGCAATGGAACTTGCACTGGGCTGCTTGAACTCTACCGACTCACCACTCCCGATGCTAAAGCTTTGCCAGTTGGCGATCAGCTTATCCGAAGTCTGCTGAACAACCATGTCGTCTCCAGAGGTACTAATGCTACCTGAACCAGAAACAATTTCTCCGTCTTGAGGAAGTGCAAAAACCAAAGTGGGGAAACCACCCAGCAGATAAATTAAAAATCCAATCCACAAACGAAAAAAGAAAACGCTTCGCGTTTTTTTTCCTGTTTGTGATTGTTGGATTACGTCGTTCATTCGGTTGTTATATTTTTTTAAAAAATCTAAAGAAGTTGCTGTAATTTTTGGATTGTAAACCTGATTTCTTTTTTAAAATAAGTCCTTTATTTACTTGTGTTTATTTTAATTGATATAAGAGATTTTTGAGGCATAGTTTGCGTCACATAAATGTCACAATTTAGAAACGAAAACCCTTTAAATAGAACAACATTCGAATACATTTATTCATGTTTTTCTGACCTTAAACGTCGAGTCATTTCCAGATTTTGAGTTCGGAACTCTGGAAACCCCATAAACCATTATAAATAAAAGAACAAATTTAAAATTATTGGGGAACTCAATCCCAATTGATTTTCCATATCCGAAATCAGAATTTTTGACCAAAAGAATGTGCGCTTTGAATCTGGGTATTCAAAAAATTAATCCAATAAAGCGAGGAAGTTGAACGAGAAATGAGATGCTAAAATTTCCAAAAAAGAAAACAACAAATTCGGAAAACTATTTTCGAACTCACGATTCCAGATTTCATTTTTATATCTCACACCGTTTTTGTTCGAGGGATTTTCTACAAGAGATAACGTGTTTTTGGTTTTTATTTTCTTGCTTCCAACCATTCTAAAGAATTTATTATGGTACAATTTAAAAAAAGATCAGAGGAAATCATCAGCCTTTTATTTCCTCCTATTTACTTAATGCACGGCAACCGCTTCTGGCTATTCAGCCCAATTCAAAGGACTTTACAGGCAATACATGCACACCCAGTTTAAAAACGTTTTGGTTCTTTCACCGCACACAGATGATGCGGAGCTTGGAGCTGGAGGATTCATAAACAAGCTGATTCAGTCGGGAGCCAATGTAATCTATGCCGCGTTTTCAACAGCCGAAGAATCGCTTGCCGACGGATTACCTAAAGACACATTGGTCACGGAAGTCAAAGCAGCAACCCAACGTTTAGGGATAAAAAAGGAAAACCTGTTTCTATACAAATACCAGGTACGCCAACTCAACTACCACCGGCAAGAAATTCTCGAGGACTTGATCCAGCTTCGTAATAAATGTACTTATGATTTGATTTTGATGCCCTCACAAAACGATATTCATCAGGATCACCAGACCATCGCAAGCGAAGGGTTGCGCGCCTTCAAAAAAACGACCATTCTCGGTTACGAACTGATGTGGAACAATCTTTCCTTTAACACGACTTCCTTTGCAGTGCTCAATCAACAGGATATTGAAAAAAAAGTAGCGGCTCTTTCCTGTTATGAGTCTCAAAGTTTTCGTGATTATATGTCCAAAGATTTTATTTACTCTTTAGCCAAAACCCGTGGAGTTCAAATTGGAGCTCAGTACGCGGAGGCTTTTGAGGTTGTAAGACTTGTGATTGAGAACGACGAAAACAAATAGTCGAAGACTGCTGCAACTCACTCCAGATAAGCCGTTAAACTAATCTCAAACTTAGAACCAAAGGTGTTTTCTTGAAAGGTGCCATTCATCAGCCAAATTTTTTCCCCTGGTTAGGTTTTTTCAATAAAATTTCCCGATGCGACGTTTTCATATTATTGGATAACGCGCAGGGAAACAGGCAAACCTATTCAAACCGGGTACAAATGCTGGTTAATAATAAGGCCCACTGGATAACAGCCCCCGTACAAAAGATAAAAACCGAGGAAACCGCAACATTCGTTTTCCAAAAAAATAGTTGGCGAGAAAAAAGAATAAAGAAAACATTATCTATAAACTATTCCAAATGCCCTCATTTCAAGGAATACAAGGATTACGTTTTTGATCTGGTAAATTTTCCGGAGGATGACATCGCCAAATTCAATTTCAACGCTATAAAAGGTATTTGCTCCCTGTTGAAAATTGACGAAAAAAAAATAGTCTTATCATCCAACTTAAATGTGAATACCGCATCAACGGAAAGACTGGTGCAACTTTTGATAGAGACGAATTGTGACACCTATATACAAGGAGGGGGCGGATCAGAGGACTATCAAGATGATGTCCTCTTCGAAACTCATGGCATTGCAATTGAGAAACAAAATTTTCGACACCCAATATATCCTCAGGAGAATAACAAGGGGGATTTCATAAAAGGGCTCAGCATATTGGATGCATTGTTCAATTGTGGAGCTGATAAAACCAAAGCTTTTGTGGAGGGCTGATAAAATCAGCTGACTGATTTCCACTCTAAGACATGCTCTGATTTTTTTGTCTTTTAACTGCCTTATCAACAACCTGTTAATTTTCACATCTAAAATTACTATGAATGATTGTTTCGTATATGTCAGCCAAATACCCCGCAACGGAACCTCCGGCCAGAATAAATTTGAAAATGGATTTATTAGGAACCTGCTGAAAACCAGAGTTGGCAAGCGAAATTTAGACATCAAGGTATTTTCTACCACATTAGAAGGAGAAAATTCTGATGATGACAGATTAGTCCTCATACCTTTAACCAATAAAAATTACAGCGGATATGTCCTGCATCAAATCCGACTTCTTTTCAGCCTGTGGACCTTTTTATGGAGTCAAAGAAAAAATAATGTATATATGTTTATACGGTATCACGATGCGATGATTGCACCCCTGATTCTTTCTTTTCTTTTTGACATTCGCTTAACGATGCGGACCGGTCCCGTTTTGCCCAATCTTGCTGATTGCGATAAAAAACCGGGAACGGTTATTTATCATTGCATTAAGTGGGTGCTCTGGCTTTTCCTCTTAAAAGCGTCTTCAATCACAACGGTAACAGAAACTATAAAGAAATGGATTGTAGATACCTACAATCTTCGTCCAGAAAAAATCGTAGTGATCCCTAATGCCGCAGACACAACATTATTTTTTCCCGAGGCCGCTGACCGGAAAAAATGGAACCTACCTGAAAACGAATTTGTGTTCGGCTATGTTGGAGCTGTTTATGAAGAGCAGGGCTTGAGTACTATCATCCAAGCGCTGGGCCTTTTAAAAAAAGATGAGGTAAAAGTTCCTATCTTTTTTATCGTTGGCGATGGAAATTATGTAGACCCTCTTAAATTCATGTCAAAAGAACTCGGTGTCTCCGACCGCATAATCTGGGCTGGCAATATACCTCATGAAGAAGTGCGTTCAGCCATTAATGCCTGCGATATGATGCTCGCTCCCTTCCAGAAAAAAGACCTTAATGTTAAAGGATCTTCTGCGTTGAAGTTATGGGAATATCTCGCCTGTGACAAACCTGTGCTTGCTTCTGAATTCAAGGATCATCAGTTTTTAGAAAAACAGAATTTAGGCAAAATGGTGGAACCTGACAATATAAAACTTTGGGCTGAGACTTTAGCCCAAGAAGCTAAAGCAAAAAACTCTACTCTACAAGGCCGAGGAGAAAAATTTATTGCCAAAGAACATAGTTACGATTTTGTTGTTGAGAAATTCATTTCTATTAGCCTCGGGCAAAAAATGATATAAAATAGAGTAGCTAAATGGTTGTTTTATTGTGCCTCGAAAGCAAGAAGCCGGTCTTAGCCAATGGGCGGAAACTTTGAATTTGGACGATTCGTCAAATAAAAATAGTTTTACCTCAAATATTTTAACCCTTGCTGGAGGGACCGCTTTTTCCCAGGCCATTGGGCTTGTTGTAGTTCCTCTTATTACCCGCCTCTACACACCCTATGATTATGGGAATTACGCCTTATACATTGCCGTTTTCAACCTATTGGTTCCTCTAACACACTTCAGGTATGCGCTCGCCATCATGCTTCCAAAAGAAGACCATGAAGCCTTAGAAGTTTTGCGTTTATCCATAAAACTTTCTATATTTTTTGGAGTGTTTTTTTTAGCATTATTTTTATTTATTGATATTCCATTTTTTCAACTTTCTGGAATCACAGATAGTATTGAGATTATCTTCATAATTTCTTTAGTCCTTATTTTAGGTGGCATGATTCAGTCCTTAACCGAATGGACGAATCGGATGAAAAATTTCTTATTGATGAGCTTATCGAGAGTAACCCATGTAAGCGGGATGGTTATTAGTCAGGCCATCGCTGGATTTTTTTTAGGGTCAACTATGCTAGGACTGATATTGGGGCATTTCCTAGGCCATATTTTAGAACTGACCTTATTGCTCCGGGGAAATAAAAATTTAAGAAACAATCCTCTTATAATTTCTCCTGTGGCCCCACTTATAAATAATCTGATACGTTATAAAAAGTTTCCATTATATTCTTCGTGGGGAAGTGTTCTCGATGGAGTTTCCTCTTATGGAACACCTTTGTTATTAGCAATATATTTTCAGCCGGATATGGTTGGGAAGTATGCACTTGCCAACATGGCACTAGCAGCACCGACAATGCTAATCGGACAATCCCTTTCTAAAGTTCTTTACCAGAAAATGTCGGAACACATAAAAAATGGTTTAGAAATAAATAGTCTGGTTCAGTCTGTTTTGGTGCGACAGGCTTTAATAGGCCTTTTGTTTGGAATCGTTATTTATATTTTTGGTCCTGCCCTTTTTAGCTTTTTTTTCGGGAGCAACTGGGTTTCAGCAGGGGACTTCGCCAAAATTCTTGTTCCTGCAATGTTTTTCCATTTCATGGTATCAGGCTTAGCTTCGGTCTTACTGGTTAGGGAAAGACAAGATCTACAACTTATTGCCCAGATTATTCGAGCTATCATTACTGTGCTGTCTATTTTAATTCCTGGTATTTTGGGTTTTGATGAAATCTCATTATTAATCGTTTTTTCTTTTTCACGAGCCCTTGCGAATTTAATCTATCTAACGATTATCTGTAAAGTTGCCAGGAATTTCTGATGTTTTAAATGACCAGTAGATGGGAAAATTTTTCTTGTTAAGATTATTTATGGATACCTTGAATAAAACAAAATTTTATTTTTTCGTTAGCATATGATTGCAACAATATTAAATATTCTAGTCTTATTCGTCGGCTTGTCCTGGTTTCTGGCACTGGCATACCGACAACGTTGGGCAAAGTATTTCATCATAACCCCCTTCCTTTTATTTGGGTTTCAGGAAATTTTTAGCTTATGGGGAATCCCCCTCAACTATGCCTTCAAGGAAAAACCACTAGACGGTTGGGAAATACTTGTAATCGGTACTGCCTTTTTGGCTTTTGTTACAGGCTTCTTTCTTGCCGGGGGGAAAAATTTATCCCTCAAATCCTATCTATCAAAACCCATCACCGCCAAATATCCCCTTCAATATTATTTTATGGGCGTATCTGTAACCATCCTGATTCTGGTTGGCTTGGGCCTTTATTACTACCAGGGAGCTCCCGCATTGGGCTTTTCGATAATAGAGTTGTTGACAGGCAATCTCTCAATAGGAGAACTTGCCAGCTTTATGTCCGAACAAAGATTTCTTTTGACCAAATCGCATTGGTTTGGGGGAGAATACAGAGGCCAAGGAGTCATTAACATAATCCAGCGAATCGGCTGGAGGTTTGTATTTGCGGTCAGCTTAATAATTTATCTAAAGGTAAAAAGTAAAAAGTGGCTTTTCATATGTATATTAACCGGCCTACTACTCGTTCTATTCCAGGCGGGAACGGGCGAACGTGCTCCACTAGCCTTTTCAGTCCTTTTTATGATTATAGTTCTGTCCATGTTACAAAAAATCAATCCCAACCATTTTATTATTCTTGCTGCACTGGGTTTCGCATTTTTAATGGGAACGACCTATTTTTCAGCAAAAGGCACCTTGCAAAAAGATACCCCGGATTTTGTCTCTAAACTTGCTTCGCAGTTGATAGAGAGAATTTTTTTAGGAAACGCTATCCATGACTTGGAAATTATAGAATTCGTAGAATCCGGGCGCATGGAAAAACGAATGGGAATGTATCATTTGGAAAAGTTTGTAAGTTCTTTCCCAGGTGTTCGTATGGGCGAACCTCTAGGATTTCGGGTCTCTTACTTAAGAGGATCAAGTGAGGAGGTATTTTCAAGCGGAACTTATTTAGGATTTATCTATGCTGACTTCGGTTACCTGGGTGTAATCATTGGATTCTTTCTTTTAGGTGTTTTCCTGGCTTTTGTACAAAAGCAAATCTATGAAAAGGAAAGAGATGTTATTTCAATCGTCATATCTTCAATGATAATATTTTACTTGTCATTTATTACAGGATCTGGCCTTATTGGTTTTGCATCCAATATGTTAATGGTTGTTTTTTTCTGGGGCATATTTCATTTTTTGGGAACTCTATTCTCCAAATCTCACACCCCAAACTTCTCGCCTGACAATATTCCAATGAAAAGAAAATTTTTCTTGCCCTAATGGCGTATATATTAAACTATTAAAAAGGGATATTTCCTACCAATAGAAACCCGCATTACTGCTTAAACAAAAAAGGGGGAAATTTGATTATTGAATGGGTTGGTTGTAGTGGAGTTGGAAAATCAACCTTACTTGATGAAGTTTATAAAAACCTGCGCTCTGAAGGATTGGATGTTTGCAAACCTCTGGATATATTTCTGGGTAAAACAACCTCTGATATTATTGCGAATGAAAGACTTCAAAAATTATTTTTAGATATTTTTATTCTGCCCTGGTCAATTATAAGCATGGCAAAACACCGACATTTTTTTAACTATTGTCTGAAATCCCTCAACAAGGGACATTTTAGCTTTGGGAGAAAGGTCTTATTGCTTCGCAGTATTTTCCGCACATTGGGTTTATATTTTTTTCTGGACAATTCTTCTAATAAAAAACGTACGATAATGTTGGATGAGGGCACCGTGCAAATTGCACACCTGCTATTTGCCCATGAAGAAAAAACGAGTGTCACAAAAAAAGAAATAGAGAGCTTTTGCAACCACGTCCCCATCCCTGACCTGATCGTCCACATTATGGCCCCAAAATCGGAAGTAATTTCAAGGTCCTTGAATCGAAAAGACAAACCTATTGTAGATCCGTCACCAGGCGCAATAAAACGATTCATAAACCTGGGGCATGAGATTTTTGAAATCATTAATGATCTTGACCCATGGACTAATAAAACCATTACATTTTTTAATTCGGATCAAACTAACCCCCAAGAAGCTTTAAACATTACCAACCAAATCATGGATGTTCAATCTTCGGTTAAAAAATGAAAACCGTTCTTTTAATTAAATGCTTTTTTGAGGCCCTGAACACTCATGAAATTGAATACTGCCATTGGAAAAGCAATCATTTAATTCAATCGTTTCTTCAGGGCAAAGGTGATTTGGATATCCTTGTATCCAAAAACTCGCAGAATAAATTTAAGGAAATTTTAACAGAGTTTAATTTCAAATTGGTGGTCAGTCCAACCTGGGAATCGACCCCAAACGTATTTCATTATTATGGGCTAGATGAAGAAACCGGAAAATTCGTACATTTGCATATTTATTTCGAGCTCTTTACAGGTGGCAACCTGATAAAAAACTACCACCTGCCATTAGCAGGTTTGTTGCTCGAATCTTCAAGCGAATTTGATGGCGTAAAAATTCCGGACCGCCCTGCAGAATTATTAGTATTCGTGATAAGAAAAATACTCGAATGTGGATCCTTACCTGATTTCTTATTTGCTATCCGAGAGGGAAAAATCATTGAAAAGGAATTTAACTGGCTGTTCGATCATTCAACTAGCGAAAAAGCTAAAACCCTTTTACCACGCTTTCTTCCAGAAGTAGACGTAACCTTTTTTGAAGAATGCCTTCTTTCCTTACAATCCAAACCAAAGTTTTTTCGCAGAATTGCGTTGACCAAAAATTTACAAAAAAACCTTTCAAGCTATGCAGTCAACTCGCCCTTAAAGAATAAATGGCTTACTTGGACCAAGTTTTATCATGTGCTTTACCATAAATTTATTTCAAAAAAAAATCCTTTTGGCTTCTCCAAGGGAGGTGCTTTTATAGCTTTTGTAGGCGAGGACGCATCAGGAAAAAGCACTCATGTCACAAACACATCAAAATGGCTAGGTAAATGTGTTTCTGTCAGAAAAATCCATTCTGGATTACCACCTGCAACATGGTTGACGTATTTCCCTCGGCTACTTTTGCCGGCTTTTCGAAAGCTATTCCCCAATCAAAGGACAAACCAAGTAGAAATAATAAGGCATAACACTACACTTCAAGAAAGAAAAGATGCCAATTATTCGATTATTTATTTGGTCCGATCTGTAATGATCGCCTATGATCAAAGGAGTTTAATAAGAAAGGCCAGGCGTAGCGCTGATGAAGGTGAGATCATTTTTTCAGATCGTTTCCCCTCATTGGTTTTGGCCGGCATGGACGGTCTCAGAGTTGATCCATCGTTTTTTACAAATCGAAACCCAATCAAACGCTTTTTGGCAGAAATAGAAAAAACAATTTATAGCAATTTCCCCAAACCAGATTTTGCCTTTAAATTGTATGTTCCGTTTGAGGTCACCCTCGAACGCTTCTCTAAAAGAACAGATGAATTGGATGAAGACCTTGAAAAACAAATTTTTACAAAAAAAGAATTAATGGAAAAATGGGAAATTCCAGGAGTTCCCGTCCACAAAATAGATAACTCTGCACCTTTAGTGGACGTCCAAAATAAAATTAGAAAATTCATATGGGACCGGGTTTAATTTTTAATTTGTAATGCCTCAATTGATCTCTATATTTAGCTAATGAAAATTGCTTTAGTAGCTCCTGATGATATAACTCACTACATATACCGAAAGGGCTTGATAATTTCATTGATAGAATCAGGACATGAGGTATGCCTGATATCAAAATCTGGCGAGCATGTTTCCCAATTAGAAAACCTTGGCGCCCGACATATTCATGTCAATCTGGGGCGGTTTATAAATCCCTTACATGACCTTCGTTTAATAATTGAGTTTTATCAGATTTTTCGAAAAGAAAAATTCGATATTATCCATAATTTTACCATCAAACCCAACACCTATGGAACATTGATGGCATCTGTAGCGGGTTGCAAAAGAATATTTAATACAGTGGAAGGATTGGGGTTTATGGTTTACGATCCTGATGAAAAAAAAATTCTCTCCAAAACCCTTAAGATTGCCCTTAAATATTTGTACAAAATATCATCCCGACTTTCTGAAAAAACCTGGTTTCTAAATACTGACGATATTCACTATTTTTTAGAGAACAAACTCATAAATCCGCAAAAGGTTTTACTGGTCAAAAGCACGGGCATCAACCTTGATGAATGGAAACTTTCTTCTGCGGAAAAAGTAGCTTCGCTTAAACAAAAAATGGGGTTTCATCCCGACGACCTTCTGATAGTAATGGTCACTCGCGCTCTAAATAACAAGGGTATACATGAATTCTTGTATGCAATGGAACATTTAACGGCCAAATATGAGAAAGCTAAATTTGTATTGGCCGGGGGTGCTGAAGAAGACTTGAAAAGAGGAGTTCCGGCTTCACTACTTCAGGAAAAGGCAAACAAATACCCATTTTATTGGCTGGGACACCAAAATAATATCATCGATACCTTTGCGATTTCAGATATTGTTGTTCTCCCTTCTTATTATCGTGAGGGGGTTCCAAGATGCTTGATGGAGGGCATGGCCTTAAAAAAACCTCTTGTAACAACAGATAACGTTGGCTGCCGAGAGACAGTGGACGAAGGCGTCAATGGATTCTTGGTTCCCATCAAAGATGGCAAAAGCTTAACTGAAAAAATCGAACGATTAATTCAAGATCCAGATCTAAGATATAAAATGGGACTTGCAGGTTATGAAAAAGCCAAGCGTGAATTCGATGAAAAAATTATTGTCGCATCGTTACTCCAGAACCTTTATCAATTTAATGACAAAACCTGTTAACACCTAAGATATTTTTTTAGATAAAATGCCGACCTCTGTTGACTATTTAAAGATTACGGAAATTACGAACGACCTTGTTACTAATGAACAGGTTCAAAGATCCTGCGAACGATATTACTGGGCGAGTTCTTTTTGTGACGACAAAACAGTTTTAGAGGTGGCTTGTGGAACAGGGCAAGGACTGGGTTTCCTAAGCCAAGTAGCTAAGCGGTTTGTTGCAGGAGATCTTTCCAAGGATATTTTGAATGTAACTCAAGGCCATTATGGCTCACGAATAAATTTATTTCAATTCGATGCTCAATATCTGCCCTTCGCTAATTGTTCCCTGGATGCAATCATTTTATTTGAAGCTATCTATTACATTCCTAGCGCCGATCTCTTTATAAATGAATGCAAGAGAATGCTAAAACCAGGCGGCAAAGTCCTCATTGCCACTGCAAATAAAGACCTGTCGGATTTTAATCCCAGCCCCCACACTTATAAATATTTCGGGGTTCTAGAATTAAAAGATATCTTTAACCGAAACGGGTTTTCAGTTGAGTTTTTTGGGAATACCCGAATCAGTCAATTATCCCTGATTCAAAGAATGTCACGTCCCTTGAAGCAAGCCGCTGTAAAGTTTAATTTGATGCCAAAAACAGCAGACGGGAAAAAATGGCTTAAAAGAATAGTTTTTGGAGGAATGGTAAAAATGCCCGGAGAAATTACAGAAGATATGCTCTCCGTGGTTATTCCCACTGCATTACCAGACGACAAACCGGACAAAGATCACAAAGTAATTTTTTGTGCTGCAACCAAGAAACACTAAACTAAAATATTCCTCCCGATTTTAAGCAACTATTTAAACTGCACTGATACCTGGAGGAGTGTGGGGTTGCAGAGGTTCCATTCTTTTTGATATTTGTATAACGGTAGGATCAGCATCCAGCTTCGTTAAAAGGTGAGTCGCTCCTTTGAGTGCCTTTTCCCGCGAGACGATTCCCACGAGAGTTAAAGCCATTAACATAATATCGAGAATAAAAGATTGCTTTTCGATATAAAATAAACCCAAGCGACTTTTCCACGGGCGTATTAACAAGTCGTAATCCAAATCCGGATCCTTACTGTCTTTGAGGATTTCATTTTCATCGGCAAATACAATGGAAGAAAAATCAGTGATACCCGGTCGCACCTTTAACAATCCTTTTTCTTCCTGGGTATACTCATTTACCAAATGAGACACTTGTGGCCGAGGTCCTACGAAACTCATATCCCCATTAAAAACATGCCAGCCTTGAGGAAGTTCATCCAGCTTGAATTTTCTAATTATTTTTCCTGTGGGAGTAATTCGCGAATCATTACTTGATGTGGAGGATACACCAGAACTGTCGGCATTAACCCTCATTGACCGAAGTTTTACCATCTTATAAGGCATACCATTTTTTCCTACCCGGACGGCAATATAAAACGGGGAATGAAAATCCTGAAACCAGATCGCAAGAGTTGCGGGAATGAGAACTGGACTGATAACAGTCATCCCGATGAATGAAAAAACGATATCAAAAATCCGCTTCATAAATTAAGTGATCTGCTTAAACCTTTATAATAAACCTTGGCCTTCTTGAATCAGAAAAGTTTAATGGCTATAAAACTCTCTTATTTTTTTACAAATGTAATTCACATCATCATCAGTGATCATTGTATTGATGGGAAGTAAAAACGACCGTGCTATCATTTTTTCGGTATTTGGCAATTTGTGACAAAGTCCCAGCTTCTCAAATTGATGCACTGCACTGCCACCCCATTGAAGTATGGTTTTAACCCCAGACTGATCCAGGTGTTCGCGCAATTCATCCCGAGAATTGGCCTCGATTTCATAGTTTTGATAAATATCAAAATGGTCCGTGTCCGCATCGGGTGCTGGAGGAAGGACCACATCTGGCAGATCTTTTAATTGTTCATTATACAATCGAGCGACTGACCGTCGGTAATCTATGGCTTTTTTATAATGGCTAAATTTAAAATTTAATATAGCGGCCTGCAAATTATCCAGCCGCGAATTGAGCCCCCAACCTACGATCTCTCCATAGTCATCTCGACCATGGTCCCTGAGCATAAAAATGTTTTTAGCTACCTCTTCATCATTGGTAACAACAGCACCACCATCACCAAAACAACCCAATGTTTTTGCCGGATAAAAACTGAAGGCTGCAGCATCTCCAAACGACCCTGCCGAACGGTTTTTAAATTTAGAACCTAAAGCCTGTGCCGAATCTTCAACGATTCTTAATCCATGCTTGTCAGCAATTTTTTGTATGGCCTCCATATCACAGGTACGACCGTTGAGTTGCACGGGAAGAATCGCCTTGGTTTTACTGGTAATCGCTTTTTCAATTGCAGCGGTATCTATTAAATGGTCGGGCCCACACTCAACGGGGACGGGAGTTCCACCCGTAAAATGAATCGAGGCCGCAGAAGCTACAAAAGTATGGGAAGGAAAAATAACCTCATCTCCTGGCTTGATGCCTATAGCCCTCATAGCGATAATCATTCCATCTGTACAGTTTGCGACTCCAAAAGCATATTTAACGCCAAGGAATTTAGCCAGGTTTTCTTCAAATTCCGACAAATCACTTTGCTGGATAAATGCGCCGCGACGGAGAACATTTTGAAAGATTTCAACCAACTCTTCCTCAGTAGATGAAAACACCTCGGTATAATCAAAAAAAGGAATCACCCTTCGCTTTTTGATTACTAGAGTTCTTACATCCTCTGTTTTCAGCTTCAAATTGGAATTGATGATATTCATTTGCGGTGACTCTCCATTGTCAAATTGGCTATAAATATGTTTCCTGAATTTATTTAAAAATTCAAATTTTCTAGCTTATCAGAACCAAAAATTCAGGATTATTTCTAGTTTAGTCTTAAATTGATTCAAAAGTCGCCAAGATGTAAATTTATTGTCTCAGTGTAAATGATAATCAATTGTACCCTAAAAACCTCATTTAAGACATATTTTTCAGTCACATAAGTGTCACAATTGCGTCACCCTCCAATATTAGGTTTACATAAGTAATTTGAGGTGGAATACTTTTCTTTAGTGACTTGAAAGGGGAGAATATGGGGAAATTCAAATCTGACCTAGGGGACTTAGTAAATCCATCGTGTTTTCAAGAGCCTCTGGATGCAAGTGGTTGTTCTAAAGAAGTACTGATTTCTCAGTTAAAAATGATGCTAACCATTCGGATGGTTGAAGAGGTGGTTGCGGAATTAGTGATTGGGGGAGAAGCAAAATGTCCCTGCCACCTGGGAATAGGCCAAGAGGCCATTCCTGTTGGAGTTTCCAAACTTCTAAAAAATACAGATCATGTTTTTGGAGGTCATCGTTCGCATGCCCATTACTTATCGGTTGGAGGAGATGTGTATGGTTTGTTTTCCGAAATATTGGGCAAAGTCACCGGTTGCTCAAAAGGAATGGGGGGTTCCATGCACCTCTTTGCCGGTGACAAGGGGTTTAAAGGAGCGCTTCCAATAGTGGGCGGGACAACACCGATAGCCATGGGAGCCGGACTCGCCGCAAAAATGGATGGCAATGGAGATGTCGCCGTCAGTTATTTTGGAGATGGAGCTGTTGAGGGGGGAGTTGTACAAGAATCTCTAAATTTAGCGTCTGTTTTAGATCTGCCGGTATTGTTCGTCTGTGAGAACAACCTATATTCCAGCCATCTTGATATCCAACTCCGACAATCCAGCGATAAAGTATCCCGGTTTGCGGAGGCGCACCGAATGGAAAACCGTGTGGTCGATGGTAACGATGTCATTGCTGTTTCGAAAGCGACGGAAGAATTGTTGCAGTTAGCACGAGCAGGCAAGGGCCCGGGTTTTCTTGAAGCAATAACCTACAGATGGCGAGGACATGTAGGTCCGGATGAAAATATTGATGTTGGAGTAAGAAGAAAAAATGAAGACCTATTGGCCTGGAAAAAACGCGATCCCATTCAACGATTAGTAGAAGGAATGGAAAATGAAAAACTTATTGGTAATGGCGAATTGGAAAAAATAAAAAAAGATATAAGAGCTTCTATTATTAAAGCCAAAGACGAAGCTTTAGAAGCTCCCTACCCAGAGAAATCTGCCCTGCTTGATCTTGTTTACAGTGATAAAAAATGACAATTGAAAAAAAGGTCTCCTACGGGGAAGCTATTTGTTCTGGGTTTCAATATTTACTCGGAAAATATCCAAATGTTTTTACCATAGGTCAGGGGCTTTGGGCACCATGGTATGTGGGAAACTCGATGAAAGATCTGGACAAGGATTTTGGTATCGAACGAGTCATTGATTCTCCTGTATCTGAAGCTGCCTGCACGGGTGCAGCAATTGGAGCCTCACTTTGCGGTTACAGACCTGTCATAATTCATCCTCGTATGGATTTTATGCTTTTAACCATCGATCAGGTAGTAAATCAAGCCGCAAAATGGTCACATATGCTTGGTGGACAAGCACATCCCGCAGTAACTATTCGGAGTATTATCAATCGTGGAGGTGAACAGGGGGCTCAGCATTCACAAGCCTTACACGCCTGGTTTGCTCATGTCCCCGGATTGAGAGTTGTACTCCCAGCAACCGTAAAAGATGCCCGCGACCTACTCATATCCTCAGTGTTATCCGATGATCCAGTTTTATATATTGATGATCGATGGCTCTATGAGTTAGAGGATGTTCTGCCTCCGGTTGAAGAAATAGATTTGGTGAAAATAAAGCCTCAGGTTATGAAAGAAGGAAAAGATATAACTCTGGTGGGAACAAGTTTTTCAGCACATATGTGTTTGCAGGCAGCATCTAATTTAAATGAAAATGGAATTGACTGTGAAGTAATCGACCTGCGAGTCATCAATCCCTTGGATGTATCAGCAGTGGTTGAGTCTGTAAAAAAAACGGGAAGACTTTGCGCGATTGATGGAGGATGGCGAACTTGCGGACTGGCTGGTGAAGTGATTGTCCGAGTGATGGAAGAAATTGATCTGGGAACTCTAAAATCCAAGGCGAAACGGATTACTTTGCCCGATGCTCCTGCCCCTAGCAGCAAACCTCTGGAAGAAGCGTATTATCCTTCCATCAATGAAGTTTGTGCATCTATCATTGAGCAAGTGGGCTAATTATTTCCAGTGAGAAAACAGCCTCCTTTGCCTTTGTTTTACTTGGTCAAACCTTTTTCCCTACCTGATCAACGCCTGAATACTCTGCACCGTCATAATAACCGTAAGTTTTATTCTTATAGTATTCATATGCCTTATCCCTTTTGCTTTGGACCATATTGAGTACAACCCCAAGAATTTTATGGGGTGTTGCTGGTATATTCTGAGCTTCAATTTTCCTGCGATCCAAAGCATTTGATTGCATTTTCCCTCCCGTAGTGGAAGCAATCAGTTTTTTCAATGCTCTTTGTACCAACGGCAATTCGTTCCCACCTGCTTTAACAACAAAAATAATTCCATCGCATGATTTACTAACGGTTGTGGCATCTGAAAATGACAATACTGGCGGCACATCAATAATGACCAAACCATAATTATCACGCAAATAGGAAATCAGACTTTTAAATTTGAAAGAATTTAACAAATCACTCATATTTTCCGTTGGCTCACCTCGCGGGAGAATGGATATATTGTTGATTCCTGAAGAATGGATACATTCGGTCAGAGGATGCTTTCCTGAAATAGCCTCTGCCAACCCCGGTTCACCCGGGGTTTTAAAAATGGTATGAACTTTAGACCTTCTCAAGTCTGCATCCAGAATTAAAACTCGTTTTCCCAAATGAGCCATCGCTAAGCCTAGATTAGCCGCTAGAGTGGTTTTCCCCTCTTTTGGGGTAGCACTCGCCATCATCAATACCTTTTTCGGATTTTCTGAAGCCGAATTCAGGAGGTTCGTCCTTACCATTCGAAATTCTTCCACACGAGGAGAATCTTCATTTTGCCTCAACGGCAAATCACCTTCACTCCTGTCGAACTTGGAAATAGATCCCAGATTTAAAAATGGAATTTGGCCTTCCACATCATCTTCGGTGCGCAAAGTCCGATCTAAAGACTCCAGGAAAAAAGCGAGAAAAACTCCAAAGAAGGATCCCAAACCAAAAGACATAGCAATATTTAAAGTTATATTTGGCTCAATGTGAGCTATGGGCACCTCGGCGGCATCTACTATTCTCACATTACTATCAGTTTGTTTCGATTCGATATCTGTTTCCTTTTGTCTTTGTAATAGCACTTCATACATCTTCCGGTCACTTGCGACATCTCTTTTCAGGGAATTAAATCGAAGAACATTTTTGTCAAGAATAATGACACCCTTCCTTTGCTCAATCTGCCTGTCAATCAAAGATTTTTCTCTTGTTTTCAAGGATTGCAAATCGATTTCAAGAGACTTCAACATTCTTTCAATTGCCAATGGAATTCGCTCCTCAATGCTTTTTAGTTTTTGCGATAGAGAAGTGATTTTGGGGTGTTTCGGACCCAACTTTTTTGATTCTTCAGATAACTGCTTCTTAATATTCCTGTATTCTTGATCCAAAGTTTGTAAATTTGTGTTACGCGCTTGATCAGGGAGATCCAATAACAATTCAATCGGCTCATCTTGTCTCGACTCTAATTGGTTTTTAAGAGTCTCCTTTGAAACAATATCCGATTTTACTGTATTTAATTCGGAATTGGTCAGGGTTAGTTTTTGGTTGGCTATCACTCGCCTTTCATCAATGGAGGTCAGCTTTTTGCTCTCTTTAAATTCCGAAAGAATTTTTTCTGTGCGAGCCAACTGGCCTTTAGTTTCCTCAATTCTCGCATCCAACCAATCCCCAACACCCGCTTCCAATGAGCTTTTCATCTCAATTTTTTTCAATATAAAAATTTCAGCCACACTATTGGCAATTTCTGCTGCCCAACTTGGAGAGTGGTCCAGATAGCTGATCTTGACCAACCTACTCCCCCGAATGGGGTCGACTTTTAAATTTTCGAGGAATCTATTTACTAGAGAAGTATAAGGATCCTTTGCATCAATATCTTCGGGATTGAGTTTTTCTCGAATTCCAAATTCGATCATTTTTTTCTCAACCCATTTCCGAAAATGACTGAAACTGAATGCTTCAGGATCCTCTGCTTGAGGGCCAAGTCTGTCTTCCAATCCAAGGCGCTGGATTACATTTTTCACCAATGACCTGCTTTTTAAAAGTTCATACTGTGTTTTGTAGAAATCGAAATCAGCTGCTCCTCCCGTCGGGAATGAAGGTTGCAGTTCGACAGCCTTAGGAGCCTCCCGTTCAATGAGGATTTGAACCGTTGACTTGTAAACGGGTTTCATATGGTAGGAAACAAAGACGGTAGTCACAACAAAAGTTACGATACAAATAAGAATCGTGAACTTCCTTTTTGCCAAAACTTTCAAGAATTCTGAAATCTGGAAATCTTCTGTGTCTTTATTTAGGATCACAATAAAGGCCCTCGATTTAAAAAGGCTATCCGCTATAAATTTTGAAAGATCAAAAAGCTGCTGTTACAGACAGGGTAAGAACATTGCTTAAAAAACTGCGGGCTCCAAAGTTAGAACTATTTTCTCTACGATTATATTCTACCTCAGCATCCAACCATTTTTGAATGTTATAAATTAGGTCGATTCCCACCGATGTGAGATTATCATCCCTGTTTTTTACAGCACCCCCGCCATTGACCGTATCTGCCCGGGCTTCATTGAAATCAATATTTTGATACCCAAAAAATAACCGGGTTCCGAATTTGGGAAACAAAGGCCATTGTTGCTCCCAGGCTATGTTTATATTTGTCGTGATATTTAAATTTGTGGTAAGAAAAGTAGAATCCTGAATACTTCGTTCTCCCCTGAGAATAAATTTTGTTCTATCGGAATAATCGTATTTCAGGTTCATTTTATAACTGAAACCTCCTCGGGTACTTGCACCAGTAACAATTCTCTCTTGATATCCTATTCCCAAATCTCCTGAAATAAAAGCTGAAGGCTGGAATCTGGCAATAAAAAAAGCACCATAAAGATTCGAATCGTTATTGAAGGTTTGTGGCGCCGTATAAAGCGTATTGTCATAAAACAAATTCATTCCAAAACTTGTTAACTTTGTCCATGCCCAAAAAGCAGAAGTAGAAACCGTTATATTATTTCTATCTTCACCCTGCAGACTAGAGGCATCAAATCTTTGAAACCCAATTTTTCCATTCAGGTTGAACACGGTTCTAGGTGTAAGTTCCCACCGAAATCTCTCTCCCAACTCGGTCAAAGTGCGTATAGATCTTGGGTTAAAGTTACTCGCAAATTCAGAGTTTGAGGGTGTAACTGTTTTCAGAAAATTCCCGAACAAACTGACTTTAGTTCTGCCTCCCAAACCTGCCAGTGTCAATTCAGTATCTAAATCATGCCCTAAAAAATCTTCCGTTGTGGTTTTGACAAAGCTTTGATTCTGAGCCTCATAAAACATATTGAAGCCCCAGGAATCACCGAGCCTCAATTCCTTATTGGCAAGAAAAGAGCCCTTAAGAATTGCTACGCTATCTGAGGTGGGTGACTCAAAAGAACCATCAGAAAAACTTTGATCAGCTTCAAGAAATATATTGTCATCATATTTGTAGGTTAAAGAGGCACCGGGATGGATCTCGAATCGGCCTATTTTTATATCTCCCTTAGGCCTTTTTTTTCTTGCTGAAAATGGGATTTCAGGAAGTCCACTCTCTTTGGCAGCAACTTGAAACTCTTGTGTTTCTGCACTCTCTTTTTCCGTAGAGGCGAGCGCTAAACTCTCCGCCGTTGGAACAGGGTCCGCCTGAACCACAGAACACCAAAGTAAGACCAAAAATAAAAATAAGAACCTCGTCAATTTCACTTTTGACTTGTACAAACCCACCCCTTTAAAAACTAAAAATATATTTAGCCCGTTTTGAACAGTTTTAAAAATTATTAAACACTAGAAAACTATATTAAAACAAACCATTAAAAATTTGCCGCTCAATTAGAAAGATATCGGTGATTTTTTAATCAGCACACCTCATACCCTTCAACTCATTAGAGTTTTGACCACTGATGCGCGTAAAAATTTAATTTGCGGTCTTAAAAATATAGCTTAAATACTTAAAAAGTCAAGCCTTATTCAAAATCTTGGTTTCTTTCATTCTTTGAATTTCACAACCTTTAAGAACAAAATGAATTATCGGTTAATTGGCCAATAAGGGCAAATTTATTTTAAGGCAGGAGGTGGATACAGCCCGGCAAAAGAATTTTTTTTATAACTGAGGGGGGCGAAGAAAATTACAGGGGCGGAAATGGGGAAAAGCGCATGAATTAGGATTTTATCTATAAAACATCTGAAATATTTCCTCAAAAGAGGAAAATGCGGATGCCTTTATTGCAGACAGTTGTTTTTTTTCTATTTGGAGGAACTCAAGTATCTGGCCACCCAGTGGAGGAATATGCAGCTCGCCACTTCCGTTGATACCCATTTCATACGCAAGTATATCTGCAACATGAACTATGGAAGCATACTTAGGAAATTTGGGAGCCTCCAAAGGGTTATGATGATAGCTTGTTGATTCCACCATAAACTCAGGCAGTCGCCAGCTATTTAATAATTTGCCACCCACCTGTGCATGAGAAAACCCTAATTCTTCCTGCTCTACTTCATAAAGATGCCTTCCCTGATAATCCGCTCGACTCAAACAGGTTCTTGCTACTGCTACAGCCTCCTGACACAACACCAGACTTCCAATATCATGTAACAATCCCAATAAATAAAACTTCTCTGTATTGTTCTCACCAAATAACATTGCAATTTCTTTAACTATCAATCCACATACAACATTATGTTTCCAAAATTCATTAAGATTAACCAGGTTTTTTGGAATCCCTTCGAATTTGCTCATTACAATTGTTGCAAGAGCCAAGTCTCCCAATTTATCTATGCCAAGGATATTTATAGCGTGGGTAATGGAATCCACTTTCCCGGATAATCCATAAAATGAGCTATTCACAATTTTTAAAATTCTGCCTGAAAGTCCGGAGTCTGCTCGGATAATATCTGCAAATTCCTGGAAGTTAGTTTCAGGGTTTTGAGTCGCACCCTTAAGCTTGTGATATACAACGGGTGGCGAGGCCACTCCCTGGGTTAAGATATCTTGAATTTTCATCATAGCCCTTTTGAAATATCGGAAAAGAAATATATATTTTACACTATCTTATTGAGGACCCGGAAACAACTCAGAGGTTCTCCCCAACAACCTATAATAAACAAGTCCTATCCATTCATAGATTATATTTGAAACTGCCGCCGCCGAAGAAAGCCCGGGAATACGTAAATGAAATTCCAAATTTCCAGTGGTTTTAAAATCTACAGGATAAGGAATCACCTGCCAACCCAATTTCCTAAATATTCCTACAGACCTTGCCATATGCCAGGCCGAAGTAACCAATACCCAATTCTCACCTTTTTTAGGTGTCACCAGCTGCAAAGCATTTTGTGCATTCTCCATTGTGTTTCGGGATTGAGAATCAAACAGCACTCGGTCTGGATCAAGCCCCATCTGTTCAAAGAACAATCTTGCCGTAAAAGCAGCCTTATACTCTTGCGCAGTCAGGGCACCCTGCCCACCCGCATAAACAAGTTTTGCATCGGGAAACCTGCGCGCCAGACTTATAAAAGTCGTTAAACGCTCGGCAGCATCTGCAAGACTGGCTTGCCCTCTAATTTTGGTAAGCTTGGGTATTTCCGAACCTCCAAGAACAATCACTCCATCAATTTTTTCAGGAAGAGGTTCAGGAATCGGAAAACGGTTCTCAAGAGGTATCAGCAGCATGCCACTAACTGGGATTAGACCCAATATTAAAATCAATGCTGTTACACTCGCTACCAACATTTTGCCAAGCTTTTCTCGACCCAAAAATAATAGGCAAACACCTGCCAATAAAACTAAAAATAAACTTCTATCCGGAGAAAATATCAGCCAAAAAACTTTAGAGATGACCCAAAGCACCGTATCCATTCCAACACTCCATGCGCAAAAAATATAAACCAACCCAAATCGACAAACAAAACCTTATAACTCAATAGCTTAACAGACAAATTTCAAACCACCAAACCTCTATTATATGCCCCACAGTTGTGTAAGGAAGTTTTAAAAATTACGACAAAAAATAATTCTCTATAAAAGGTATTTTATATAGAATAATATGCTTAAAATTGGTTGGAAAAACCGGCTCTGATTTAAAGGGGTGAGATTAATTCCTTTCCTCATCTTTTCCACGCTCAGGAGATTTAATGTGAAGACCAGCACGCAAATTCGCGATGATGTTCAAGAATACTACGGCAAAATCCTTAAAACCAAAAACGATCTGCAAACCAGTGCCTGTTGTGCTGCAGACTCGATGCCAGCATATCTCCGTCCGTATTTAAAAAATATACATGAAGAAGTACAATCTCGTTTCTATGGATGCGCCTCTACTTTTCCTTCAGGACTATATGGCAAAACCGTAATAGATCTGGGGTGTGGATCAGGCCGTGATTGCTATCTTCTGGCACAAGTTGTCGGGCCAGAAGGATTAGTCATTGGCATAGATATGACCGACGAGCAATTGGCTGTAGCAAGAAAACATGTCGCCTATCACACCAGTAAATTCAATCTGGATAAACCCAATGTAGA
>Ga0114932_10001627_pt1 | contig 25140 bp, 20 predicted proteins | sample 2SBtaG_2_FD_87286 | JGI IMG/M metagenome (GOLD analysis project Ga0114932, IMG submission 87286) | Deep subsurface microbial communities from Kolumbo volcano to uncover new lineages of life (NeLLi) - 2SBTROV12_ACTIVE470 metaG | ecosystem: Environmental > Aquatic > Marine > Volcanic ...
GCGACAGGTTCGGATAGGCGGCAACGACGGCGTTGCGCAACGCCTCGACCACTTCGGGCTCAACGTCGTTAGAAAGATGCCGCCCGGTTTGCGGGGTCGGCAGATTGCGCCACCGATCCTCGATCTCCTTTTCCTTGGCCAGCGTATTGGTGATACGCGCGTAAAGCGGCAGGTTCGCGCTGAAAACGCCGGCCACCGCACGCGCACCCTTTTCGCGCCGGTCGCGGTCGTGATCGGTCAGCAGGTTCAGCGTCGATTCCAGGTTCAGCGCTTCGCCGTCCACGTCGAATGTCAGCGCCGCGGTCGTTTCGTCAAAAAGCCGGTTCCACGCGGCGGCGCCGACAACGGACTGATCGTGCAGGAATTTTTCCAGTTCATCCGATAGCTGATACGGTTTCATCGCCCGCATGCGCCGGAACCATGGTTGATAACGCGCAAGATCGGCATTCGCCGCCAGCAGCGTTTCAAGCGCCGCGTCTTCGATCCGGTTCATCTCCAGCGAAAAGAACACGATCGGCGCGGTCATGTCGGTGATTTTCACCTGCATGTCGGACAGGAACTTGGCGCGCACCGCATCGCCGGTGTTTTGATAATAGCTGAGCCCCGCCAGCGACATGATCCGCCCGGACACGGCGTTGATCCGCTCCAGCCTGCGGATCACGGAAAGCATCTCTTCCGCGCCCAACGTGCCCAGCTTGCCTTCGTAATCAGACGCGAACGCCGGACATTCCGTCGCCAGCCAGTCGAGATCGGCGGTGATTTCCGGCCCGTCGGTCGTGGGATAGAGGTCGCCCAGCGCCCATTCCGGCAGCCCGCCCAGATCGTCCGCGGATTGCGCCTCTCGCGAATCAAGAAAGCGGTTTGCCGGTGTGATCGGGGTGCGGAAATTCATGGGCCTGCCTCGTGCTATCGGTTTCGATCCCCTGACATAAGGCCCGGGTGGGGCCAACTTCAAGACTGTAGGATCCTGCATCCGCTTGGGAAAAACATCCGATATCCCACGCCCGGCCCCGCCCGGGCGGTCGCTGGATCAGATATCAAGTTCGACCGTCACCGGAAAATGATCCGACGCCGACAGCAGCGCATCGCGCAAATCTGCGTCACGACAGCAGGTGGCATGATCGAAGGGGTGCCAAATTTCCCAGTTTCCCGCACGTTTGCGCAAGTCGGGCGAAACCATGATGTAGTCGAGCAACGCATTCAGGTAGCCGCCCTGATCCGGCAGGAAAAACCGCGCGGTCGCCGGTCGCGGCCGGTTGCGCGGGGACATCGCCAGGGCGGCGTTGGGATCAAACAGCATCCGGTCCGCCGGCCCGTCGGCACCCAGCACGATTTCGACACCCGATCGCCCGAACAGATGTTCGTATTCGTCCAGCCCCGGCCCGTCGTTGAAATCCCCCAGCACGATCAGACTGTCGCCCGCCGCAAGATGCGCGTCGGCGCGACGTCGGATCCAGACGCACTGCGCCATCTGCTTGTGCCGGTTGGCGATGGATATCCGCGCAAGATCGCCCGCGTTTCTGGCCCCGTGCGGTGCCTTGGATTTGGCATGAACCCCGATCAGCCGCAGATGGTATCCGCTGCGCGTGGTCAGGGCCGCCTCAAGCGGGGGTTTGGAAAACGTGATCGTTTCGGGCATCTGGTCTATGGGGGGGTCCACCCGGAATGTGCTGTCAAAGCGTGGTGCGCTCGTATCCCGGGGCAATCCGACCGGTTCGTGGCGGGCGGCGATCACGTCCGGGTCGAACATCAGCGTGATTTCCTGCTGTGTCTCGCTGAAAAACCCGGTCAGTGCGCGCCGCGTTCTGAGGCCGAAATCGCGTGCAAAGTTTTCCAGGGCGATCACCGAGGATTGCTTGCGCCCGGAGTTCGGGGCTTCGACAATCAGGGCCGCATCCGCATCCAGCGCCTCAAAGACCCTTTGCAACGCTCGCGCTTGCTGCTGGCGCGTGATGCCATGCCTGCCCGACCAATGGGCATCGGCCAACAGACGGTTGTCGCGCGAAAACAGGCTGGAAAACCATTCGACATTATAGGTGGCAAGCCGCATCAGGTGCGCGCGCCCGAGATTTCCTCCCAGGCGTTGTTGATCACGATCAGTTTTTCCGTCGCCAGTTTGGCCGCTTCTTCGGGCACGCCGCGCGCCATCATCTGATCGGGGTGGGTTTCGCGCACCGCCTGCCGCCAGACCTTGCGGATTTCCGTCAAGGGCATATCAGGGTCGACCCCCAGCACTGCATAGGCATCGGGCGGCGCATCCGGTGCGAACCTGGTTCTGAGCGCGCGAAACCGGGGTTCGGACAAGCCGAAGATCCCGGCGACCCGGTGAATGAAATCGTCCTCTTTGGGGTGATACTCGCCGTCCGCCACGGCGATGAAGAACAAGCCTTGCAGCAAGTCCTCGAGCACCGCGTGTTCGCCCGCGAACATCCCGGCAATCGACCGCGCATAGGTTTCAAAGCCCGCCGTATCCTGACGCGCCAGATTGAATACCCGCGCCGCCTGCGCCTCTTCGGTGCGCGGGATGTAAAATACCTCGCGGAATGCGGTGACTTCGTCGCGGGTAACACGCCCGTCGGCCTTGGCCATTTTTGCACCCAGCGCAATGACCGCGATGGCAAAGGCCACGGATTTTTCTGGCGGGGTGCGCAGCCTGTCAAAGACGTGCGACAGGCTTTCGCCCTGCGAAAGGGCCGAAAGGGCGTCGGCGATACGGGACCAGAGAGACATGAAAACAGCGGCTCGATGAACGTGGTTTTCGTATTTCTACAGCAATTTCTGCATCAGAACGAGGTCAAACCACCGGTTGAATTTGCGCCCCACTTCGGGCAGTCGGGCGATCTCGCGGTACCCCAGCGCCGCGTGAAAGCCAACGCCCGATTTGTTGGAATGGCTGATCGCCGCGATCATCGAATGGATGTCCCGGCTTCGGGCAAGAGATTCGATTTCCGTCAACAATCGCCGCCCAAGCCCTTCGCCGCGCGCGGTCGGTGACAATATGATGGTGTGTTCAGCCGTCTTGCGGTAGCCGCTCGAATTGCGGAATTGCCCGTATGTGGCGAACCCCCGGATTTCTCCGTCGTGATCCGCCACCAGAAACGGTTGCCCCCTTTCGCGCTTGTCGGTCAGCAAATCTGCCAGATCGACGGGCGTTTTGGCCACATCGTTGAACGTCAGATCCGTTTCCCGAATGACCGGATTCCAGATCCTCAGTATGCCGTCGCAATCCGCCGTATCGGCATGGCGAATGATCATTGGCGCGTCCCCTTCGTGTCGCGGTCAGTTTTCCAAAGCACCGGCGCGATTACCAGTGCAATCCGTTCGGCGGATGTTTGACAGCCCCGGTCGGGTTTGGGGGGCCATGGCAATGGACCGCGCATGATCCCGGACGGTGGCCCCGTCCCTGCGTCACGTCGCATGGCCCCATGCGACAGATTATCGTGTGGTAACAATCAGATAAGGCCGAGTCGGTTCGTCTAGCCGTCTAGACGAACGGATACGGGTTTTCACGTACCCGCCCCGCAATCAGGCTGCGTGCCGGCGGAACCGAAAACTTCGGCAACCCGTCCGGGCGCTTGCATGATGCCGGCGAACCGAGGATGATCCGCGCGAAGCAAAAGGGAAATCGACATGACCCACAACCCGTTTGAGCGGTCAAGCATCACCGCCGAGACCGCCGAATTCGTGCGCGAACTGGAGGCAATGCTGGCCGAAATGCCCGCCATCCACGAGGTGCCGCCCGAAGTTTCACGCAAGGCGCGGGACGAGGGGCAGGGGGCGTTTCCATTTCTACCGCCGTTGCCCGAGGCCGAGGACCTTGATATTCCCGGTGCGCCGGGCGGGCCGGGACGGGTGCGCGTGATCCGCCCGGACGTCGCGCCGAACGGTGTGTTTTTGCACATTCACGGTGGCGGCTGGACGCTGGGGCGTCCTTGGCATCAGGATCATCGCCTGAAAGCGCTGAGCCGCGCGACCGGATGCGTGACGGTCTCGGTGGAATACCGCCTTGGCCCCGAAAACGTCTGGCCCGCCTGTGTCGAAGATTGCAACGCCGCTGCGCTTTGGCTGCTGGATAACGCTTTGGAATTGTTCGGAACCGACAAGATCGTGATCGGGGGCGAAAGTGCCGGCGCGCATCTGGCGGCGACAACGCTGTTGTCCATGAAAGACGCGGCCCGGCTCGACCGGTTTGCGGGGGCGCTGCTGACCTATGGTTGTTTTGATCTGACGATGACCCCCTCGGTCGCCAATTGGGGCGCGCGCAAACTGATCCTGTCGACCCCGGTGATCGCCTGGTTCACCGCCAATCTCGGGGTGCCGCCGGATCAGACGCGCCACCCCCGGGCCTCGCCTCTATACGGCGACCTGTCGGATATGCCGACCGCCCTGTTTCAATGCGGCACGCTTGACCCGCTGGCGGATGATACCGCTTTCATGGCTGCGCGCTGGGCGCAGGCCGGGGCGACACAGGAAACGATCTGGTATCCGGGTGGCCCTCACGCGTTCGACTACTTCGATACCACGCTGGCCCGTCAGGCGGCGCGCGATGCGGTCGGTTTCTTGACCTCGGTCTTTGGCGCGCCGGATTCGCAGGACCGGAATCAGGCGGACCGGCATACTTGAATTGCCGGGCTGATGCGCGTAGGGGACGGGTCGAGAGGTTGGCGCGGGCAGACGCCTCGCCAACCCGGTCAGATCCGGAAGGAAGCAGCCGTAACGAACGCCGTTTGGGCCGATGTCCAGCCTCTCACTTCTGCCGGTATGTATCAGGATTTCAATGCCGGGTACGGGTGTGCGTGCCCGCAGCAGCCCAATCGTACTGTCCCGGTCGTTCGACCGCGCCCGGACGCACCGCGCGAAGGCGTGCCAGCGCCGCTTCGGGCGCTTCGCCCCGCTCGACCATCAGCCGCATCAGCACCATGCCGGATCGCCCCTGCCCACCATAGCAATGCGCCAGCACCCCACCGCCGCCATCCAACGTCCGGTGCAATTCAGTTGCAAGTTCGGCCCAACCCGACATCGCCTCGGGCGCGTCGAAATCCCGGATCGGAAAATGCCGCCAGCCGATTCCGAACTGACCCAGCAGCCCGCCCAGATCGGCGATATTGTGACGCTCCATTTCGCTGATCCCGGTCATTGAAACCACGAATTCCGGTTCCCAGCGAACCACCTGTCCAAGATCGGCAAGGCCGTCCCCCCATCGCCCCGGCAACGGACAGATGCCCAGCCGCGCGCCGGCATCCAGTTCGACGGTTGCGATGCGAAAAACCATGTTTGCCCATCTGCGGGGACTCGCCTTTTGGTGCCCGCCCCATTACCAATGTAGGTCAAATCGGGCGCGGGCAAGTCAAATGACCGACAGCAGCAGCGAAACATCGTCTTATCAGGTTCTGGCGCGCAAATACCGCCCGGCCACGTTTGCCGACCTGATCGGGCAAACCGCCATGGTGCGCACACTTGGCAATGCGTTTCAGGCCGACCGGATCGCGCATGCGTTCGTTTTGACCGGCGTACGCGGTGTCGGCAAGACCACCACCGCGCGGATCATCGCCAAGGGGCTGAACTGTGTCGGTCCTGATGGCACCGGCGGCCCGACGGTCGAACCCTGCGGGCAATGCGAACCGTGTCTTGCCATCGCCGAGGGACGCCATGTCGACGTTCTGGAAATGGACGCCGCCAGCCGGACCGGTGTTGGCGACATTCGCGAAATCATCGACAGCGTGCATTACCGCGCCGCCTCGGCAAGGTTCAAGATCTATATCATCGACGAAGTCCACATGTTGTCGGTCAACGCGTTCAACGCGCTTCTGAAAACGCTGGAAGAGCCGCCCGCGCACGTGAAATTCATCTTTGCCACCACCGAAATCCGCAAGATACCGGTCACGGTCCTTTCGCGCTGTCAGCGGTTCGATCTGCGCCGGATGGAACCCGAGGACACGTTGTCCTATCTGCGCAAGCTGGCGGAACTGGAAAAGATCGACATCAGCGACGCGGCACTGGCACTGATCACCCGCGCGGCCGAAGGTTCGATGCGCGACGCGCTGTCGCTGCTGGATCAGACCGGTTCGCAGGGTGCCGGGCAGGTTGCGGCGGAACAGGTTCGCGCGATGCTGGGGCTGGCCGACCGAAATCGCGGGCTGGACCTGTTTGATTTGATCATGCGCGGCGACGGGGCCGGTGCGCTTTCTGAATTGTCGGGTCAATATGCCGACGGGGCCGACCCGATGGCGGTTCTGCGCGATCTGGCGGAAATCACGCACTGGACGTCGGTCATCAAGATTACGCCCGAAGCCGCCGAAGACCCCACCATCAGCCCTCAGGAACGCACGCGCGGACAGGAAATGGCCGCCCGCCTGCCAATGCGAAGCCTGACGCGCGCCTGGCAGATGCTGCTGAAGTCGCTCGAGGAAATTTCACTGGCGCCCAACCCGATGATGGCGGCGGAAATGGCCGTGATCCGCCTTACACATGTGGCAGAACTGCCATCGCCGGAAGAATTGGTGCGAAAGTTGCAGAACATGTCACCGCCCGCGGGCGGTGGCGGTGGTAGTGGCGGGCAGGGCCCGGCAGGTGACGCGCCCGGTTCGCGAACGCCGCGGCCATCCGTCGAATCCGTTTCCGGTGGCCCCGGCGTGTCGGCCATGGCTGCCGGCGGCGCGCAGGCGTTGGCACAACCGCAAGCAGGCGCCGCCCTGGCACGGTTCGCCCGGTTCGAGCAGGTGGTCGACCTCATCCGCGCCAATCGCGACGTCAAATTGCTGATGGAGGTCGAGGATACGCTCAGACTTGCCCGCTATGCGCCGGGACGGATCGAACTGGAGATGACCGAGGCCGCCCCCAAGGATCTGGCATCGCGGTTATCGGCGCGGCTTGGGGACTGGACCGGCGTGCGCTGGGCGGTGTCGATCGTTGGCAAGGGCGGCGGGCAGACCATCGCCGAAATGCGTGACAAACACCGAAACGACCTGCACGGTCGCGCATTGGCGCACCCGATGGTGCAGGCGGTTCTGGAACACTTTCCCGGCGCGGAAATCCGCGAGGTGAGCCGTGGGCCGGATGAAGACGCGCAAAACGTGATCGCGCTCGATCCCGATTCGACCGATGAGGAATGGGACCCGTTTGAAAAAGATTAACATCGCGAGGGAGTGAAAATGCTGAAAGGACTGGGCGGTCTTGGCGACATGGCCAAGATCATGAAACAGGCGCAGGAAATGCAGGGCAAGATGGCCGACGTTCAGGCGGGTCTGGACGCGATCAACGTGGTCGGGCAGTCGGGCGCGGGCATGGTGGTCGCCACGACAAACGCCAAGGGCGAGCTGAAAGCGCTGGAAATCGACCCGTCGCTGATGGTGCCGGATGAAAAAGAGGTGCTGGAAGACCTGATCGTCGCCGCCATCAAGGACGCGCAGGCCAAGGCCGACGAAACCAACAAGGCCGAGATGGCCAAGCTGACCGAGGGCCTGAACCTGCCGCCGGGCATGAAGCTGCCGTTTTGAACGCCGCTGCAACATGACCGGACCGGGCAGCGAAATTGAAAATCTGATCGCGTTGATGGCACGCTTGCCCGGGCTGGGTCCGCGTTCGGCCCGGCGCGCGGTGCTTCACCTGATCCGCAAACGGGGCGCGCAACTTGCCCCGCTGGCCGACGCGATGGCCGAAGTCGCTGAAAAGGCGCGGGAATGCATCAGTTGTGGCAATATCGGCACTGCCGAGATTTGCGACATCTGCGCTGCGCACAAGCGCGCGAACGGACAGCTTTGCGTGGTCGGCGAGGTGGCAGACCTCTGGGCGATGGAGCGCGCCGGCATTTTCGCCGGGCGTTATTTCGTGCTGGGTGGTGTACTTTCGGCGCTGGACAATATCGGCCCAGACGATCTTCGCATTCCGCTGCTTCGCCGCCGGGTCGCGGACGAGTCGGTGCGCGAGGTCATTCTGGCCCTGAACGCGACGGTCGACGGTCAGACCACGGCGCATTATATCGCGGATCAACTCGAAGGGGTCGAGGTCACCTCGCTTGCGCAGGGCGTGCCGATCGGCGGCGAGCTGGATTATCTTGACGACGGCACGATCTCGGCGGCCTTGCGGGCGCGCAAGGCGTTTTAGGACGCTTTCGAACGACGTTTCAGCCTGATGAAAATGTGTGTCGGGTCGCTCTATCGGGGCCGCGTGATTGCACGCATATTGCCCTTGCCCTGACCCAAAGATCGCAGGATCACGCGAACACTTCGATCCATTGACCGCGATCAACGCAAAGAAAGGGTTGCGGATGGAACCTTGCCGCCGCCTCGCTTACCGCCGCGCGCGCTCGCGCTGGGCAATATAGAATGTCGCGCCGATGATGATGGCCGCGCCCAGCCATGTCGGATTATCGATCCCTTCGTCAAACAACAACCACGCCCCCAGCCCGATGAAAACCAGCCGCAGATAGGCGATTGGCGCCAATAGCGCCGCCTCGGCAAACCGATAGGCCTGGATGTCGGCGATGCCGCGAACCGCACTTGTCGCCACCAGAACCGCGACCGCGAACCACGTCATGGCGTCCGGTGGCATTTCCCAGACCGGCAGGGCCAGCGGCAGCGTCACGATCGCCGTGATCACGACCGAGGAAAAATAAGCCGAAATCGCCCCGTCGGCATTGGCCAGATCGCGCGAAAGGCTCAACGCGATGGCGAATAATGCAGAGGAGGCCAGCGCCGCCAGCATTGCCGGATGAAAGCCGTCAAAACCGGGCCGCAGGATCACGAGCGCGCCGATCAGACCAGCCGCGATCGCGGCAAGGCGTCTGGGGCCGACCCGTTCCTTGTGCACCAGTACCGCCAGAATGGTGGCAAAGATTGGTGCCGTGAAAAACAGAACGGTTGCCGTGCTCAGCGGGATGAACATGATCGTGTAAAAGCCAAGATTGGTCGAAACCCCGATCAAACCGCCGCGCAACAGATGCAACCCCGGCCGGGAAAACCGCATTTTCCGACGCAGACGCGAGAACATCAACAGACCGATCAGGATCAGCAGGCTGGTAACGCCCGCGCGAAACATCACCGCCATGCGGCTGTCGATGGCACCGACCGCGCCGCGTACGGCCAGCGCCATGACACTGGCACCGCCCATGCTCAGCAACGCCCAGAAAATCCCGCGCAGATTGTTGTGGGAAGGTGCCGGTGGAAACGGGCCGCCGGTTGGCCCGGGGCCGGGCAGCAATACAGGTACTGGGTTGGACAATACGGCCGGCCTATCAAGTGCATTCGCCCGCATCCTATGGCGTCGCCCGCCAAAATTCCACCGCGACATCGTGTGTATGGTTTCGGCGACCCACCCGGATATAATGGGACCTCGGATTTTCAGAGGGAAATGCCATGGCGACGTTCGGCGACACAAACCAGCAGGACCGTGCGGCAAACTGGTTCACCCAATTGCGCGACGAGATCGTTGCGGGATTCGAACAGGTCGAAGTGGCGCAATATTCCGCGGATCAGGGCGATCTGCCGGCAGGGCGGTTCAAGGTTACCGAAACCAGACGGGACGGCGGCCAATCCGGCGGCGGCGCGATGTCGGTCATGAAGTGCGGCCGCGTGTTCGAGAAGGTCGGTGTCAACATCTCGACCGTCTGGGGCGAATTGGGGGAAAAGGCGCAGGCCGCGATGGCCTCGCGGCGGGGTGGCAAGATGCCGGAAAAGGATGCGCGTTTCTGGGCATCGGGAATTTCGCTGGTGGCGCATATGCAAAACCCGCATGTGCCGGCGGTCCACATGAATACGCGCCTGTTCTGCACGCCGGCTGGCTGGTGGTTCGGCGGCGGGTCCGATTTGAACCCAGCGATTGAATACCACACGGACACCGCCGAATTCCACGGCGTGCTGCAGGCCTGCTGTGACCAGCACGACCCCGAATATTACCCGCGTTTCAAGGCCTGGGCGGACCGGTATTTCTTTGTGCCACATCGCCATCGCGCGCGCGGGGTTGGCGGTATCTTTTTCGACGACCTCAATACCGGCGATTGGGAGGCCGATTTCGCCTTCACCCGGGACGTAGGCCGCGCGCTTCTGCCGGCCTATCTGCCGTTGTTGAAACGCCGTTGCCGGACTCCGTTCGCCGACACGGACCGCACCGCGCAATTGGTGCACCGCGGGCTTTATACCGAATACAACCTGCTTTACGACCGGGGAACGCGGTTCGGTCTTGAATCCGGCCACGACCCGGACGCGGTGCTGATGAGCCTGCCGCCGCTGGCGAAATGGGAATAGGGCCTGCGTGATCTTGCGCCAGAAATCGGAGCGGCAAGATACGCGATTGGCACATCGGACTGACGATCCGATCCGCGCAGCAATCTGAATATCGCGAAGGACAGGCGGCTTTGCCAAAGGGCCGGAGGTTCAGGATCTGTTTCTGGTTGCCCCGCATCGCACTAATGGGCCAGCGGTCCGGCCGTCTGGTCGTCCAACCGACCGGTCGTCCAGCCGTCCGGCCGACTGGTCGTCTAGACGGCTAGACGACTGGATAATGCTATAACACATTGACATAAAACAGTTATATTGGATTTCATGATGATCAAGTGCAACTGGTTGTCGCGCATGACAGCCTTGGATGCCTTCCGTTCAATCTGGTATTGAACCGCATTTGGCCGAGCGAATGTTTTCCAAACGATGGGATTTTCGGTTCAGGCGGTTCCCCATGCCGAACCCATCGCGACATCCAGCGCCACTTTCGGCGTGTCGTCGCCCCAGCACACCAGTTGGAACGCCGGATAGAAACGTTCGCAACTGGTCACGGCGCTTTGCACGATCGCGTCGATTTGCGCGGCACCGGCGGTTTCGTCGCCGGTCAACAGCAATCCGTACCGGTATGCCATCAGCTTCTGTTCCGGCCAGAAGGTGAACGCGCCGGTCCAGCATCTGTCGTTCGCGGCATTCAGAACTTCGTACAATACCGGCAGCTTTTCCGGCGGAGGTGCCATTTCGAACGAGCAGATCAGCCGCAGGGTCTCGTCGCGCCCGGACCAGGCGAGCGTGATGGAATAGGTCCGCCACGCCCCCTCGATCGCCATCGCGATCTGGTCGTCCGCAATGCGGTCGAAATCCCAGGCATGATGCTCTGCCAGTGTTTCCACGATGTCGATCGGGTGGATTTCCACATGATCGAGATAGTGTTCGGGGTTTGCCATTGCCTGCGCCCTTCTATGCTCTCCTTGCAGATTATCATTTCTGCTACAGGTTGGGTGCCTCACCAGTGGTCGTGGGTATTGCGAACGACCTTACAATATATGGTGGTCCGAATCCGGGGACCTGTAAAGAATAAAATTGATGAAAATGATAGTGTTAACCAAATCTGTGGACAGGTACCCCCTCAGGGGCCACTTATCCACAGAATGCGCCGGCTGCTGGGCGGGTTTGGGCGTTGTACGGTCAGGAACCTTTCCTGGCGGTGGTGGCCGGTTTGGCTTTGGCCCTGGGTTTCGCCTTTTTCGGCGCCGGTGATTCCAATGCCGAAAGCCGCGCGGACAGCTTTTCATTTTCCGTGCGCGCCTTTTGTGCCATCGCTTTCATTGCATCGAACTCCTCGCGGGTGACAAAGTCCCGATCCGCCAACCAGCGGTCTACCCAGGCCTTCATCGCGTTTTCCGCTTCGTCCTTGGCACCTTGGGCGACGCCGACGGCGTTGTTCATCAGTTGCGAAATGTCGTCAAAAATCTTGTTCCGGGTCTGCATCGGGATCTCCGCTGTTTCTGTTCCTGACATATGGGGTTTTCACGCGGAATTGCCAAGGTTGCGGTTGACTTGAAGCAAAAGCCGTGGGCAGGAAACGACACCCAACCGAAAGCAAGACCGTGCAGGCTGTTCTTCCGTTTCCCGATATTTCACCCGAGATATTCTCGATCGAGCTGGGTCCGGTGACGCTGGCACTGCGCTGGTACGCGCTGGCCTATATCGCAGGGTTGGTGCTGGCGTGGCGGTGGGTCGTGCTGCTGATCCGACGCCCCGGATTGTGGCCCGATGACTACCCCCCGCTGGACGTAAAACAGGCCGAGGATATCCTGACCTGGGTGATCATCGGCGTCGTGCTTGGCGGGCGGCTGGGTTTCGTGCTGTTTTATCAACCCGGCTATTATCTTGCCTATCCGCTGGAGATTCCGATGATCTGGCAAGGCGGAATGTCGTTTCATGGCGGGTTCGTCGGCGTGATTGTGGCTGGCGTTTTGTACGCGCGCAAACATGGATTATCGGTTGCGGGCGTTGGCGATTGTTTCGCGGTGACCGTGGCCATCGGCCTGTTTTTCGGGCGCGTCGCCAATTTCATCAACGCCGAGCTTTGGGGCAGGCCCACGACCCTGCCCTGGGGCGTGGTGTTTCCGGGATCCGCCGCCCAGACCTGCCCCGACGGCTGGCTGGCAATATGTGCACGACACCCGTCGCAGCTTTACGAGGCGGGGCTCGAGGGGATATTGCTTGGGGTGATCATGTTCTGGCTGGCGCATCGGCGCGGGTGGTTGAAACTGCCGGGGCAGATGATCGGGATGTTTCTGATCCTCTACGGTGCATCGCGCAGCTTTGTCGAACTGTTCCGGCAGGCCGATGCGCAATTTGCCACCGTCGATAACCCGTGGGGGCATGTGTTGCGCCTGGGCGCCAATCCCGAAAGCTGGGGCCTGACGATGGGGCAGGTTCTGAGCCTGCCGATGCTGCTGGTTGGCGTCGCGATTATCGTCGTGGTTCGCCAGAGGGCATGAGCGGTCTCAAGGCCCTTCTGGCCCGCCGGATCAGGCGGCTTGGGCCGATCAGTGTGGCGGAATACATGAACATTTGCCTGCTGCACCCAACGCACGGCTATTACATGCGCGGCGATCCCTTGGGCCGGCAGGGTGATTTTACCACCGCACCCGAGATTTCGCAGATGTTTGGTGAAATGCTGGGCGCGGCGCTGGTGGAGTGTTGGCGCAATCAGGGACAGCCTGCGCCGTTCGCGCTGGCCGAACTCGGGCCCGGACGCGGCACCCTGATGGCCGATATCCTGCGGGTGGGCCAAAGCGTGCCGGATTTCCTGACCGCAGCAAACCCGTGGCTGGTCGAGGCCAGCCCGGTTCTGCGTGACCGGCAAGAACGGGAACTGCACGGACGACGCGCACGATGGACCACCCAGATCAGCGGCCTGCCGGAAATGCCGGTGTTTCTGGTCGCGAACGAATTTTTCGACGCACTTCCGATCCGCCAATTCGTCTGCACCGGGGCCGGCTGGCAGGAGCGGATGATCGGACTTGATGGCGACGATCTGGTTTTCGGGCTGGCAACTCCGATCCCGCACGCCGCGTTTTCCGCCGGCCCGGAAAAACCCGTGCCCGGCGATCTGGTCGAGGTGTCACCCGCCGGTGCCGCGATCATGTCCGAGATCGCCCACCAGATCACCGCGCATGGCGGTGCCGCGATCATCGTCGATTATGGGCATGCCGGGCAGATTGGCGAAACCTTTCAGGCGGTCCGGGGCCACGCGCACGCCGATCCGCTGGCCGATCCGGGGCAGGCCGATCTGACCGCACATGTCGATTTTGCGGCACTGGCAAGGGCGGCAAGGGCGGTTTCCGCGACCGGACTGACCGATCAGGGCGTGCTGCTTGAACGGCTGGGCATCGCTTCGCGGGCGAAAAGGTTGGCCACTTGGCTGGAAGGATCGGCATTGCGCAGCCATCTCGCCGCATATCGCCGGTTGACGCACCCGGACGAAATGGGGAGCCTGTTCAAGGCGATGGCGTTTCACGCTAACGGCACCACGCCTCCGCCCGGATTTGACTGAATGGACCTTGATATCATCACCGCGCCCGATTTGCAGCCGTTGCGTCACGGCTTTTTTGGCCGTGCTGGCGGCGCATCGACCGGGATGTTCGCAAGCCTGAATTGCGGGCCGGGCTCGTCGGATCACGCCGATGCGATACGGACCAATCGCCAGCGGGTTTCAGATTGGTTTGGCGTTGGTGAAACGCGCCTTGCGACCGTGCACCAGACCCATTCCAGCGATGTGATCGTGGTGAACGGTCCGGTTCCGGTGCCGCGACCGAAATGTGATGCGATGGTCTGCGCTACCCCGGGTCATCTGTTGGGCATTCTGACTGCGGATTGCCAGCCGGTCCTGTTTGGTGACGCACGCGCCGGTGTGATCGGTGCCGCCCATGCCGGGTGGAAAGGTGCGTTGGGCGGGGTGTTGGAGGCGACCGTTGCGGCCATGGTGGATCTGGGCGCCGAACGCACCGATATCGCCGCCGTGATCGGGCCTTGCATCGGGCCGGATGCTTACGAAGTCGGGCCCGAGTTCCGCGATCGTTTCTGCGATGTGGACGCAGGCAGCGCCGCCTATTTCGCCGCCGGAACCGGCGACAGGTTGCTCTTTGACTTGCCGGGCTACGGTATGGGCCGCCTGCGGGCGACCGGCATCGGGTGCGCTGTCTGGACCGGGCATTGCACCTTTTCCGAGCCCGGGCGGTTTTTCTCGTACCGGCGGTCATCGCGGGCTGGCGACAAAGATTACGGGCGTCTGATCGCGGCGATCACGCTCTGAGGGCGTCCGGCTGACACGGCAACATGGCTCACGCGGCGCTGGCAGCGTCGCGTTATCGCCATAATCAGGCACCCCTAGACGGACCAGAAATTTGGTAATATGTTGTTTTAATTTCACAATCACCTGAATTGACCGGCGTCGCCGTGCGGTGCATCAGGGACCGGATTGTCGGCCATTTACCCAAAATCAGCCATGAACAAGCCCCATTGCCAACCGAAATTGACGACGTTCCGGGCGCGTTGATGCGTACCTGTCGGGGATCAGTAGAACCGGGACGCAACGGAGCCGATGATGCCAAAACAACGCCGCTGGATGAAATGGATGCTGCAAGAGGCCGAGGCTTTCGACACCGTGCTTCCGTGGGAGCGCGGCGCGGATCGGACCCTGTGGCGGCGCCACCTTGCGACACGGGTCTTTCGGCGGTTGTTATCTGCGAACTGAATCGCGGAAAACCGGCGTCGCGTCTCTGACGGAGGCGGGCGGTTGAACTGAATTTCAAAGATGAAACCTCGCCGGCTTGCACGGGAAACGGCGCCGGTTTGCAGGTTAACATCGCCGGCGGAATTTCATATTATCGTGATATATCAATATATTATGTCGTATTTGGTTGGTCTAGTGGTCTAGACGTCTGGTTGACTGGTTGACTGGTTGACTGGCGGGTTAGATGCCCGGCCATGGTCATTTGCAACAGCGCACGATTGATCCGTCAATGCGAATCTCCGAAGCGCGTTTCCATTGGCGTATTATTCGTCATTCGAATCCAAAGCTTGCATCATAGACGACCTTTGCACCCCGGATCGCCCGCAATCCGGTTCGCGCAATTGGGCTCTGCCCGTTTGGGCCTGATACGCCCCCCGGAGCGTTCATGGACGGCCGTCACCCCCAACGGCGCGCGAAATGTTACCACGTCTGGACGCCCTGCAAAGACTGCCTTTCAAAGCAAGACCTTTGCAGGCTTCACCCAAACCCCCGCCACGGGGTCGGGCGCGATCCTCGCGTTTTCCCTGATTTCAACGATGCGAACTCTGATTCCACGACACCCGGGCCTGAGGAAATCGGGGCGCGGATGATCACGCGGTACCGGCAGCGCCGGATCGCCGGGTCAAGCGGCGTTTCGCGCGCGACGATGGGTTTGGCGTGCTCGCCGTCTTGGATCGGCACGCGACCCACGAAAAATCCTTTTGACTTTCGCGGATTCGCGTGTAAACGCCGCCGTAGGCACTGGCGATGGCGTCGTCAGGTGGCACATCCACCGCCTGCGGGTCAGAAAATCCCGCAAACTTGTCCTGAACGCCCGGATTATCTTCCGGCGGCAGACGTGACCACCGGATCAGAGACCGGAGGTCCAACAATGAACATGCAAATCACACAACGTCCCGAATTCGCGCCCTTTCGCAATGGCGGCGCGGCGGTGCTGCCGTTTTCCGCCGCCGAATATGCCGCCCGGCTGGCCGGCCTGCGCCGGATCATGGCGGACGCGGGCGTTGGCGCGGCGGTGCTGACATCCATGCACAATGTCGCCTATTATTCGGGTTTTCTTTATTGTGCGTTCGGGCGGCCCTATGCCTGCGTGGTTACGGAAAACGACGCCGTGACGATTTCGGCGGGCATCGATGCGGGCCAGCCGGGGCGAAGGTCGGCCTGCGATAACATCGTCTACACCGACTGGAAGCGCGACAATTACTGGCGCGCCGTGCGTGCGGTTGCTGGCAAGGGCCGGGTCGTCGGATACGAGGGCGATCATCTGAACCTCCAGCAATCCGGCAAGCTGAACACTTTCCTTGAACCCGTGAAAACCGTCGATCTTGCCGGGGCAACCATGTTTCAGCGCATGGCCAAATCGCCGGCAGAAATCGCATTGATCCGCGAAGGTGCGCGTATCGCCGATCATGGCGGATTTGCGGTGCGCGACGCGATCCGTACCGGCACTCGCGAAATCGACGTGGCGATGGCGGGCCGTGATGCAATGGAATTGGAAATCGCGAAATCCTTTCCCGACAGCGAGATGCGCGATAGCTGGGTCTGGTTCCAATCGGGCCTGAACACCGACGGGGCCCACAACCCGGTGACCTGCCGAGCACTGGCGGACGGCGATATTCTGAGCCTGAACACATTCCCGATGATCTCGGGCTATTATACCGCGCTGGAGCGCACGCTGTTCATCGGCGAACCGGATACCGCCAGCCTCGAGATCTGGAACGCCAATGTCGGCGCGCATGAACTGGGGCTTTCGCTGATCAGACCGGGCGCGACCTGTTCGGGCATCACCCACGGGATCAACGATTTTTTTGCCGAGCGTGATCTGCTGCAATACCGCTCGTTCGGCTACGGGCATTCGTTCGGCGTGCTGAGCCACTATTACGGGCGCGAGGCGGGCCTGGAACTGCGCGAAGATATCGACACGGTGCTGGAACCGGGCATGGTGGTTTCGATGGAGCCGATGCTGACCATCCCAGACGGCGCGCCGGGCGCCGGTGGTTATCGCGAACACGACATCCTTATCGTGACAGAAGACGGTGCCGAGAACATCACCAGGTTCCCGTATGGGCCTGCGCATAATATCATCGCCGCCTGAATTCAGGCCGTCCCGGCATTGATGGCGGGGCGGCGCGTTGCCGGGAATATGGCCGATTGACGCTTGCCAATCGGAGAACGTCTGGCAGGATGGCGCGCGGAGGGTTTCATGGTGCGATTGCTGGTTGGTTGGGCGACCGCGATTTTGATGGTCTGGTCGTCGACAGAATTGTCGGCCCAACAGGCGGTCGCGCTAGAACTGGTTCTGGCGCTTGATACGTCAACCAGCGTCGACACGAGCGAATTCGAACTTCAGCGACAGGGGCTTGCGGCGGCATTTCTGGACCAGTGCGTGCAGGCGGCAATTCGGGCCACAGGGCCGATCGCGGTTGGGGTTGTGCACTGGTCGGGACGCGGAAAGGTCAGGCTGGCGGTTGGGTGGCAAGTGCTTGCAAGCACAGCCGATGCGCAGCGCATGGCAGCGTCGATTTCCACAGCTTCGAGGCAGGTGCGTGGCTTTACCGATATCGGTGGCGCGATCACGGCGAGCGCAGACATGATCGAAGCGAATGCCTTTCTGGGTGCAAGGCAGGTGATCGATGTTTCCGGCGATGGCACCAGCACCGCCCCCGGCACCGGGGCGGCCCGCGACGGGGCGGTCGCCCGGGGGATCACCATCAACGGCCTGGTCATTCGGGTCGACGAATATGATCTGGGTGAACTGGCGAATGTCGATCTGCTGGACCACTACGAAAGATCGGTGATCGGCGGCCCGGGAGCGTTTGTTCTGGTCGCCGACGGATTTGACGATTTCGCCCGCGCGATCCGCCTGAAGCTGCTGCGAGAGATTTCCGGGCCGGTATATTCAAGCGCTCCGGCGCCCGCGCCCGCTGCGCGGGTTGCCACCCGCCAGATCGAATAGCGACGGCACCGGTCCCGTGCTGGCAGACGGGCGGCGATATATCGCGCAAGATGACCCAATCGCGCAGTAATGGAACATTCGTCTCGCACGATCACGCTTGGGTGGATTTAACGGGCCCTCCGCAAAATCCCGATCGTGATTGGCGTGGCATAGCCTTTTCGGTTCCGGATTTTTCATGGCCAATGGTGAGGATACGTGGGTTGAATTGAGACCACCGCAAACGCCGCCGGTCGTTGAAGCCGATGCAAGAACGCCAGATCGGAGGTGTGAACGACGTTCGCGGGTTGGACAGAAACGGCGTGCCCAAGTCGGCGGGGTCCGACGTTTCGCGAAAGACTGGTGGCAATTTTGGGCGCGAACCATTTCCCGGATGCGCCATTTTGGGAAAGGACGGGCAAGGGATGAGACAGTGGCGTCTCATGGCTAATGCGTTTTGATCAAACAATAAAATGACGAACCGATCCGGAAAACTAGTTTACCGGTTGACCGGAAAACCGATAGATCGGAAAACCGGAAAACCGGAAAACCGGAAAACCGGTAGATCGGATGACCGGTAGACCGGATAACCGGTAGACCAGTGGATCAGAAAACCGGTAGACCAGTAGATCAGAAATCCGATGGACCGATGGACCGGTAGATCCGTAATCCGGCCGACCGGTAAATCGCCAGACCAATGGCACGACAATTCAACAGCCGACCCACCGGAAGGCTGGCATACCGGCACCAATTGACCGGTGCCGCGAATGTCGGCTTCACCAACATTCCAGCCGGCCGGCCAGCAGACCGACCGGCAATCGGCCGGATCCACCCGTTGGGCGAGCGATACGGCGGGCAACAGGTTCGCTCGGTCTGCGACCGTCCTGCAAGTTGCCAATCCTGTCACCCGGCGAACCGGATGATTGGGAGCCCGAGGCCTCGAAACTCCACTGTTTTGCACCCGAAAAACGTCGCCAACCCGCGATCCGACCCCACAATCAGAGAGCCGCCGCCGCAATTTCCGCCAACCCCACCCGTCCGTCTCGCCGATGTGGTTTCCGTTGGTATCCCGCCGCGCCACCCTATGGTTTCCCGGGGTTTCATGCACCCCGACCGTGCCCGGCTTGCACATCGCGACTGCCGCTTTGCCGCGATCGATCGACAAGAAATTTCCGGAATCCGCATCAAAATCAATTGTTGGCGCGCCCGCCGACTGGTATTCGGCAAAACGGCATCGCAACAGAAAGAGGGCAAATTGCGATACGATACCCTGATCGTCGGCGGCGGCATCGTCGGTACGGCGGCAGCTTTTTTTCTTTCGCGCAAGGGACAGAAAATTGCCCTGTTGGAAAAAACCGACATCGGCGCCGGCACCACAGCCAGCAACTTTTCCTGGGTCAACGGTACGTCCAAAACCTCGAACGCGGCCTATCATCATCTGAATGCGCAGGGCATTGCGCGGTATGATGAACTGGCGGCAGAATTTGGCGCCGACAAATTGGGCCTTTTGCAGACGGGTTCGTTGGGTCTCGCCAAACGCGCGGACCGGTCGGCTCATGCGAACCTTCGGGAACAGGCGGGAAAACTGTCCGCTTTGGGGTACGAAAATCGCTGGCTGGCCGCAGACGAGCTGCAATCGCTGGAGCCCGATCTGGCAATTGCCCGGGACACCGAAGGCCTGCTCTGCGAACAGGACAAATGCCTGAATGCCCCGCATTTCACTCGGTTCATGGCGGCGCGGATTCGTGCGGCAGGTGGTGAAGTATTCACGAATTGCGCCGCAACTTCGCTGATCGCCGATGACAGCGGTCGGGTAAGCGGGATTGAATCCGAGAAGGGCGAAATGCACGCGCCCAACGTCCTGATCGCGACCGGCCCGGACACGCCCGAGATTCTGGCCAGCCTGACCGGATTTGACGGATTTGCCCGGTTTCCGGTTGGCAAGGTGCCGGGATTGCTGGTCACGACGCCAGCGACGGCACAGCCCATGGCGCGCCATCTGGTCTATACCGACATGGGGGGCGAGTTTCATTTCATGCCGGATTTCAACGGCGGGCTGCGCCTGGGCTCGGACATCACCGATGGGCGGATCATCGACGACCAGTCGCCGGAAAATCTGAACGCGCTGGCGCAGGAATTGCTGCACCGGCTGCGGAATTTCATACCGGATTTCCCGGCTGAATATATGGCGTCGGGTTGCAGCATTTCGATCGGCACCCGTGCCTACCCCGAAGATGGACACAGCATCGCCGGGGCCTTTCCGGGGGCGGATGGGCTGTTCGTTGTCGCCACTCATAGCGGCATCACGCTTGCGCCCGTGCTGGGTGATCTGATGGCGAACTTGATTGCAGACGGCGAGGTCGCGACTGCACTTGCGCCGTTTGGCCCGGATCGCCTCAGCGGATTTGGCTGAACTACCGCTACAGGGGGTCTAGGATCGGAAATCCCGCCTGTTTGGGCAATCGCGGCACACGCACCCGCAGTTTTGCGTTTTGCTGCTTTCCGTCTATAGTTGAACGTGGGCGGCCACGTCGAATTGATTTCAAAACCGAACTGGGGGGTATTTTCCCAATGTTGAATTTCCTAATTCGTGCTTTCATACTCGCAATCACACTTGGCGCGGCAAGCGCCGCGGGCGCGCAATCCGAACAGGCGAAACTGAAGGTGACTGGACTGCAATGCCTCGATTCCAACAACGAGGTCCGCCAAGACCAGGCCACCGGTGCCCAAGACATCTGCCAGATCGGTGACCGGGTCATCGCTGCGTTCTCAGGGCTTGGCGATTGGCTGGATCAATCAGACAAGCACAAGCTGGCCAATCTGGTTTTGTCCGTGGATGGCGAGCAGTTGACCGGGCTGTCGCCCAACGATTCACCCGTCGTCAACCGGGTGTCGCCGCCTTCGGTATCCCTGATTTTTCGGTTGACGCAAACAGCCGGTAACCGGGACGATTGGCGCAAAGTTCTGGTGCGCTCTAAACTGACAGAGCCAAAATCTGTCATACTGGGCGTCGCCGAAAAGGGCACAGCCAAGACGTTCGGCAGTACCGAGATCCGTTTGCGCGTCGCCTCGAATTTTCGCATTACCAGCATGGGCATCATCTATGCGGCGTTGATCGGCACATTTCTGTATTTCGTCCGAACCGGCAGCCTTTTGCGCGATATCGGGCCGGCCACGCAGGCAGAAAAGCGGCCTTTCAGCATGGCCAGCACCCAGATGGCGGCCTGGTTCTTCATCATCCTTTTTGGTTTCGTCTATCTTTGGATGGTGACCGGTGCCCTCGACACCCTGACCGAGGGCGTTCTTGCCCTTGCCGGAATCAGTGCGGCAACGGGGCTGACGGCCACGGCGATCGGTTCCGGAAAACCAGACAAATCCGCCGAGGAACGCGCGGCACTGGAAATAGAACAGGTAGTCCTGAAACGGGATCTGGATGGGTTGGGCATAAAAATTACGGCGTCATCCGGGACCTTGCTGCAAAGCAATATCGCAAGGCTGACACGCGAAAGCGACGAGGTAATCACGATGCTTTCGCGAGGCCCCAATCTGGATCTGGAAGCCAAAAAGGCCACGCTTTCCGGTCAAATGGAACGATTGCGCGCCGATCTTGCGACGGCCCAGGAAACCAATGTCGCGTTAGTGGCGGAAAGGTCTGCCAAAAACGCGTCGCTCGACGCGGTGAACGCGCGGCTTGGCGAGCTGCCGACCGCGTCCAAGCCGCGGGTCAGCCGTGGATTTTTCAAGGATATTCTGTCAAATCACGGCGAGGTGACCTTTTCCCGGGTTCAGATCATGGCATGGACCATCGTGCTGGGAATCGTGTTTCTTCATGCGGTGGTCACCACTCTGGCAATGCCGGAATTCAACGCGATGTTGCTGGGTTTGCTGGGCATCAGTTCGGGCACCTATGTCGGATTCAAATTCCCCAAGGCACCTAACGGTTGAACGCGACGTTGGGTGCTCCAAAGCGACGTTCGGCCAGCTTGTGGCACTGGGGCCCGAACCCAAACAGGTTGTTGAGATAGTATAATCGCTCTGATCCACTTCCTTGAAACATGAAGGCGTTGGATCATGGCAGAGGATTTCTGGTTCACCGTGGCTTTGAAGGCGTGAAGATGACAATAAAACCGTAAGATCACCGTATTCCGTTCACCTGAATCGCATATTGAATTTCACATCCAATTTCGTTGTTCCGAATGTCGGCGCCGGGAAAAATGCCTGGATCACGCGCGGGAAACGGAGCCTTTGAGCGCGGTCGGGCCCTTGCGGTTTGGCCAGACCCGCCACCGCCGAAATCCAGCACTTTCCCGTGCCGATTATCGCGAGATCGCGAAGCTGTTCACCGTAATCCGACGGTCCCTCAAATTGCGCAGGTCGCCAAAATGAAATGCGTCAAGCAGAACCGGTCACCGAACTGGTTCCGGATTCGAATTCTGTAATGCATCGACGCGCAGCGCGGGCTTGAAACCGTCAACGGGTTTTCAGCAAAAAGTCGCTGGGCGTGCCGCAACCGGCTTCGATTGCGGTGGCGGCTTTCAGGACAGATTGTTCGCCATAACGCGGGCCAATCACCTGAACTCCAACGGGAATGCCTTGCGCGGAAACATCGGTTGGCACGCTCATGCACGGCAGGTCGAGATAGTTCATCGCTGTCATGAACGGTGCGCTGTTCCAGATATCGCGCGCGTCTTCGATCGATGCGATGTCCTGTCCCGCCCGAAAAGGCGGGGTGGTGAAAACCGGTGCCAGGATGATGGGATATTGCCCAAGGAACCGGTCCCAGACGCGCTGGAAATGAGACCGTTTCGCCAATGCCTGGGCGTATCCCGGCAGGTCGAGCGGCGGCGCGATCATCATGTATATTTCCAATGCACGGCGCAACTGTGACGACCCGAATTTGTCGACCACGGATTCCTTGACCATGGCCATTTCGGTCACAAGCAGCGACATGTAGATGTCCATCACGGCGCGGATATCGGGCGGGGTCGCAGACTCGACGTCGTAACCCGCAACCGTCAACGCGCGACTGGCGCTGCTGAGCGCGGCGGTCACGGCCGGATCGCTTGGCAGATCGCCGATTTGAGTCACCGTTGCGACGCGCGGTGACGAATCGGGCGTTGGTTGGAAACTCGGCAGCGACCATGGGTCAAGGGTGTCCGCGCCGCACATGACCGCGAAAGCCAGTTTGACGTCGGCGACATTGCGCGCCAGCGGTCCCTGAACCGAGGCAAGCTGGATCGTGATCGGACGCTCGGTCGCGGCGGTGCTGTTGTAAAACGCAATGCGCCCCTGCGTCGGTCGCAGCCCCGTGACACCACAGCAATAGGCGGGGCAGCGGACCGAACCGGCCAGATCGTTGCCATGCGCGATGCACCCGACGCCGACAGCCAGCGCGCTGGCGGCACCGCCGCTGGAACCGCCCGGCGTCAAATCTTCGTTCCACGGGTTGAGTGTCGCGCCGAACAATTCGTTGTCGGTGTGAATGCGCCAAGAAAGCTCCGGCGTGTTGGTACGACCGATCGGCACCGCACCGGCGGCCAGAAATCTTTTGACCACGGGCGCGTCGTCCTGTGCGATCAGGTCGCGAAAACCGCGTACGCCGTTGGACGTGGCCCGGGTTTTCTGGTCGGCGTTTTCCTTGATCGTTACCGGGACACCATGCAGGGGACCCACGCTTTGGCCCTGCGCCAGCACCTGATCCGCCGCGCGTGCGGCGGCCAGCGCGTCCTCGTCGTAGCGGGTCGTGACCGCATTTAGTGCCGCAGTCTGATCCATGCGATCCAGATGCGCGGTGACGACCGCCTCGCTGCTGGTCTTTCCAGCTTTGATGTTCGCGGCGGTCTTGACCGCGCCCCAAGTCCAGATCGGGTCCTGCATCGATGCCTCCGGTATTGATGGACAAACTCAATCAGATATCGCGTGCCAAGAACAGCGCGGTAATCGGGACGCGGGCCAGATTTCGGTCAGCGGGGCGGAACCGGTGAATTTCTTGCGCCATGATCCGACAAGATACTGGGCGCTCGCAAAGGCCGGCCACAGGCCGAAGGACGTCACATTGGAAATCCGGATCGAACATTTTCCGGCGGTCGCTTGGGCAAAATTGGATTGGTCGCGTTCCAAGAGCAACCAGAGATTGCGTACGTGATTTATTATTTCCCCACCGATAGCAAACCGATCCTCCTTAACGATTTGTTAGGAAACTGTTAACCGCAGAAGCCCCGATATGCCGCGCAATTGCGTTCATGCGGCGGGTATTTCAGGGGATTGTTGTGACTGGATTGATGATTGCGCATTTTCCAAGGCGAATTGGCGTGCTTTCACTGGGGTTTGTGGCGGTCGCGCAGCCGGTTGCAGCGATACCATCACCCGAGCTGGTGATCGGGTCGGTCTCGTCCCTGGCGCAGGTCGGCACCTTTTTGTCGGCGATTCTGGGCGGTGGCATCCTTGCCGCGTTGCGTTCGCGTGGCGGTTTTGGCGCACAAAAACAGAGCGTTGCGGTGCTTGTGGGGCTGTTGCTGGCCTGCGTGGCGTTGATCGGCGTCAACATCTATCAATTCACTGCCCACAGGGCGGCCGTGTCCAAGGCGTTGCAGGCCACGCTGGTCAGACCGGCAAATTCGCAGGTCGGTCAGGCGAATGACGCGTCGCTGCGGGAAACCAGTTTCGCCCGCCAGACCGAACACCCCAACGCGATTTCCACCGCCGCAGCCGAGCGATTGTTGCACGCTTCCGCCGAGGGCGAAAATGACACGCTGCTGTTTGATATCCGCGAAACCGCCGAGAACAGCACCGGGACCATTCCGGGCGCGCGCCATGTCAGGTTTCCCGATTTCGACCTGACCGCCAGCGACCTTGCCGGTAAAAAGGTGGTCTTGTTTTGCCATAACGGCAACCGAAGCTCGGAAACCTGCGAAAAGCTTGCCGCCATGGGCATCGACTGCCGCTTCATTGCGGGCGGGTTGGAAAAATGGATCGTTGAAGGGCGATCCTTTACCGACAGTAACGTGCGCGGTCTCGACACGCTGCGGGCCATACCGGCGTTTGACAATGACACCCGGTTGCTGACGACCGGCGCGGTTCACGATCTGATTGGAAAAAGTTCCGCCATTTTCGTCGATGTGCGCTATCCCGGCGAATTCGCCAGCGGTCATCTGGCCGGTGCCATCAACATTCCGCTTCGGGCGCTTGCA